>Ga0193751_1000366_pt1 | contig 36584 bp, 35 predicted proteins | sample L1c2metaG_FD_143050 | JGI IMG/M metagenome (GOLD analysis project Ga0193751, IMG submission 143050) | Soil microbial communities from a riparian zone of the East river system, Colorado, United States - L1c2 | ecosystem: Environmental > Terrestrial > Soil > Riparian zone | place: USA: East River...
CGAAACGCCGGCACTCGACGATCGGATATTTGAGCCCTATGGAGTTCGAGCGGCAGGCTGGATTAGCTTAAGCGGGTGTCAACAGAACCGGGTGCAGCTCAGTTCTCTTCATTTTCGCTGCGAGTTCTTCAAGAGAACTTCTGAACCAAAACCACACTAGAATCAAAAGTTTCTAGTGTCCTTTCGAATCCGAAGTTCGCTGAAGAGCGCGCCGCAAAATGTGGCGAACTTCGGATTCGGGACACTAGCGGCGGCGCTTCGGCCTGGCTTCGGACTGCGCCTCGGTCAGGACATGATCGGCGCGGACCGTATGGTTCCCGCATTGGTCAGACTATCGGTGAGATAATTGGCGAGCTCGCTGACCACGCGGGAATTGCTGCGGCGGCCGAATGAATAGGCCAGTTCGACGGTCGGCAGTTGCGGCAGCCGCAAGCCATGACGCACCACCCGCAGCGGCGGCGATACCAGCGCGCGCGCCAGCACCGTAATCCCCATGCCTTCGACCGCGGCCGACTTCAGGCATTCGAAACTTGGGCTAACGAAGCTGACATGCCAGGGCCGCCGGTGATCCTTCAAGGCCGTCACCGCGCACTGGCGATAGGCGCAGCCCTCCGGAAACAAGACCAGCGGCACGGATTCGGCGGCGTCCGGCGCATAGTTCGGGCCTGAGACCCATACCAGTTGCTCGCGCAACGCGACGGTGCCGTTCTTCGCGCCGGAGGGCTGCTTGAAGAAGGCCAAATCGAATTCGCCGCGGGCACTGCGTTTCATCAGGTTTTCCGACTGGTTGGATTCGACTTCCAGCCCCACCATCGGATGCCTGTTCTTGAATCGCGCCAGCCAGGCGGTGAAGTCGCGCCCAAAGAAGTCCAGCGGCACGCCGAGCCGAACAAAGCCGGACAGCACATCGTCGGACATCGAGGCATAGGCCTCGTCGTTGAGCTGCAGGATACGCCGCGCATATTGCACGAGCTTGCCGCCCTCGGACGTCAGGTCGATCACCCGGCCCTTGCGCCGCGTCAGCAGTCCCTTGCCGATCTGGGCTTCGAGCTTGGCGATCTGCTGGCTGACGGTCGATTGCGAACGGCCGACGCTCTCGGCGGCGCGCGAGATGCTCATGCTGTCGGCGACCAACAGAAACGAACGAAGGCAATCGATATCGAAATTCATCACTCGCTCCATCATCGTAAAATACGATACCGATCATCGTTATTATTCATTTTGTCACTTCAGAAGCGGCCGGTAAAGAGGCAACGTCGCAGCCTGCGCGCATCGGCGCGCGGCAATCGGCCAACCCGCCGCAGCGCGGGATAAAACCAACGGAGTGAGGGAGGCACATGGCTCGCAACGAGACATTGCTGGAGGCTGCGCACGCGCTAGGGGCTGCGCATGCTTCGGTCAAGCAACTGATCGCTGAAAAGCTGAAATACCTGGTGCCGATGACCGTCATTTTCATGGTCAGCTATATCGGCTTGACCATCCTTGCCGGCTTCGCCCGGGGCTTGATGGGAACCAAAGTGATCGGCTCGGTCAATCTCGGCTTTGTGCTGATCGCATTCAACTATCTGCTGTCGTGGGGACTCGCGATCATCTACGGGCGCATCGCTGCCGACAAGTTCGATCCGCTTGCCGCGCGGGCTGCGATGGAAATCTCCGCAAACGGAAGATCGCGATGAACCCCACGCTTGGCATTTTCTTCGTCATCCTCCTGATCACGATTGGCATCACCTATTGGGCGGCAAAGCGCACCTCGACCACGGCGGATTTCTACGCCGCCGACAGCCGGCTCACCGCCGCGCAGAACGGCTTTGCGCTGGCCGGCGACTGGTGCAGCGCGGCGGCGTTTCTCGGGTTTACCGGATTGACCGCGCTCTACGGCATGGACGGCGCGTTCTATGCGCTCGGCCCGCTGGTCGCGTTCTGCACCGTGCTATTTTTGATCGCCGAGCCGATGCGCAACACAGGAAAATACACGCTCGGCGACGTGATCCGCAGCCGCATGCAGACCCGCACCTCGCTGCTGGCCGCGATCGCCGGCACCGTGGTGGTCAATTTTGCCTATCTGATGCCGCAGATGGCCGGCGCCGGCGTGCTGGTGCGGCTGCTGACCGGCATCTCCTATGACTGGGCGGTAATCTTTGTCGGCGTCAGCATGATCGTCTATGTCGCGTTCGGCGGCATGCTGGCCACCACCTGGGTGCAAATCGTCAAGGCGGTATTGATGCTGAGCGCCGGCGCGATCATCCTGGTGATGATCCTGGCGCAGGTCCACTTCAATCCGCTGACGCTGTTTGCGGATGCCGAACAAAAATACACCGCCAAGTATCTATTGCCGGGCAACTATCTGAAGAATCCGTTCGACCAGATCTCGCTCGGGCTGGGTTACACGCTTGGCCTTGCCGGACTGCCGCATGTCATGACGCGATTTTATACCGTGCCGGATGCCAGGACCGCGCGGCGCTCGGTGGTGTGGGTGATGTTCCTGGCCGGTGCCTTCTTTGCTGGCACGACGCTGTTTGGCCTCGCCGCCGCCGATTTCGTAGGCCAGGACGCCATTCGCGCCGCCGACAAAGGCGGCAACCTGACGCTGCCGCTGCTCGCGCAATATCTCGGCGGCGGCAAGGGCACCTTCGGCGGCGACCTCATGCTAGGCTTTGTCGCCGCGGTCGCGGTTGCGACCATTCTGGCGGTTGTTTCGGCGCTGACGCTGTCGACCTCGGGCGCCATCGCCCATGACTTCTACGTCAACTGGGTCAAGCGCGGTCAGGTTGAAGGCAAGCAGGAAGTCTGGTTGGCCCGCATCGCCGCTGTGGTGATCGGCGTACTGGCGATCGCGCTCGGCATTCTCGCCCAGGGCGTCAACGTCGCGGTGCTTGTGATCCTGGCCATTTGCGTCGCCGCCAGCGCCAACTTTCCGGTGCTGATCCTGTCGCTGTTCTGGCGCAGGTTCAACACCGGCGGCGTGGTCGGGGGCATGACCGTTGGCCTGGCCTCATCGGTGGTGCTGGCGATGATCGGGCCGGCGATGCGCGGCGCTGACGCCTTGTGGCCGCTGGTCAACCCAACCGTGGTATCGCTGCCGCTGGGCTTTTTGGGCGCCGTGCTCGGGACGCTGACGTGGGGGCGCGACAAGGAGAACGAGCAACGCTTTGACGCATTCCTGCTGCAGGTGCATACCGGCGTCGCTGCGAAGTAAATTGGCGCTGCGCGCCGCCCCTTCATTGGTGAAAGAGAGAGCATCCCCGTGACGATCCAAGCTGTTGTGTTCGATGCCTATGGCACGCTTTATGACATTCAGTCGGTGGCGGCCATTACTGAAGAGGCGTTTCCCGGATACGGCGAGATCATCACCCAGATCTGGCGCATCAAGCAGCTCGAATACAGCTGGATGCGCTCGCTGATGCGGCGCTACGAGGATTTCTCGGTCATCACCCGGGATTCGCTCGCCTACACGATCCGGGTGCTCGGGCTAAAACACGATGCGGCCACCTTCGCGCGCATCATGGACAAATATCTGCACCTTGATCTCTATCCGGATGCGATGGCCACGCTGACGGCGCTCAAGGGCCGCAAGCTGGCAATCCTCTCCAACGGCTCAAGCGACATGCTCAACACGCTGGGGCGCAACACGGGGCTCGACCGCGTGCTCGACGCCACCATCAGCATCGATTCCGTCAAGATATTCAAACCCGCGCCCGACGCCTACGCCTTGATCGAATCGAGGCTCGGCGTGCGTCCCGCCGAGGTGCTGTTCGTGTCGTCGAATCCATGGGATGCTTGCGGCGCCAAGTCCTATGGACTAAACGTCGCCTGGATCGAGCGGGTCACGTCGCAAGCGATGGCGCTGGCCTGCGTCAAAAGCGACGTTGTCCCGCCGCTCACGATGTTCAAGGCGCTCCGCACGCAAATGGACGAACTTGATGTCGTGCCCGACTATCGTATCCATGCTCTGTCTGAATTGCCGGATCTTGTCGCCCGCCCATGAGCCTTGAATCGGTCCGCGCGTTTTTCGCCGCGAAGGCACCCGACATCGCCGTGATCGAATCGCCGAAAAGTTCGGCCACCGTGGCGCTGGCCGCCGAGGCCTATGGCGTCGAACCGGCGCGGATCGCCAAGACGTTGAGCTTGAGGATCGGCGAGCAGGTGATCCTGATCGTCGCCAGCGGCACCGCGCGGATGGACAACAAGAAGCTCAAGGCGCGCTTCGGGGGAAAACCGAAGATGCTGGGCCTCGAGGAGGTCGCCGACATCACCGGCCATGAGGTCGGCGGCGTCTGCCCGTTCGGGCTGAAGGCGCCGCTGCCGGTTTACTGCGACGTTTCCTTGAAAGCATTCGACGAGGTGGTGCCGGCGGCGGGCTCGATCCACAGCGCGGTCCGCATCGCGCCAGCGCGGATGGCCGAACTGGTCGCCGCCGAATGGGTCGATGTCTGTTGAGCCGTGGCGGGGCCGTTGCGGTTCGACTACTCCACCCTGCCGATCTTCTTCACCGCTGCGACCAAGCGCGCGCTGTCGGTTTCGACGAATTTTAAAAATTCCGGCGCGTCCATGTAGGCCACCGGACTGCCCGCCGTCTCGAAGGTCTTGATCACCTCCGGGCTTTTTACGGTCTGCGCCATCGCTTCGCGCAGCCGCGTCATGATCGGCGCTGGCAGCGCCGCCTGCGCGAACAGCCCGGCCCAGATGTAGAACTCGACATCCTTGTAGCCCAGTTCCCTAAACGTCGGCAGATCAGGAAAGCTTGCGATCCGCTCCGCGCCCCAATTGGCCAGCACGCGCATCCTGCCGTCATCGACCTGCTGCTTCAAGGTGCCCGGCGCCGACGCCAAGGCCTGCACCGTTCCGGTCAGGATGGCGTTGAGCGCGGGACCGGCGCCGCGAAACGGGATGTGAAGCAATTTGATGCCGGCGGAGGCCGCAAACATTTCCATCGCCACATGCAGCGTGCCGTAGGGGCCGGACGAGCCGTAGGGAATCTCGCCGGGGCGTTTTTTGGCATCGTCGACGAAATCGGCCAGCGTCTTCCACGGCGCCGACGCCGGCACCGCGAGCAGCGTAGGATCGGCGAGCACGCGCGCGACCGCTGCGAATTGCGAGACTTCATAAACCGGCGGACGGCCGAACAGGCGGTCGGCTTCCGGCAACACCGCCAGCGACGACAGCGTCATCAGCAAGGTATAACCATCCGGCTCGGCGCGCGCGGCTGACGCATTACCGATCGATCCGCCTGCGCCGCCGGCCCGGTTGTCGACGATGACGGACTTGCCAAGGATTTTCTCCAGCGCCAGCGCCACGGGCCGCGCGGCAAGATCGGCCTGACCACCGGCCGGAAACGGCACGATCATGGTGATCGTGCGCGACGGCCACGCGGCTTGCGCGACGACTGGTGTCGGGCGCGCGGCTTGCAATAGCGGCAGAGCTGCCGTGACCTTGAGAAGCTCACGTCGATTCATCGGAAGCTTTCCGCCTGGGAGTTTTGTATTGGTGTTGTACAGAGCCTATAGCCCGAACCAACGGATAGGCAAAGACGCTCGGCTGTTTTACCCCTCACGCGCGCCGCGGTGATTGCAGCCGCTTCGCCGTGGCAAAATGCTTCGCCAGAAAATCCGCCAATACCTCGACGCGCGCCGGACGCGGCCCGCCGGGCGGTGTCACCAGATGCACCGCGCCTTCCTCCTGTCTCCAGCCCTTCAGGATCACCTCTACCTCGCCGGACTCGATGGCATCGCCGACGATGAAATCCGGCAGATCGGCGATGCCGAGCCCCGCGATCACCGCCGGCAACAGCGCCTCGCCATTGTTGACGCGCAATTGGCCGGCCGGGCGCACGCTGACCTGTTCGCCGGCTTGATTGCGGTAGTGCCAGACATCGGGTGTCGACAAATAGGCGTAGCCGAAGCATCTGTGCTGGGCGAGATGCATCGGATGCGTCGGCCGGCCGTGGCGCTTGAGATAGGAGGGCGCCGCCACGGTGTGGCGCGGTACCGCGCATAGCCGGCGCGCGATCAGCGAGGAATCCGGCAGCCGCGCGATCCGCAAGGCCGCGTCAAACCCCTCGCCGATCAGATCCACCATGGCGTCAGACAGATGAAGATCGATCGTGACATCGGGATAGGCCTGCAGAAATTCCGGCAGGATCGGCGCCACGGCTTTCACCCCGAACGTCATCGGCACCGCGAGGCGGACCAGGCCGCGCGGCGTCACCGATTGCGCCAGCGCCTCGTTCTCGGCGGCCTCACCGTCGGCGAGCAGCCGCCCGGCGCGCGCGGACAATCTCTGCCCGGCATCGGTCAAGGCGAGCCGCCGCGAGGTGCGGTTGAACAGCCGCGCCCCCAACCGTTCCTCCAGCCGGCTGACCGCCTTGGAAACGGTCGCCTTGGACAGCGCAAGTTCGCTGGCGGCCGCTGCAAACGACCGTAACTCCACGACTTTTGCGAATATCGCGAGGCCTTCGAAATCGGGAAGTTTTGCCATCCTGGGATCTCCGCAAGCTCACGAATGGAAACAATGTGTTTCTATTGTTTCTATTTATGCACCATGCCGGAATGCTTATCCAGAGGTCATCAGAACTCCACGGAGTATCCCATGATCGAACTCAGACCCTTCGATAAGCTCGGCGCCGCCGACCACGGCTGGCTGAAGGCCAAACACCACTTCTCGTTCGGCAGCCATTACGACCCCGGCAATATGGGCCACGGCGCCTTGCGGGTGTGGAACGACGACGAGATCGCACCCAACACCGGCTTTCCCGCCCATCCCCACGCCAACATGGAAATCATCACCTATGTCCGGGAGGGCGCGATCACCCATCAGGACAATCTCGGCAACAAGGGCCGCACCGAAGCCGGCGACGTTCAGGTGATGAGCGCCGGCTCCGGCATTCGTCACGCCGAATACAATCTGGAACCGAAGCTGACAAAAATCTTCCAGATCTGGATCGAGCCGACGACCGAAGGCGGCCAGCCAACCTGGGGCGCGAAGCCGTTTCCGAAGTCCGACCGCTCCGGCAATTTCGTCACCATCGCCAGCGGATTTGCCGAAGACAAGGACGCGCTGCCGATCCGCGCCGACGCGCGGGTGCTTGCGACCACGTTGAAGGCCGGCGAGAGCGCGCAATACACGCCACGGAAGGCCCGCAACCTCTACCTGGTGCCGGCGGCGGGCAGCGTCGAGATCAACGGCGTTCGCGTCAACGCGCGCGACGGCGCCGCGATCCGCGACGAGACGCAGCTCAAGGTTACCGCGCTGGAGGATTCCGAACTGGTGCTGGTCGACGCGGCGTGAAGTCGACGCAAACACGGCTGTCGGAAAAACAAGAAGGTCGTCATGCCCGGGCTTGACCCGGGCATCCATCCCCTTCGGAAGAGTCTTGCGAAATTGATGGATTGCCGGGTCAAGCCCGGCAATGACGAATTCGAAATCCAAAATCCCACCCCCCGGAGACCACGATGACGAAAGTACTTGTCCTCTATTATTCCGCTTACGGCCATATCGAGGCGATGGCGAACGCTGTCGCGCAAGGTGCCCGTGAGGCCGGCGCGTCGGTCGATATCAAGCGCGTGCCCGAGCTGGTGCCGCCGGAAGTCGCGAAAGCGTCCTATTACAAGCTCGATCAGGCGGCGCCGGTGGCGAAGATCGAAGACCTCACCAATTACGATGCCATCATCGTCGGCACCGGCACGCGCTTTGGCCGCATGTCATCGCAGATGGCGAATTTTCTCGATCAGGCCGGCGGCCTGTGGATGAAGGGCGCGCTGCACGGCAAGGTCGGCGGCGCCTTCACCGCGACCGCGACCCAGCATGGCGGCCAGGAAGTCACGCTGTTCTCCATCATCACCAACCTGCTGCATTTCGGCATGACCGTGGTTGGGTTGAATTACGGCTTCCAGGGCCAGATGAAGCTCGACGAGGTCACCGGCGGCTCGCCCTATGGCGCCACCACGATCACCGGGGGCGACGGCAGCCGGAAGCCATCCGAAAACGAGCTCGCAGGGGCGCGTTATCAGGGCCGCGTCATCGCCGAGACCGCCAGGAAACTGCATGGCTGATGCCGGAACCTGTTCCGCCTCTCGCGGAGACGACGTCGATGTGCGGAAAGCACGAATTCGTGAGGCCCTGAGGCTAGCGACGGAACTAGGGGTCGGCGGCGAAGTTGGGTCACGCGCACCCGCGCCTGGAGACCTCACCATGACCAACAAACCCAATCCCAAGGATAACAAGAACCGCCCCGCTGCGCCGCATCCCGGCATGATGGGCGATGGCACAGAGGAACAGAATCTCGGTCAACGCGGCGACCCAGCGGCGCGTATCAAGAAAGATGAAGTCGACACTGCGTTCGCCAAGGGGACGAAGAAAAGCTAGCGCCCCGTCCTCAATCGCCGCAAGTTCGAGTACACTACAAAGCCGGGCGGGGTCACGTCCGGCTTTGTAGTGCGATGGCTTGCCGATGACTTGCGTAACGGTGATGCAATGAGCAACCCACTGCCAGCTCCCTGGCCGGATTTGCCGACCGCAGCATGGCGCGAGACCTATGCGACGCTGCATCGGTGGACCCAGATCGTCGGCAAGATTCGGCTGGCGCGGACGCCCTGGCTGAATCATTCCTGGCATGTCGCGCTTTACGTCACGACCTCTGGCCTGACCACCTCGCCGATCCCCGACGGCGTCGGCACGTTTCAGATCGACTTCGATTTCATCAATCATCATTTGCGGATTTCCAACAGCCACGGCGCGACGCGGCGATTGGCCTTGGCGGGACACTCGGTCGCGAGTTTCTACACGGCCGTCATGACCGCGCTTGCCGACCTCGGCATCCACATCGCCATTGACGACATGCCGAACGAATTGCCGGATCCGGTGCGGTTTTCGGACGATGACCAGCATGCCGTTTACGATCCGGATGCGGTGGGGCGGCTTCTGCAGATCCTTGTCAATGCCGACCGCGTGTTCAAGCAATTCCGTACCGGCTTCCTCGGCAAGGCGAGCCCGGTGCACTTTTTCTGGGGCAGCTTCGATCTCGCCGTCACCCGTTTTTCCGGCCGCCGGGCGCCGCGACATCCCGGCGGCGTGCCCCATCTATCCGATGCTGTCGCATGCGAGGCTTATTCCCACGAGGAGAGCAGCGCCGGCTTCTGGCCGGGCTCCGGCGCGATCGATTATCCCGCGTTCTATTCCTATGCCTATCCTGAACCGCACGGCTTTCGCTCCACACGGGTACGTCCCGACGCAGCCTTCTTCAGCGAGACCTTGGGCGAATTCATCCTGCCTTATGATGCGGTCCGCACCGCAGCCCAGCCAGACCAGGTGTTGCTCGATTTCCTGCAGAGCACCTACGAGGCCGCAGCCAACGCAGCCAAATGGGATCGCGACGCGCTCGAATGCACGCCGGGCAAACCCGGCGTGGTGCGCCTGGTTTAGCTTCGCGATCGGCCGCTCGAGGCGGCGTGCTGCCGTTGATCCGTCAACGCCAACCATCGGCGGGAGGTTGCACCCGCCGCCGCGCGGGCAACGCTTGGCCGATCGCTTTCCAGACTGACGCGCCTCTTGCCGTGCGATAGCGCCTGCCACGCATGCCAGTCCACCTCTTGCACCGCTGGAGCGAGACCGGCTAGCATCAAAAAAAGATGCAACACGCGGCGGCATTTCAGTCCGGGGAATTCGACGGAGGAAAATCATGAAGTTCACGTACCGGTTCTGGCGATACCTGCTCGTGCCGCTATCGCTCGCCGGCATGTTGAGCGTTGGCTCAGCGGCCGAACTCAATCCGGCCGCGCTGATCTACAAGCTGCCGGCTCAGATTCCCTGGGGACCGGTCGATCCACGTGGCGCGCAAAGCGCCGTCGTTGTCGGCGATCCCAACAAGCCGGGCTTCTATATGGTCTATAACAAATGGACCAAGGGCAACCATTTCAGCCGCCCCCACTTCCATCCCAACGACCGCTACATCGTCGTGCTGCAGGGGACCTGGTGGGTGGGTACGGGGCCAGATTTCGACCCGGCCAACACCGTGCCGATGCCGGCAGGAAGTTTTGTCACCCATTTCGGCAAAGAAGTTCATTGGGACGGCGCCAAGGACGAAGATGCCGTCCTGTTGATCATGGGCGAGGGTCCGGCGACCGCGAACCCGTTTATCCCCGCAACCAAATGACCGAAGCCGCATCAAGGATTTGATCGCCTTTTGCTCGGCAGAACGTCTCGAGGGTTCGATGTATCAGGCAGCGAATGTTCAATTCGAACGCGCGGTGGACGAATTCGCCCGCTGGCGCGCGGTCCCGGAGCACGCGAGATCGCCGGCGCCGGCCTGGTGGTGGGGCACGGCTTTCGAGCTGCGCGACGTGCGGCAGCCGATTCCCGGCGCCTGGTGCGCAAGCCTCGAACTGCCGGAAGGGTCCACCTATGCCGACGCGGCAAAGGTTTTTCTTTCGAGCCTCGCCGACCAGACGACGCTGCCATGGCCGGGCGGTTTTCCGGGCGATGCGGCGCATTCGAATTCCGTGTAGTGGAGCTGATGGCGGCAGCCGCACGGCCTTGGCTGCGGGCCACGCAGGATAAAAGGGACGATGCGTGCGCTGGCTTAAGTTCACCGCGAACGAGCGGACGTCGTGGGGAATCGTCGAAGCCGATCGCGTGGTCGCGGTCAGCGGCGAACCCTTCAGTGAATGGCAACGCACGCCGCGGACATATTCGATCGCAGATGTGAGAATCGAGCTGCCGCTGGTGCCGCGCACCTTCTATTGCGTCGGGCTGAATTATCTCAGGCATCTCAAGGAGGCCGCCGACAAGCGCGGCGAGGTGCCCGACGTTCCCGACCGGCCGGAGATCGGCTACCGCGCGCAAAACGCGCTGATCGCGCATGACGAAGAGGTGGTTATTCCAGCCACCGCCACCGAAAAGATTCACTATGAAGGCGAGTTGGTCGTCGTCATCGGCAAAAAGGCAAAGCATCTCGGCGAGCGAGATGCGATGGCTTGCGTGTTCGGCTACACCATCGGCAACGATGTCAGCGAGCGCACCTGGCAGAAGGCCGACCGCGGACTGTGGCGCGCCAAGAATGCCGATACCTTCAAGCCGATGGGGCCATGGATCGAAACCTCGGTCGACCTCGACAAGATGCAGACCATCGTGAGGGTTAACGGCCAAGAGACGAACCGCTTCCGCACCAACGACATGATCTTCGGTATCAAAGCCTTTATCGTCGAGCTGACGAAATATTTCACTTTGTGGCCGGGCGATGTGATCTGGATGGGAACCGACGGCACCTCGCCGGACATCAAGGCGGGCGATGTGGTCGAGGTCGAGATCACCGGGATAGGCACTTTGCGAAATCGATTTGTTGCCGAGACAGCGCGGGGAGGCACGGCATGAGCCGCCATTCGACCGCACATCATTTTCTCGAAGGCCTGGTCGATCTCGGCGTCGAATACATCTTTGCCAATCTGGGCACCGATCACGTCTCCCTGATCGAGGCTTTGGCACGCTGGGATGACGAAGGGCGCAAACACCCCGAGATGATCCTGTGCCCGCACGAGGTCGTCGCCGTGCACATGGCGGCCGGCTATGCGCTCGCGACCGGACGAGCCCAGGCGGTGTTCGTGCATGTCGATGCCGGCACCGCCAATGCCTGCATGGCGATCCAGAACCTATTTCGCTACCGCCTGCCGGTCATGCTGTTTGCCGGCCGCGCTCCCTACACCTTGCACGGCGAATTGCCGGGCTCGCGCGACACCTATGTGCATTTCGTGCAAGACCCGTTCGACATCGCCAGCATCGTCAGGCCTTACGTCAAATGGGAATATTCATTGCCGTCGGGCGTCGTTGTGAAGGAGGCGCTGGCCCGCGCCAGCGCCGTTGCGCAAAGCGACCCGCAGGGTCCGGTCTATATGATGCTGCCGCGCGAAACGCTGGCGGAAGAATGGGACGACGCCGACATGCCGGCCTATCCGCCCGCGCGATATGGCAGCGTGCGGGCCGGCGGCATCGAGCCGGCGCGGGTCGATGCCATCGCGGAGGCCTTGATGGCGGCGGAAAACCCGATTGCGCTGACGGCCTATCTTGGCCGCCAGGTCGAGGCCGTCGCCGTGCTGGAGCGGCTGGCCGAGAGCTGCGGCATCAGGGTTGCCGAGTTCAATTCGATCGACCTCAACATTTCGCAAGCCTCGCCCTGCTTCGCCGGCTTCGATCCCCTGCCCTTGCTCGAACAGGCCGATCTCGGCTTGCTGCTGGACTCGGATGTGCCCTTCATTCCGCAATATGCAAGGCGCGCCGGCGCCATCAAATGGATCCAGATCGATATCGACCCCCTGAAGTCGGACTTTCCGATGTGGGGATTTCCAACCGACATCCGGATCCAGGGCGATGGCGCGACCGTGCTGGGGCAGGTGCTCGACGCCGTGGAGGCGCGGGCCAACGATGCCTGGCGCCAACGCGTCGCCTTACGAATTGCAAGCTGGGGCAACGCGCGCGAAGCCGCCGCTAATCGGTGCACTGCCGCGAGCGCCAACAAGGGGGTTTCGGGCGCGCTCAACCCCGCCTTCCTGTTCGCAACGTTGAACGAAAAATTATCGCAGGACGACATCGTCGTGAACGAGGCGATCCGCAACGCGCCCTGTCTGCAGGAACACATCACACGGACCAAGCCGCGCAGTTATGTCGGCCTCGCCGGCGGCGGCCTCGGATTCTCGGGCGGCATGGCGTTGGGGCTGAAGCTCGCCCAGCCCGATCGCCGCATCGTGCAAGTGATCGGCGACGGCGGATTTCATTTCTCCTCGCCTGACAGCGTCTACGCGGTGGCGCAGCAATACGGGATTCCGATCCTGACGATCGTGCTGGACAATGGCGGCTGGCAAGCGGTGAAGTCGGCGGTGCAGCGCGTTTACCCCAAGGGCGTCGCCGCCGAGACCGATCAGTTTCAGTCGCGATTGACCTCCGACCGCCAAGGCGAGCGGCGCGACTTCTCGGCGGTCGCAAAGGCATTCGGCGCGCATGGTGAATGCGTCAGCGAGCCGGACGATCTCGCAGCTTGCATCGATCGCTGCCTCGCCGCGCTGGACGATGGCAAGGCCGCCGTGCTGCATGTTCACATCACGCGGCTTTGAAGCACGGCAGTCTCGCTAGCAGTCAGGAAAATCGAACGCCATGAGGAACGCCTGCAGATACTCCCTGATCGCCGGGTGTCTCGGATCGATGGCCCTCGCCGCGGCCACGATCATGTCCGCCAGCGCTCAGGAGGACCCGTCGAAATACCCGACGCGAGCCATTCACATTGTCGTCGGCTTCACGCCGGGCGGCGGCAACGACATCATTGCCCGGATCGTGGGACAGAAATTGTCCGAAAGCCTCGGCCAGCCCGTCATCATCGACAACAAGCCGGGCGGCGGCGCGATCGTCGCCACCGAATTTGTCGCCAAATCGGCAGCCGACGGTTACACGCTATTGGTCGGCGCCAGCGGCGCGATGGCCATCAATCCGGCGGTCTATGCAAAGTTGCCTTACGATCCGATCCGGGATTTCGTTCCGGTCTCCGAACTCGGATCGTTTCCGTTGATCTTGATCGTCAATGCATCCTCACCGATCAAATCGCTCGCCGAGCTTGTTGCTTTTGCGAAGGCCCACCCGGACAAGACCAATTACGCCTCCTCGTCCGCCGCATTCCAGCTCGTCACCGAATTGTTCAAGCAGAAGACCGGCGCGCCGATGCAGGAGATCCCTTACAAGGGCGCAAACGATTCGGTGATGGCCGTGATTTCCGGCCAGGTGACCGCAACCATCGCCGACTCCGGTCCGGTGTCGAGCCAGGTCAGGGGCGGCCAGGTGCGTGCGCTCGCGGTGGCCGCACCAAAGCGCACGGACGACCTTCCGGAAGTTCCGACCATGAGGGAGGCCGGCGCCGATGTCGACGCGGTGCTGTGGAGCGGCATCTTTGCGCCGCGGCAAACGCCGCCGGCGATTGTCAGGAAACTCGAGGGCGAGTTGATGCGGATCGTAAGATTACCGGACGTCGTCGCGCGGCTTAAGCCGCTCGGCATTTTGCCGGTGGGTAACTCGTCGGAGGAATTTGCGCGCATTCTGGCATCCGATATCGCGCGGTGGAGCGAAGTCGCAAAGGCCGGCAATATCAGGATCGAGCAATAGCGCGGCCGAGCGGGCCCATTGCGATAACAAACGCGCTCGCATGATCGCGATGGCGCCGCAGACGGTCTCCCGCTGCGGCGCCAATCCATCTTGCGACAAGCCTCAAGCCTCGCGGCGCCGAAGCAACTAGATCATGATGCGATTAAGTTGAGTTGGACCTCAGCGGCGATCGGCCTCTTCTCCCTCTCCCCGCTCTTCGCGGGGTCGAGACGAGCGAAGCTCGCTCCTCCCCGCATCCGCCTTCGCCAGAAGGCGGGCTTCGGCGGACAAGAGCGGGGCGAGGCGACCGAACGCGTGCATCGGTCGATTCAACCAAAAGCCATCATGCTCTGACGTGCTTATTTTACGAGGTCGGCGCCGACCTTGCAGATGGCGGCATCCTGATCGCCGGTGCCGCCGCTGCAGCCGATGGCGCCGATGAGCTTGCCGCCTTCGACCAGCGGAATTCCGCCGGGGCTTGCGACCAGGGTGGGATCGAGCGTGGCGACATAGCCGTGGCCGGCTTCAAAGGCATTGTAGAACAGCCGGGATTCGCGACGGTAGCGTGCCGAGGTGCGGGCCTTGTTGGTGGAAATCGAACCGGAGGCGATTTGCGCCCCTTCCATCCGCTCGAACAGCACCAGCTCGCCATTGGTATCGACAATGGCGATGTTCATTTTCCAGTTTTTCTTTTTGGCTTCGGCTTCAGCCGCGGCCATCACCTGCTTGGCCTGCTCGAGTCCGATCGACGTGCCATAGGGAATATCGAACGGCATCTTGTCGGGCAATCCGCCCGCGGCAGGCGGCGCCGACGGCGTGGCCGGCGCCGGAGCCGGGGTCGGGGATTGTGCCAAGGCCAGCGAACCCATCGCCGCGACGGCGCAGGCCGCCACGGTCATCGAAATCATTGAACGCATCGAAATCTCCCAGTTGAGTTTTATTTCACGGTAGTGCCGTCAAGATCGACGCCGCGTCACATCGGCGGCGTCAAACCATCCTTGCCGTAGGTAACGCGCGGGGTTTGCACCGTGCCGTCCGCCTGCTTCTTGCCGGCGCCGACGAAAATCTTGGTGCCCGGCTTGAGGTCGTTCTTGTCGCCCACGACATAGCTGACAACCGCGGTTTCCGGGGTCACCATCAGCTTCTTCTCGCCGTCCTTGTACTTCACGGACAGGACCGGTCCATCGACCCCGGCGACGGTCTGCTCGACATTGGCGTTGGTCATTTTGGTTCCCGGCTTGAGATCCCAGTCGTAATGGCCTTCGCCGGTGCCGCGCATCGATTCCGGGAAGATATGGACTTCGATGGCCTTTTGGGTGCCGTCGGGCTGCGTCGTTCCGGTCGAGCCGACGAACATGCCCGGCTTGATGTCGGCCATCGTCGACTTCACGATCGCCACATACAGGCCGGGGTCGCTCACCGTCACCTTCAGCTCCGCGCCGTCGCGATTTTTGACCACGTAAACCGGGCCGTCGACCTTCTCGATGGTGCCGCGGATCCGGACCGTTTCCTGCGCCGCTGCGGGCAAGGCGTTACAGATCAGAGCGAAACTCGCAGCCGCGAGCATACGCTGGAGCTGACTGGGCATTGTAATCCTCCATGGGTCTGAATTGCCGGCTGACGGGTTGATTTCGAAAAGCCGAAGGCCGTCCCGCCAAGTGCCTGAAAGACGCGTCCTCTGCAACCCCGCTGTTCTGCGAAAATTCCACCAACGTCCACCGCACTGCAACAGGCTGTCCCGCTATTCGACCTTGATCCCGGCGTCCTGGATCACGCGCCGCCAGCGCTCCTCCTCGCTGCGGACATAGCGGTCGAGTTCCTCCGGGGGACGCGCGACCATGACCAGCCCTTCGTTCGCGCCGAGCCGCTTGAAGGCCCCGGATTGGACGGCCAGCGCTGCCGATTTGTTGAGCCGGTCAACGATATCGGCCGGGGTTCCGGCCGGCGCGAACAGGCCGTACCAGCTTTCGGCGGCATAGCCGGGGACGCCTGATTCCGACACTGTCGGCAATTGCGGAACTGCGCGCGAACGCTCCGCCGACGTCACCGCGATCGCGCGCAGCTGGCCGCTTTCGACCAGCGAAGCCGCACTTGCAACCGTGGTAAACATCACGTCGATCTGGCCGCCGATCAGGTCGGTGATGGCGGGCGCGGCGCCTTTGTAAGGCACCGCCGTCAGATTGACCTTGGCCATGTCCTTGAACAACTCGCCTGCGAGATGGGCCGAGGTGCCGACACCGAAGGTCCCATAGGACAGTTTGTCGGGATTGGCCTTCGCCGCCGCGATCAGGTCGGCAATCGTCCGAAACGGTGATTTCGGATTGACGACCACCATATTGAAGGAGCGCGCGATCAGGGCGACGGCCGTGAAATCCTTGTGCGGATCATAGGGCAGGTTCGCGCTGAGGCTTGAATTGACCGCGTGCGAGAACGTTCCCATCAATAGCGTATAGCCGTCCGCGGCGCTGGCCGCGACGGCCTGGGTGCCGATGATGGTCCCTGCCCCCGGCTTGTTCTCGATGACGACCGAGACGCCCAAATCCCTGGCCATCTCCTGCGCCAGCGTACGCGCGACCACGTCGGTCCCGCCTCCCGGCGCAAACGGGACGATGAGCCGGACGGCCCTTTCCGGATACAAGGCTTTTGCCTCGCCGGTCGAGAGTGCCGCGAGCAATAGCGCGGCAAGCGCAACCGGTAACAGGGACGTTCTTGTGTGGCGTGCAGAGAGCATGAGGTTTCGCTGACGAGCTTCGTTATCGAAGACACAGTAGCAGATCTTGTTGCCCACACAGTGCCATGCGCTGGAGGATTGCACATATGACGCGCAACGCGCTCGCGAATATGGACGGCGGGAGCCGCCATGGACTAGCATCGAAACAAACGAACCAACAACGGACGTTTTTTCGGGAGGGTATCATGAGGCGCTGCCTAATCGTTTGGCTGTTGTTGATCGGGCCACCGGCCCTCGCGCAGCAGGCCGTACCGGAAATCGCTTTCGACTCCGTCCCCAATCCGCTCCGCCTGCCGCCGAACATGTACTTTGGTGAAGTCTCGGGCGTCTCGCTCAACTCCAAGGGCCATATTTTCGTATTGTCGCGCGGCAATACCACGGGGCCGGCCTTTGGCGCGGCGGCGGCACAACTTTTGGAATTCGACGCCAAGGGCCAGTTCGTCCGCGAAATCGGCAAGAACCTCTATGCCTGGTCATTCAGCCATACCGTCAAGGTCGATCCCGCCGACAATATCTGGGTCACCGACAAAGGCTCCGACATGGTGATCAAGTTCAATCCCGAGGGTCGCATCGTCATGGTGTTCGGCCGCAAGCAGGAGGCGTCCGACGAAGAGACCGGCCCCCTGAAACATCCAAAGCCGCCGCTGGCGGCCGAGCCCGGCCGGTTTCGTCAGGTCACCGACGTCGCATGGGACAAGGCCGGCGACACCTTCATCAGCGACGGCTATATCAATTCGCGCATCGCCAAGGTGGACAAGGATGGCAACTGGCTGAAATCATGGGGCGAGCGCGGCAAGGAGCCCGGCCAATTCAACACGCCACACTCGATCGCGACCGACGCCAATGACAATGTCTACGTCGCCGATCGTGGCAACCATCGGATTCAGGTGTTCGACAAGGACGGAAAATTCCTGCGCCAGTTCACCATCGACGTACCGGTACCGCCGGATGCAAGGCCGGCGATCGGCAAGATCCCCGACGAGGCAGGAATGGCCAGCGGCACCTTCGTCCCCGGCTCGCCGTGGTCACTCTGCATCACGCCGCCACCGCACCAGGTGCTTTACAGCTCGGACTCATGGCCGGGCCGTATCTACAAGCTCAGCCTCGACGGCAAGGTGCTCGGCATGCTCGGGCAATCCGGCAAGCAGTTGAAACAGTTCGGCTGGATTCACGCGATGGCGTGCCCGTCGGAGAACGTGATCTACGTGGCGGAATTGCTGAACTGGCGGGTGCAGAAGCTGATGCTGAAGCCGTAGTCTACCGTCATTCCGGGATGGTCCGAAGGACCAGACCTCAGATGCGCAAATTGCGCATCGGGGAATCTCGAGATTCCGGGTTCGATGCTTCGCATCGCCCCGGAACGATGGGAATCGAAGCGAGCGTGATCACACCGCGGTGGCGCGGGCGAAATCGATGTAGATGTCGCGCAGCCGCTGGGCCATCGGCCCTGGTTTGCCGTTGGCGACCGGTTTGCCGTCGATGCTCACCACCGGCTGCACGAACAGGGACGCACTGGTGATGAAGGCTTCCTTCGCGACAAGCGCCTCCTCAACCGTAAACGGCCGCTCCTCGACGCGCAGCTGACGCTCTTCGGCGAGCGCGACCACCGCCTTGCGCGTGCAACCCGGCAGGATCGCCGATGAGTTCTGCCGCGTCACCAGCACGTCGTCCTGGGTCAGGATGAAGGCCGACGACGATCCGCCTTCGGTGACCTTGCCATCCTCGATCATCCAGGCTTCGCCGGCGCCCGCTTCCTTGGCCGCCTGCTTGGCCAGCACCTGCGCCAGAAGCGCCACGCTCTTGATATCGCGCCGCGTCCAGCGGAGATCGGGCACCGTGATCACGCCGATGCCGGTTCTGGCCGAGGGTGCGTTGACGATATCCTTGACCGAGGTGAACATGACAAAGGTCGGCTTAACGCCCTTCGGGAACGTAAAGTCGCGCCCGGCGTCGGCGCCGCGCGTCACTTCCATATAGACCAGGCCGCTGACAAGCTGATTGCGCGCGATCAGCTCGCGCTGGATTTCCTCGATGCGCGCCAGCGTCTCCGGCAAGGCAAGCGAGATTTCACCGACCGAGCGTTGCAGCCGCGCCAGATGCGAGGCGTTGTCGACCAGCCTGCCGTCCAGCACGGCGGCCACTTCGTAAATGCCATCGGCGAACAAAAAGCCGCGGTCCAAAATCGAAACCTTGGCCTCGGTGAGCGGCACGAACGAGCCGTTGACATAGGCGATCTGATCCAAATGAACTCTCCTGTCGGGTAGCGAAGTGACTTGTCCGCACCATATACGCAAACTGCTTGAAATTGATCGACGAAATTAGCGGCACCCAGCGCCAATTTGCAGCCTTCGTCATTGCGAGGAGCGCAAGCGACGACCGCGTCCGTCGAAGCTCAACGAGCGAAGACGGAAGCAATCCATCCTTCCTTCGCGGCATCATGGATTGCTTCGCGGAGCCTGTCGTCGGGCGCGCATTCGCGCGACCCGTTGGCTCGCAATGACGGGAATCAATGCGACAAAATCTTCGACAAAAACTTTTGCGCGCGGTCGCTGCGCGGTTTGCCGAAGAAATCGTCCTTGAGCGCGTCTTCCACGATTTCTCCCTGGTCCATGAAGATAACGCGATGCGCGACCTTGCTGGCAAAGCCCATTTCGTGGGTGACGACCATCATGGTCATGCCTTCGCGCGCGAGGTCAACCATGACGTCAAGCACCTCGCTGATCATCTCGGGATCGAGCGCCGAGGTGGGCTCGTCGAACAGCATGGCAATCGGGTCCATCGCCAGCGCGCGGGCGATCGCAACGCGCTGCTGCTGTCCGCCGGACAGTTCGGCCGGGTATTTTTGCGCCTGCACCTTGAGGCCGACGCGGTCGAGCAATTTTGAGGCCTTGGCGACCGCCTCCTGGTGCGAGCGCCCCAGCACCTTCTCTTGCGCCAGGCAGAGATTCTCGATGATCCTCAGATGCGGGAAGAGTTCGAAATGCTGGAACACCATGCCGACGCGGGCACGCAGTTTCGGCAAATTGGTCCTGCTATCGTTGACCTTGATGCCGTCAAGGATGATTTCCCCGCTCTGGATCGGCTCCAGTGCATTGACGCATTTGATCAGCGTCGACTTTCCCGAACCCGACGGACCGCACACCACCACCACCTCGCCCTTGGCGACGCTGGTGGTGCAGTCCTTCAGTGCCTGAAAATTCGGCCCGTACCACTTATCGACGTGACTGATTTCAATCATCAAATATCCTATCAGTGGACGTAGGCGATCCGCGCCTGAAGGCGCCGGACGCCAAATGACGCGACACAGGAAATCACGAAATAGACGAGCGCCGCGAACAGATACATCTCGACCAGCCGCCCATCGCGTTGCGCGACCTTGCTGGCCGCGCCCAGGAAATCCGGAATCGACAGCACGTAGACCAGCGAGGTGTCCTGGAACAGCACGATGGTCTGCGTCAGCAACACCGGCAGCATGTTGCGGAACGCCTGCGGCAGCACGACGTAACGCATGGTCTGGCTGTAGGTCAGGCCGAGCGCCTGGGCGGCGGCGGGCTGTCCCTTCGAGATCGATTGGATCCCCGCGCGCATGATTTCCGAGAAATAGGCCGCCTCGAACAGGGTGAAGGTGACGAGCGAAGAGGCAAACGCGCCGACGCGAACCGGCCGCGACGATCCGGTCAACCACTGTCCGATATAGGGCACCAGGAAATAGAACCAGAAAATCACCAGCACCAGCGGCAGCGAGCGCATCAGGTCGACATAGAGGCCGGCGATACGCCCGAGCAGCCACAAGCCGGACAGCCGCATCAATGCAATCAGCGTTCCGAATATGATGCCGCCGAGAGTGGCGAGACTCGTCAGCGTCAGCGTGAACGCCATGCCATCGAAGAACAGGTAGCCGAGCGAGCGGCGGATGACGTCGAAGTCGAAATTGGCGAACATGACGCTATTTCCCGGTGATGTAGCCGGGGACCGCCACGCCACGCTCGAGGAAGCGCATGGCGATGACGACGACGATATTGACCAGGAGGTAGAGGACCGTCGCGGCGGTGAAGGCTTCGAATACCTGAAAGGAGAATTCCTGCATCGCGCGCGCCTCGGCCGTCAGCTCGATCAAGCCGATGGTGAGCGCCACCGAGGTGTTCTTGATGGTGGAAAGAAATTCGGAGGTCAGCGGCGGCAGGATGATACGGAAAGCCATCGGCAACAGCACGTAGCGGTAGGTTTGCGCCGTGGTCAGGCCAAGCGCGGTGCCGGCGAGTTTCTGGCCGCGCGGCAGCGCGTTCATGCCCGCACGCGTCTGTTCGGCCACGCGCGCGGACATGAACAGTCCGATTCCGATCGCCGCGGTATAAAACGGCCCATTCGACATTTGCTTCAGCCAAAGACCCCAGGACGGCGGCAGGATTTCCGGCAACACGAAGAACCAGAGAAATAACTGCACCAACAGCGGCATGTTGCGGAAGAATTCGACATAGGCAAAGCCAAGCCCGGACGCGGTCTTGGACGGCAATGTACGCAACACGCCGATGACAGCCCCAAATACCAGCGCAATGATCCAGGCGCAGATCGCGGTCTCGATCGTCAGCACGAGCCCGGACAGCAGCATGTCGAGATAGGTGCCGGTCCCGTTCGGGGCCGGCTCCCAGAAGACGCGCCAGTTCCAATGATAATTCACAAAGCCTTCCGTTCGTGAGAGCAACCCCGCCGATACCAGCTCAACCGATGGAGGGGCGATCGCATAAGCTCGTAACCTTACATCACCTTATACGAATCCGGATCGGGAGAATCCGAAGGCTTGGCGAACTCATGCTTTAGTTCAGCGCTGATCGGCACGTTGAGCTTCAATCCCTTGGGCGGGATTTTCTGCATGAACCACTTGTCATACAGCCTCTCGCCATCCGCGCCCTGGTAGAGCGCACTGGTCGCATCATCGGCCACCTTCTTGAAGGCCGGATCGTCCTTGCGCAGCATGACGGAGCAGGGCTCCGGCTTGGAGAAGGCGTCCTTGGAGATAACGTAGCCGTTCGGATCTTTCGATCCGACGACGAAGCTGGCGAGCAAAATGTCGTCCATCACGAACGCAACCGCGCGATCGGTCTCGACCATCAGGAACGCCTCGGCGTGATCCTTGGCCGCGATGATATTGATACCAAGGTGGCGCGCGGCATTGGCCTCGGTAAGCTGTTTGATGTTGGTGGTGCCAGAAGTCGCGACCACCGCCTTGCCCTTGAGTTCGTCGATCGAACCGATCTTGCTGGACTTCTTTGAGACAAAGCGGGTCGCGGTCAGAAAGTGGGTGTTGGTGAAGGAAACCTGTTTCAGACGGTCGGGATTGTTGGTGGTCGATCCGCATTCGAGGTCGATGGTGCCGTTGGCCAACAATGGAATCCGCGTCGACGACGTCACCGGTTCGAGTTTGACCTCGAGCTTGTCGAGCTTGAGCTGCTTTTTCACCGCCTCGACAATCCTGTAGCAGATGTCCATCGCATAGCCGATCGGCTTTTGGCTGTCGTCGAGATACGAGAAGGGAATCGACGAGTCGCGGAAGCCGAGGGTGATCGCGCCGGTTTCCTTGATCTTTTTGAGCGTTCCCGTGAGCTCTTCCGCGTTGGCATGCCCGGCACAGAAAATGGCGGCGAGCGCAAAGCCACTCATCCGCAGGCGTTTCATTCGTGCGCTCCTGGCTTGGACGACCGCGGCCATGTTTACATGAATCAGGCCGGAATAAAATCTGACTTTCGGCCGCCATGCGACGCCGGGCTCAGGCCATGTCCGGGCCATCTTGACGGCTCACGCGCCTTACATCGTCTTGTAGGAATCGGGATCGGGTGAATCGGAAGGCTTGGCAAACGCCTTCTTCAGTTCGGCCCCAATCGGCACATTGAGATTCAATCCCTTGGGCGGGATTTTCTGCATGAACCATTTGTCGTACAGCTTTTGGCCTTCCGCAGACCGGTAGAGCGCGGCGGTCGCGTCGTCGGCCACCTTCTTGAAAGCCGGATCATCCTTGCGCAGCATGATGCCGTACGGCTCCGGCTTCGAAAACGCGTCCGTGGAGATGACGTAGGCGTCGGGATTCTTCGATCCGGCGGCGAAGCTCGCAAGCAGGATATCGTCCAGCACGGCCGCCACCGCACGATCGGTCTCGACCATCAGGAACGATTCGGCATGCTCCTTGGCCGGGATGATGTTGATGCCAAGGTTGCGCGCGGCGTTGGCTTCGGTGAGCTGCTTGATGTTGGTGGTGCCGGATGTCGAGGCTACCGGCTTGCCCTTGAGATCCTCGATCGAATTGAGCTTGCCGGATTTCTTCGCGATGAAGCGGGTCGCGGTCAGAAAGTGGGTGTTGGTGAAGGCGACTTGCTTCAGACGGTCGGGATTGTTGGTGGTCGAGCCGCATTCGAGGTCGATGGTGCCGTTGGCCAGCAGCGGAATGCGGGTCGAGGAGGTCACCGGATTGAATTCGACCGCGAGCTTGTCGAGCTTGAGCTCCTTCTTCACGGCGTCCACGATCTTGAGGCAGATATCGATCGCAAAGCCGATCGGCTTCTGGTTGTCGTCGAGATAGGAAAACGGGATCGACGAGTCGCGGTAACCGATGTTGATGACGCCGGTCTCCTTGATTTTCTTCAGCGTCCCGGTCAGCTCTTCGGCGTGGGCCTGCGCGGCGCAAAGCGCGGCAGTGAGCGCAAGGCTCATGATACGCAGGCGTTTCATTGGTTCTCTCCTTGCTTGGATGATTTGCAATGCTGGCACAGTTCAGCCCTGAACAAAATATGACCTTCGGCCGGTTACGACCCGATGCTGGCAGGACCTAAGCCAGGACTTATGCCAAAATCCAAGCCAAGACTCATGCAAGGACCGGGCCGCCGTAAACCCGATAAACCCTACATCGCCTTATAGGAATCCGGATCGGGGGAATCGGAGGGCTTGGCGAATTCGTGCTTCAGCTCGGCGCTGATCGGCACGTTGAGATTCAATCCCTTGGGCGGAATTTTCTGCATGAACCATTTGTCGTAGACCTTCTGGCCTTCCGCGCTCTGGTAAAGCGCGGCGGTGGCGGCATCGATCACTTTTTTGAAGGCCACATCGTCCTTGCGCACCATGATGCCGTAGGGCTCGGGCTTGGAGAATGCATCCTTGGAGATGACGTAGGCGGCGGGCTCCTTCGATCCGGCGACGAGGCTTGCCAGCAAAATATCATCCATCACGAACGCCACCGCGCGATCGGTCTCCACCATCAGGAAGGCTTCGGCATGGTCCTTTGCCGGGATGATGTTGATGCCGAGATTGCGCGCCGAATTGGCTTCGTTGAGCTGCTTGATGTTGGTGGTGCCCGAGGTCGAGACCACCGACTTGCCCTTGAGGTCGTCGATCGAATTGATGTGGCTGGATTTCTTCGAGACGAAGCGGCTCGCGGTCAGAAAGTGCGTATTGGTGAACCAGACCTGCTTCTGCCGCTCGGCATTGTTGGTGGTCGAGCCGCATTCGAGATCGACGGTGCCATTGGCCATCAGCGGAATGCGGGTCGCTGATGTCACCGGGTTGAGCTTGACCTCAAGCTTGTCGAGCTTGAGTTCCTTCTTCACCGCATCAACGATTCTGTAGCAGATGTCCATGGCATAGCCGATCGGCTTTTGGCTGTCGTCCAGATAGGAGAACGGTATCGACGAGTCGCGATAGCCGAGCGTGATCGTTCCGGTTTCCTTGATGTTCTTCAACGTCCCCGTGAGCTCCTCAGCGCTCGCCTGGCACCCGCCAAACGCAACGGCGAGCGCGTAGCCCAGGATGTGCATGCGTTTCATAAATGTTCTCCCTGTTTGTCGGATGGGGATAGCCCGAGAATCCGATCTCAGCGCCGGCGCGATGGCGCGGCGAACTTGTTCGGGTTTCTCGCTGATCGGAAAATGGCCGAGTTGCTCCATGATGGTGACGCTTGCGCCCTTGGTTGCAGCGGCCGTCCGCCTGGCGTCGTCCGGGCTGAACAGACCTTTCGACGCCTGGCGTCGTCCGGGCTGAACAGACCTTTCGATCGCTATCTATGGTCCGAACGTCCGGCCATCGCAAGACGCGTTTGGCGGCGCCAAGCGGCTGCGCCACTCCGTCACGCCCCGTGCGCGTCGGCGGAAGTCCGCTTGATGGTGACCAGCGCAACCAGGCTGACGATACAAACCAATGTCAAATAGTACCCCGGCGCCAGATCACCGATGAAGGCGATGGCGCCGAGCCAGGTCATGATTACCGGTCCCATGCCGCCAAATAATGTGACGCCGATATTATAGCCAAGACCGAGGCCGGTGGCCCGCGTCGCCGCCGGAAGCAGCTCGGACATCAAGGCGGCGAGCGGTCCATAGTAGAGAGATTTCAGCGTCGCAAGCCAGAACACGGCAATGACGATAACCGCCGGCGTCGGATTCTTGGTGAGAAAAAGAAAGGCCGGGTAAATCGAAAACAAGAGCAGCAGATTGATTGCGATCATATGGGTGGTGCGCCCGACCTTGTCGGAGATCATGCCTGCAATCGGCGTCAAGAATGTGAGCACGATCCCTGCCGAAAATGTTGCCGCAAACCCGACGCTCGGCGGGAGGCTCAGCGTTTTGACCGCATAGGTCGGCATGTAAATGATGAGGTAGTTGACCGCGGTCGATATCGCGAGCGCGCCGATGCTCAGCATCACACGGAACTTTTGATGCAGGAAGACTTCCCTGACCGGGGAGCCCTGCTTTTGGGCAGGCGGCGCGGTCGCGTCCTCAAGGTGGTTGCGGATGTAGATGCCGACCGGCCCGACGAGTAATCCGAACAAAAATGGAATCCGCCAGCCCCATGCCTGCATCTCGGCCGGGGCCATCCATGATGTGAGTCCGACGCCAAACGCGGAGGCAATCAGCGTGCTCAGGCCCTGGCTTGCGAATTGCCAGCTGGCGATGAACCCGCGTCGATCGGGCGCATGTTCCACCAAAAACGCCGTCGAGCTTCCGAATTCGCCGCCGGCCGAAAAGCCCTGCACCAGACGCGCGGTCAGGACCGCGATCGGCGCCAGGATGCCGATGGTCTCGTAGCTCGGCATCAGAGCGATCACGAGCGTGCCCAGAGTCATCAGCACGATGGAAATCAATAGCGAAGCCTTGCGGCCGTGGCGATCGGCATAGGCGCCGAGAACCACGCCGCCGATCGGGCGAACGAAATACGACAGGCCGAAGGTGCCGAAGGTCAGCAGGATCGAAATCGACGGATCGGTGTTGGGAAAAAATGCCTTCGAAAGATAAACCGCGAAATAGCCGTAAACGATGATGTCGTACCACTCCAGCGCGTTTCCAATCGAGGTTGCGGCGACAAGCCTTGTGATATTCTTTTTCCCCACACCCGCCTGCGACATTCGCGGCAATTCGGCCGGCGCCAAAACGCTCATTCGCTGCCCTTCCAAAGCCTGTTTTCGACCGCCCGAAATACTCACAAAGGGCGCGGCATTTCGCCCAAATCCCAAAACAGACCCGCCATGATGCCAAGCGCCTCTTCGGTAACCGACAAGAGAATATGCTCATCCGGGGCATGCTGGGAGCAGCCGGGATAGGAATGCGGCACCCACATCGTGGGCAGGCCGAGGGTATCGGAAAATACGTCGTTTGGCAGCGAGCCGCCGAAATTCGGCAGAACCGCGGGTGGCTTTCCCGTCGTTTTGCGGATCGACTCCGCCGTCCAGTTGATCCAGGGACTGTCGAAATCGGTTCGCGATGCGGCAAACCTCTGCGTGGCCTGCACCTCGACCATCGAAAAACCGCGCTCGTGCAGACGGGCCCGGATCACCTCGGCAATCCCATCGACTTTGGTGCCGACCACAAAACGCAGCTGCAGGACGGCGGACGCATGTCCGGGGATGGCATTGGCCGGCTTTTCGATATTGCCGGAGGCGATCGCCAGCACTTCGAGCGTGTTCCACGCATAGAGCCGCTCGGCGGCGGAGAGACCCTCCTCACCCCAGTTTTCGGAGAGTGCCGGTTCATCCTTCATTGGTTCGATCTTCACGTCGGCGAGACTTGAGCGGATCTGGTTGGAAAGGCGCGGCGGCTTCAACGGCTCCACCAGCAGGCGCCCCTTGCCGTCGACAAGCGTGGCAATGGCACTGGCGAGGATGGTCGCGGGATTGGCGAGGACGCCGCCCCAATTGCCGGAATGATGCGAGCCCTCGCGCAGCTTGACGTCGAGATGAATCCGTATGCCGCCGCGGCAACCGAGAAATAGCGTCGGGCGATCGGCCGCAAGCCTCGGCCCATCGGAAGCCAGAAACAGATCGGCCTTTAACTCCTCGCGCAGTTGCGCGCAGATTTGGCGCAAATCCGGCGAGCCGATCTCCTCGCCGGTCTCGATGATAAACTTGGCATTGAAGCCGAGCCGCCCGCCGCGCGCCTCCCGCACCGCCCGAAGCGCCGACATGTTGATGCTGTGCTGACCCTTGTTGTCGGCGGTGCCCCGGCCATAGACCCGATTGCCTGATATCGTCGTGCGCCACGGATCGAGATTATCGCGCCACTCTCCGGCCATGCCGTCGACAACATCGCCGTGCCCGTACATCAAAACGGTGGGGGCCGATGCGCTCTCCCGGTATTCCGCGAGAAGGTAAGGATGCTTTCCGGCAGGCGATTCAATCAGTCTTGTCGAGAAATCGAGTTTCGAGAAAGCAGGCGCGAGGTCCTCGGTGAGGTAGGCGCGCAGCGCATCCCGCGCTTCGGGGTTTTGGCTTTCGGTCCGATAGGCGACCCTTCGGTCGAGTTCTCTGAGAAACTCTCCGGAATGAAGGATTTGGTGGGCTCGGGCGATCGCCTCGGTTCTGGTCATGTTTTCTATTCTTGTTTCGGTCGCTGCGTGGATTTGATCACGTTACCGGCATATGCGGCCGGCCGGAAGAGGTGAGGATTTGCCTTTGCTAAATCCTGCCGGAATGCAACAATTTCAACCAATAGCCCGGCGTTCCGACCGGGTGAATCCTGGGAGAATTCCATGAAAACAATCCTGCGCGTCTCGGCGGTGTGCCTGCTGTTTGCAGGCTCCGCCTTGGCCCTGAGCGGCGAGCGCATGGCGGAAATCCCGCTCGACAAAATGTCGGCCGCCCAGCGCAGCGTTGCCGATGCCATCATGTCAGGACCGAGAAAGCGGATGAGCGGCCCGTTCAATGCCTGGCTACGCAGCCCGGAACTAGCGGACCGTCTGCAAAAAGTCGGCGAATACGTCAGGTTCAACACCTCGCTCGACAAGCGCGTCAACGAGATGGCCATCCTGATGACCGCGCAAGCCTGGGGCTCGCAATATGAATGGTACGCGCATGAGCCGCTGGCGCTCAAGGCGGGCCTCGATCCCGCCATCGTCACCGCCATCGGGGCGGGGCGAAGGCCCGACAACATGAAGGACGATGAGGCTGTTGTCTGGGAGTTCACCACGCAGCTGCGGCGCGACCACGGCGTCGACGACGCGATCTATGCCAGGGCGCTGGAAAAATTCGGCGAAGCCGGCATCATGGATTTGGTCGGGGTGAACGGGTATTACGATGTGGTCTCGATGACGCTCAACGTTGCGCGCGTGGCGCCGCCGGCGGATGCGCAACTGCCCTTCAAGCAGGCCGGCCGATAATCTGCTTATGATTGTCGCGCGGCAAGCTTGGCCGCGCCACGAGACGTTCAGGATCGCCCCATGAAAAAAGAAATCCGGCTCAACGCCTTCGCCATGAACTGCGTCGCGCATCAATCGCCGGGGTTGTGGACCCACCCCCGCGACCGCACCGTCCAGTATAACCGGCTGCCGTACTGGATCGATCTCGCCAAGACCCTGGAACGCGGACGGTTCGACGGTCTTTTCCTGGCGGACGTGCTTGGCGTCTACGACGTATTCGGCGGCAGTCCGGACGCGGCGCTGCGCAACGCCACGCAGACGCCCGCCAACGATCCCTTGCTGCTGATCCCGGCGATGGCCGCGGTCACCGAAAATCTCGGATTTGGCGTAACCTCCAACCTGTCCTACGAGCCGCCCTATACGTTCGCGCGGCGGATGTCGACGCTCGACCATCTCACCGACGGGCGGATCGGCTGGAACGTCGTCACCGGCTATCTCGACAGCGCCGCCAAGGGCGCCGGCAAGGACAAGCAGACCGCGCATGACGATCGCTACGATGTCGCCGACGAATATATGGCAGTGGTCTACAAGCTCTGGGAAGGAAGCTGGGAAAATGATGCGGCGGTGCGCGATCGCGCGCGCGGCATCTTCGCCGACCCGGCCAAGGTGCATCGCATCCAGCACCAGGGCAAGAATTACCGGGTTGATGCCATTCACCTCTGCGAACCGTCGCCGCAACGCACGCCAGTGCTTTATCAGGCCGGCACCTCGCCGCGCGGACGCCAATTCGCCGCCGAGCATGCCGAATGCGTGTTCATGTCGGGACCATCGGCCAAGATCATCGCGCCACGCGTCGCCGCCATTCGCGAACTCGCCGCGAAGTGCGGGCGCAACCCGGCCGAAATCCTGATGTTCAGCATGTTCACCATCATTCTCGGCCGCACCGAAGCCGAGGCCAAAGCCAAATATGCCGACTACCGCAATCACGTCAGTCCCGAGGGCGCGCTGACGCTGATGTCCGGCTGGACCGGCGTCGATTTCTCGACCTACGATCTCGACCAGCAAGTTCGCCACGTCGAAAACGACGCCGGCCGCAGCGCGATGGACAACGTCACCCGCGCCGATCCCGACCGGGTCTGGACGGTGCGCGAGGTCGCCCAGCATGTCGGCATCGGCGGCATCGGGCCGGTGGTGATCGGCACACCCGAAAAAGCCGCCGACGCGATCGAGGCGTGGTTCGACCAAACCGATGTCGACGGGCTGAACGTGCCGTTTGCGATTTCGCCCGGCGATTTCGAGGACATCACCGACATGCTGGTGCCCGAGCTTACGCGGCGCGGGCGTTACAAGACGTCGTACCAGGTGGGGACATTGCGCGAAAAACTGTTCGGCGCCGGCCGCGCACGCCTCGCAGCGCCGCACCCGGCCGCGCAGCATCGGCCAGGCGTGGCGGCGAAAGCGGCGGAGTAGGCTTACCTCGTCATTCCGGGGCGATGCAGTTATCCGTAGGGTGGGCAAAGGCGCGCTTGCGCCGTGCCCTGAAGATGCTGGTGGGCACGCGGAGTTTATCATCGGGCGCGCATTCGCGCGACCCGTTGGCTTTGCCCGCCCTACAAAATTACACCGTCCCGTCGACCACCACCTCGACCAATTTTGCGCCGGGGCGCCTGAACGCTGACGCCAGCGCGGACGGCAAATCCTCAGGCCTCGCGATCCGCATCGCCTCCAGCCCGAGGGATTTGGCGATGCCGGCGAAATCGACCGGCGGATCGGCGAAATCCATGCCGACGTAATGGTCGTCGCCATGGAACGCGAGCAGCCTTTGCTTGATGATGCGGTAGCCGCCATTATTGACGATCACCACCGTCAGCGGCAGCTTGTGGTACGCCGCGGTCCACAGCGCCTGGATCGAATACATCGCGCTGCCGTCGCCGGAATAACAAACCACCGGCCGATCGGGGTTTGCGAGGCTAACGCCGACGGACGCCGGCAGGCCCCAGCCGATGCCGCCGGACGCCAGCGCGTGATAGCCATAGCGATCGCGATGCGGCCGCAGCGCCAGCATCTGCCGCGACGAGGTCAATCCCTCGTCGACGAGAATGGCGTTGTCGGGCATCGCCTCGACCACCTGCAACGATAAAAAGTCCGGATCGATGGGCAAGCGATCTTTCGCCTTCGAAATCTGCTCGACGATCGGCCCGCGCCGGGCGGTCCAGTTGTTCGCCGCCAGCGCCGCGATCCCCTGTTTGGCGCGGGCCTCGAGCGCCGCGCCGCCTGCGGATTTCAACGCCGGCACCAGCACGCGCAGGGTTTCCCTGACGTCGGCCTTGAGCGCGATCTCGGCGCCGTAATTCTTGGCGAGGTCCCATTCGACGAGACCGATCTGCACGATCGATAGTCCCTCCGGCAGCGGCTCGACCTCGCTATGCACCGACATCCGCAACGGATCGGCGCCAAGTACGATCAGGAGATCGTAGCGCGACAGCAGCTCGCGCACCTGGGTTTGCGAGCGCGACAGCGCACCCATGAAGCTTGGACTTTCCGACAGGAAATGCGCGCCGTAAGGCGCGGACTGCTGAAAGGCGGGACAGCCGAGCGTTGCGGCCATTGACGCCGCCTCTTGCAGCGCGTCGCTCTTGACGATTTCATCGCCGGCGATGATGACCGGCCGTTGCGCTTTGAGGATGCGCGCCACCAGCTCCGCCAGCGCCTCGTCGGAGGGCTTGACGCGGGTATCGACCCGGGTCGAGCGGCCGAGTTCGATGCCGGCCTCCGAATTGAGGATATCGCCCGGCAGCGAGATGAACACCGGCCCGGTCGGCGGCGTGGTCGCGACCTTGGCGGCGCGGCGCACGATCCGCGGCAAATCCTCCAGCCGCGTCACCTCGACCGCCCACTTCACCAATGGCTCGGCCATCCGTACCAGCGGGCCATAGAGCAACGGCTCCATCAACCCATGACCCTGCTCCTGCTGGCCGGCGGTCAGGATCATCGGCGTGCCCGTGAATTGCGCGTTGTAGAGCGAGCCCATCGCGTTGCCGAGCCCGGGCGCGACATGGACATTGCAGGCGACGAGGCGGCCCGACGCCCGGCTAAAACCGTCGGCGATGGCGACCACCAGGCTCTCCTGCATCGCCATCACATAGGTGAGGTCAGGATGATCCTTCAGCGCATGCATGATCGGCAGTTCGGTGGTGCCGGGATTGCCGAACAGATGCGTGATGCCCTCGTCCTCGAGCAAGGCAAGAAACGCCGAGCGCCCGGTGATGCGATTCTTCATGTTTCCTCCAGCCCGCGGCGGTCGCTGAGGGCTAACGCATCATGATCAAACTTGAAGGCATGGTGCAAGGAAGCGCGCTCATGGCTGCCCTGCGCGGCGGCGGCCGGTCAGAACATCCCGTCACGATCGCCGCGTTTGTGCTTTTTCGAGCGCTGCCAGACCACGCCCGGAAACCCCTTCAGCGGCGCCAGTGGTTCGCCGGCATAGGTCCATTCCTGCAGCTCCTCGATGGCGATATGATAAAGCGGCTGCCGCCCGGTGCGGCCGGCAAAAAGCGCGCGCGGAATGTTGACCATGTGCGGCGAGCGCGCGCGTTCGTATATCAGGGGCGTACCGCAGCGCTTGCAGAAGCTGCGCGTGACCTTGGCGGCCTTGTCCTCGAAACGCGCGATCTGCGCCTCGCCTTTGCTGATGCGAAAACGCTTGCGCCAGCTGCCGACATAGGTCGCGTAGGCCGCGCCATGGGCGCGGCGGCTATTTTGCGAATGATCGTGCCAGGCCCAGCGCGCCGGTACATCGATCTCGAAGCAGACGCTGCCGCAAAGGCATTGGCCGGTTGCGATTCCGACTGGCTTTGCTGCTATTGGCATTTGCGATTTCCGTTTCCGCCGTCATTGCGAGGAGCGAAAGCGACGAAGCAATCCATACTTCCTTGCGGCTTGATGGATTGCTTCGCGGAGCCTGTCATCGGGCGCGCATTCGCGCGACCCGTTGGCTCGCAATGACGGAAGGCTATCAAGCCCGCTCCAGTTCACCATAGGCCGGATAATCGGTATAGCCCGCTTCCTCCCCGCCATAGAAGGTCGCGCGGTTGTAGGGCGTCAGCGGGAAACCATGTCGCAAGCGGCGCGGCAGATCGGGATTGGAAATGAAGATACGGCCGAACGCGATGGCGTCGGCATGGCCTTCGGCGATCGCGGCTTCCGCGGTTTCGCCGGTGAATCCACCCGCCGAGATCAAGACGCCGCGCCAGATCGGCCGAAACAGCACCATCGCCGAAGGCACATTCTGATGGTTGACCTCGGCGCGCCCGGCGCCGCTCGATCGCGGCTCGATGAAGTGCAGATAGGCAAGGCCAAACCGATCGAGCGCCTTGATGACATGGCTATAGAGCGGCATCGGATCGGCCTCGCCGCTGCCATTGGCGACACCATAGGGCGACAATCGCACGCCGACGCGATTGGCGCCCCATATTTCGATCGCGGCTAACGTGACTTCCATCAATAACCGCGCGCGGTTCTCGATTCCGCCGCCATATCGATCGATCCGCAGATTGGTGTGCGACTGCAGGAATTGCTCGAGCAGATAGCCGTTGGCGCCGTGGATCTCGACGCCGTCGAACCCGGCCATCAAGGCGTTGCTCGCGGCTAGCCGGAACGCTTCGACGATTGCTTCGACTTCATCGGTCTCAAGCGCACGCGGCGTCTCGTACGGCACCAGCTTGCCGTGGGCTGTCATCGCCATCATCCCGTTGCCCATAATCGGCACCGCCGAGGGCGCGACCGGCAATGCGCCGCCAGGCTGGAACGAGGAATGCGAGACGCGGCCGACATGCCAGAGCTGGAGAAAGATCAATCCACCTTTGGCATGAACCGCTTCGACAACGCCCCGCCATCCGCCGATCTGCTCATCCGAATAGATGCCTGGCGTGCCGGGATTGCCGCGCCCGGTCGCCATCACCGGCGAGGCCTCGGCGATGATCAGGCCACCCGGCGTGGCGCGCTGGCCATAATATTCCGCGTTCAGCGGCCGCGGCGCGAAGCTCGACCGCTCCGCCCGCATCCGCGTCAAGGGCGCCATCACGAGGCGATGCTGCAGCCGGTAGGGGCCGAGCTGAAGCGGCGAAAACAACGAAGGAAAATTCATCTCGGCCCGGAAATTCGCGTGACCCGGATTTGTAGCCGGTTCGCCCGGTTCGCAAAAGGCGGTTGGGGGCGAGAGCGAACGAAGAGGGTCCGAACTTCCCCTACACGCTACGTCGGAGAATTAACCATGCTGGCCGGCCGCGAGTTGCATTCGGGCAACACTTGTTGGAAAAAAGGATGACCTGCCGTTTCCATCATTGCGTTCACGGCGTGATCCGAAAAAATCAGCGGCGTCGGGCCTTTGGAGGCAGGAATCATGAACCCGCGGCGATTTGCGACAATGGCTGCTGCGTTGTGCCTAGTGCTCGTTCTCGCGGGTTGGGCCTGGCTTGCTGGTTTCGGCTCGGCCGGCATTGAGAACGCCGGCGCAGCGCCAATCGTGGACCCGCCATCTCTTACCGCCGACGCCGCGCTCGCGGACGCACCGCCGGCAACCGCAATGGGCAACGCCGCGCTCGATCATGCCGCGACGGTGACGGCCGCCGAATCGGTGACGGCGACCGACACGACGGCGCCCTCGCTGACCGATCCGTCGCAGATGCTGCCGCAGGAAACACTGACCGTGCAGGTGGCGCTAGCGAGCACGCCCGATCCGGTGCCTAACGAGGCGAAGCATGCTGTGAGCTCCATCGAAATTCTCGACGAGTGCCTGGTCGCGGACACCTGCATCGACCGATACCTGTGGGCGCTCTACCAGCGGACGCCCAAGGAGGACAGCATCAAGGAGCATGAGCGGAGGAAAGTGACAATCAAGAAGAAGGGCAAAACGGTAACGGTCACCAAAAGCTTTACGAAGCTCGTCGATGAGGATTTCACTTGGAAGGATCCGAAGGCGGCGGAAAAAGCCGGCATGCCCATGATGGACTACGTGATCGGAGGCATGGATCGGAGTTTCAAGCTAAAGCTCTTTCATGCACTTCGCGCGGCGGAGGCGGCCGGGCTGTCGCCTGGCATAACCAGCGCGTTCCGCGACGACTACCGTCAATCGATCGCAAGCGGCCTGAAGGCGGCGACCAACAGGTCGTACCATGGCGGGAGCTTGCGGGGCGGCTATGGCCACGGGCTTGCGGCCGATGTCGTGAGCGTCAAAGGTAGGACACGGGATCAGCGATGGACTTCCAGTGAAAACCTCTGGAAATGGATGGATGCACACGGGAAGGAGTTTGGAATCGGCCGACCCTATCTCGATAGAGATCCGCCGCATCTGGCACCGATCGACGGCAAAGAATATGCCGATCACCACCGCGGAACGAAGGCTCAACACGCGGGATTGGATGTGAAGAAGCGCATCCGGCTGGCTGTGCGGGGCGATCACAGCGTGGCGAAACGCCCAAGAATCGCAAGATCGTCGAAGGTGAGAACGATCTAACTCGGTTCAAGCACTCATTGCCCGCTACCCAAATCAGGGTATTTCTGACCCCCCGACTATGCCAGCGCTCAAACGCAGATAGATCGAGTCCAAACAACTGGTAGAATGTCTGCCTGGCGCCAAACTCAGACCTCGCCGCTTCATTCGAACGGCACATTCTCGCGTCTTAGCGCGCACCGCCATCGCCAATGATCGAATAAGGCGCCCAGAATAACGGATGGGCGTATGAGAATTCGCTCTTGCCGTCGGCGCCGACATAGCCCGTCCCGTCCGCCAGCGCCATCATGGCCTGCCGCAGGGCTTCCGCACGTGTCAGCTTCGGATCATCTGCTTGCCGCTTGAAAAGGTCGGTGACCAGTTCCCGCGCCGACTGCGAATGAACCGACCAGTTGGTGACCAGCAGCGCGCGGGTGCCGGCGTAGAAGAAGGCACGGCCAAGGCCCGAGGCGGCCTCCGCTCCGGCTCCCGCGCCCGCGCCCGTGTTGCAGGCCGACAGCACCACCCAATCGGCATCGAGCTTCAAGGCGAGGATTTCCTCCATGGTGAGGAGCCCGTCGCCTTCGACGCCCGCGACCGCCGGCGCCGACAGGGCCAGCGCCGGCTGCGTCAGCCCGTTGAGCTCGCCGGGCACCAGGCCATGGGTTGCAAAGGCCACCACCTTGAAGCCCGACAAGTCCATGGTTTTGACCACTTCCTCATTGGCATCCTTGCCGAGCTTGAGAACCTTCGAAGGATCGGCCTGCAAGGCGAGCGCCATCGATTTCAACTCGTCGGCGGTGTCCGGCAACCTCGGCAGCATCGCCAGTTCGGCGCTGTCGACGCCCTCGAGCTTCGGGCTCGAGCGGCGCTTGAGCGGCATGCCGCGCGTCGTCACGGTTCCTACATCCGCCACCTTAAACGGGGTTTCCGCCTTTTCCGCTTCCGCCGCCTGTTCGGCATTGAACAGCGGATCGCCGAACCCAATCAGCTCGCCGCGCCCCGGTTTTCCCGGCGGCAATTGACGCAAGGTGCGCAGCGCCGCCGATGACGGCACCATCGAGACGGCGTAGTTCCGCGCCAGCCAGGGCACGGCGCGATAGCTCGAAAACAGCGGATCGTCGTTGGGGTTGATCTCAGCCGGTGCGGTCGGCAACAGTGACAGCGGCAACAGACCGAGCGCGCCGTTGGTGACCACGATCAGGCTCTTGAATTGTTTCCAGCCCGCCTCGACCGGCCTGAGCAACGTCGAATAAAGTTCATAGCCGAGCTTCACGTCGAATGGCGGGATGTCGGAAATCATCGCCGCCTGTGGCTCGAGCGCTTCACGCAGCTTGCGCACCTTGCTCTCGATCTCACCCGATGTCGCCTTGATCTCGGCAAAAGCCACTGCGCCGTCTTTCGGCACGGCCCAGACGAAACTCGCGTGCCGTCCGAAGTAGAACGACAGCATCGCCTCGCCCGCAGCCAGCGTCGCCTTGATCTGATCGACGCTCGGTGGCTTGGGATCCACCAGATCAGCATAGCTCGGGAAGCGCCGGTTGATTTCGGCACGCGCCTTGTCGCGGTCCGAACGCAGCTTCTCGATCGAGGCGTTCACGGCCTTGACGCCCTTTTCGTCCCGCTCGGCGGACGGCATGGCGAGGATGT
>Ga0193751_1000367_pt1 | contig 36562 bp, 35 predicted proteins | sample L1c2metaG_FD_143050 | JGI IMG/M metagenome (GOLD analysis project Ga0193751, IMG submission 143050) | Soil microbial communities from a riparian zone of the East river system, Colorado, United States - L1c2 | ecosystem: Environmental > Terrestrial > Soil > Riparian zone | place: USA: East River...
AGAGGCTTGACGCGTTTCCGGATTTCTTCAATGTCAGCAAATGCCTCGGCGAGGCTGGTTGCAGGCGGGACGGGAGCAATAATCGCTGCGATCTTACCCCGCAGTGTGATCCCTATCCGTTCGCCTACTGGCCCGCTCGACAAGTTCGGAGAGCTTCTGCTTGGCTTCGGACAATCCTACGGTACGCATGGTAATCCCCTATCTATTCATCGACCAACTAGCCTAAATCATCTCCTCAGGCGGCCACGCCGAGGGCGAGGACGCCCCTTCGACAAGCTCAGGGCAGGCTCTAGGGACAGCCGGCAGGATGCCGGCGCTACGAGAACCTGACCTTCACATCTGGGCCCTTCTCCAGATGTATGCTTTCCACGAAGCGGACCTTGCCAGTGCGCAGTGTCAGAATCACGGACGAGGTGCGCGTGCCTTCGCCGAAGAAGCGGACGCCCTTCATCAGGGCGCCGTCGGTGACGCCGGTGGCCGCGAAGATTAATTGTTTGCCGGGTGCGAGGTCTTCGGCCTCATAGATGCGATTCTTGTCTTTAATGCCCATGCGGGCCACGCGCTCTTCCTGATCGGCCTTCACGACCAGGCGGCCGAGCATGTAGCCGTTGAGACAGCGAATGGCGGCGGCGGTGATTACGCCTTCGGGTGCACCGCCCGAGCCCATCACCGCGTGCACACCGGTGCCGATAACAGCGGCCGCTATTCCGGCAGAAAGATCGCCGTCGCCGATCAAGCGAATGCGGGCCCCGGCTGCGCGGATGTCGGCAATCAGCTTCTCGTGACGCGGGCGGTCGAGCACGATCACGACCAGATCTTCCACGTCGCGTTCCAGACGCTTCGCAATGTTCTTCAGGTTGTCGGCGACGGGCGCGTCCAGTTCTACTGCATCTTTGCAGGATGGCCCGACAACGATTTTTTCCATGTAGCAGTCCGGTGCATGTAGCAGGCCTCCGCGCTCCGAGGCAGCGAGGACGGTGATTGCCCCCGGTGCTCCGGTGGCGCACAGGTTCGTGCCTTCGAGCGGATCGACTGCGATGTCAACTTCGGGAACTTCTGTGCCGTCGGGAAATTCGGCGCCGACTTTCTCGCCGATGTAGAGCATGGGCGCCTCGTCGCGCTCGCCTTCGCCGATCACGATGGTGCCGCGCATGGGGATGGAGTCCATGGTGCGGCGCATGGCCTCGGTGGCCACCTGGTCGCTCAATTTGCGCTCGCCTTGGCCCATGGTCCGGGCGGAAGCGATCGCGGCTACTTCCACCACCCGCAGGAATCGCGACGCCAGGTCGCTCTCGATGTTCTCCCCGTAAGTGCGGGCCTTACCTTCTGGACGAGTCTGCGTACCCATTCGGATTGTCTCCCGGCGCCTTAGGATGCGGCGGTTGCGCGCCGGGTTGAGACTATAACGCAGGCGGGAGAGGATGGGAAGGCGCCGCGCATCGGAAGATACTGGCCTCGAACAAGAACCACGGATGCCTCGAATTACTCGAGTACTGAATACGTGATCACTGTAAGCGTTGGGCGGCGGCCAGCATCTCGTCAGCACGGGCGCGGACACGGATATCTTCCGTAAAGTTGGTCCAACGAGCGATCTTGGAAGAGTCGACCAGAAACTCTGCCGGCCGTGCAATATCGTGCCCTTCCGGTCCGCCAGCAGGATGCAGCAAGTGATACTGGCGAATCACGGTTGTGTCGGGATCGGAGAGGATAGGGAAGGTGTACCCAGATTTGTGGGCGAGATTACGCGAAACTTCCGGCGGATCGACACTGATCGCGATGGGACGAACTCCCGCCGCCTCGAACTCCGGCAAACGTTTCTCTATGCCTCGTAACTCGAGGTTACAGAAGGGTCACCAGTAGCCGCGATAGAAAATCAGCAAAACCGCTTTAGGAGCTGGCGAGCCAGAGTTGGCAGCGAGAAGCTGGTCGAGTGACAAGCGCTTGCCGGAAGTATCAGAAAGCATGAAGTCGGGAACCCTCTGGCCGACTTGCGGTGCTGCTGTAGAGCTGGGCAGCTTGCGGGCGGTCACGAAGGCGAATGCGGTTAATCCGATAGCGAGCAGAGCGACAACGGAGAGCAAAACGCTTAGAGCCTTACCGCGGTAGACTTGTGGCCGGCCAAACGCTCGCAGCAGTCCGGTGACAAGAAATATCAGCGCGAGAACCGCGAAACAGAGGCTCATCCAAGGGAGAGCTCGCTGCAACGGCGGGCTGAAAAAAAACGCGACATTGCAGCCGATGGCGGCGAGAGCGAGCAGCAGTCCCCACCAGGGCGCGAGGTTTCTGCGATTGTCTGTTGCGGCCGGCATTTCCCCTGAGTTTATCAGACAGACTTGCGGACCGAGTTCCCGTTTGATGAGTGGGGCGACGCGTCCTTGAGAGGTTAGAAGAATTGGAATAATTGATCCTCTTGCCTTGCGCCGTGGTATTCTCCCGACCTGCCGCGAATGAACGCCATGCCTGAGCCACGCCCGCTCACCTTACTGTGCATCACCACCTATGAAAAGGGGCAGGAGTTCATGCGCGAGTGCAAGCGCCAAGGCTGCCGCGTGCTTCTGCTTACTGCGGAAAAATTACGCGATGCCGATTGGCCGCGCGAGAGTCTCGACGATACCTTCTATCTTCCCGAAAATATCGCAATCACCGACGTCGTGCAGGCGGTGACGCATCTCGCGCGCACGCAGAAAATCGATCGCATTGTTGCGCTCGACGAATATGACATGGAAACGGCCGCCACCTTGCGCGAACATCTGCGCATTCCAGGCATGGGGCTGACGACCATGCGCTATTTCCGCGACAAACTGGCGATGCGCATGCGGGCGCTGGATCGCAACGTGCAAGTGCCCGATTTTGTGCCCGTGGTGAATTACGAAGATATCCGGTACTACCTGGGACACGTGCCGGGGCCGTGGGTACTGAAGCCGCGGCAAGAAGCCTCGGCGATCGGGATCAAGAAAATCCACGCGGCGGAAGAATTGTGGCCGATACTGGAACAACTGGGCAATGAGCAGTCTTCGTTCCTGCTGGAAAAGTTTCTTCCCGGCGACGTCTATCATGTGGATTCGGTGGTGTCGGAGAACGCAGTCGTATTTGCCAATGTCAGCCAATACGGCAAGCCTCCCATGAAGGTAGCGCAGGGCGGGGGTATCTTTACGACGTTTACCGTGCCTCGTGGCGGCGAAGACGACTCTGCGCTCCGGGAAATCAATCGCGACCTGATAGCCGCGATGGGACTGCGGCGGGGGGTGGCCCACGCGGAGTTCATACGGGCGTACGCCGACGGGCAGTTTTATTTTCTGGAATGTGCGGCACGCGTAGGCGGCGCCTACATCAACGAGATGGTCGAAGCGGCGACCGGAATCAATTTGTGGCGGGAGTGGGCTCGCATCGAAATTGCCGGCGAAGATGGCAGCTACAAGTTGCCGCCGGTGCGCGAAGAATATGCAGCTGTGATTCTGTCGCTGGCTCGCCAGGAAGATCCCGATACTTCAAGCTACACCGATCCGGAGGTGTATTTGCGCATTAAGAGGCATCATCACGCCGGGCTGGTGTTGCGATCGGAGAATCCGCAACGGATTCCGCCATTGCTCGATGATTATGCGCGACGCTTCGCGGAGGAATTCCTGGCGGTGGAACCGCCGCGAGACAAGCCGACTGCCTAGCTGCTAGCAAACAACTTTTGACCGCAGAGATCGCAAAGAAACGACGCAGAGGGCGCGAAGAAAATCACTTAGAATTTCCTTTGCGTTCTCCGCGGCTTTCTCTCTGCGCTCTCAGCGGTTAAAGGCTTTCGCGCGCAGCTCACAATTCCCGCGCAATCGAGGCGCGGGCGGATTTTCTGCACGGAGTCCGGGGTTCTATCTGCTAACATTTTCCCATGACCACAACCACCAGCGAAAATACCGCGACGGCAGAACGAGCCCCGGAAAAATCTACGTCAGAACGCCCGGAGCGCAAAGAGCCGACTTATCTTTTCACTGAAAAATATGTGGCCGACAAGAGTGAAACCGCGCGGCGGTTCATCGAAACCCGAGCGCGGCTGAATGCCAATGTGGATAAGGCCAGTAATTTTTTGGTGAAACGCTTTTACAACGTCGATCACAACACGTACCTGGAAGGCGCGCTGCCCGCCAAGACGAAGGAGTTGATGGGACTGGTGGCGTCGGCGTGTCTGCGCTGCGACGACTGCATCTTCTATCATGCGATCCAGGCTTATCGGCTGGGCGTAACGCGCGCCGAGCAGGAAGAGTCGCTGAATGTGGCGATGGTCGTGGGCGGAAGCATTGTGGTTCCACACCTCAGGCGAGCATATGAGTTGCTCGAGGAGATGTACGGGTAGATTCAATTTCTTCGCTGCGCTATTGATATCAGGAAGGTGATAGCGACCAGCGCAATTCCACCGCCAAGTTCGAGTCGCTGAGGGCCTCGCAGGGCTGCCCAGACTGCGTCGGGGGGCCAGAGCATTCCTGCCGCGCGTGACGCATCCAGACAGGCCAGCACGCCGGAAAGAAATCCGACTGCCGTCGCCACTCGATGTTGCTTGTCCGGAGTCATCTTGGAGAGCGATCGAGTACGCGCCGCGGCTATTGCAGCCGCCCGCAGGTGCGACACCCTTGTCCTTCCATTGACGAAGCTCGGCAAAGCCGCGCTCTATTTCCTAGAACGCGTCGATCCCGGTAATGCTCTGCCCAATGATGAGCGAGTGCACGTCGTGGGTCCCTTCGTAGGTTTTGACCGACTCCAGGTTCATCATGTGGCGCATGATGGGATAGTCGTCGGCCACGCCATTGGCGCCGAGGATGTCGCGGGAGAGGCGCGCGCATTCCAGGGCCATCCAGACGTTGTTGCGCTTGGCCATTGAGATGTGCTGATGCTCTACCTTGCCCGCGTCTTTCAGGCGGCCGACTTGCAGCACGAGTAACTGGGCCTTGGTGATTTCGCTGATCATCCAGGTGAGCTTGTCTTGTACCAACTGGTGCGAGGCAATCGGTTGATCGCGCCATTGCTTGCGCAGTATTGAGTACTGCAGGGCGCAGTCGTAACACGCCATCGCGGCCCCGAGCGCGCCCCAGGCTATACCATAGCGGGCCTGGTTCAGGCACATCAGGGGAGATTTCAGGCCGCCGCTTTTCGGCAGCAGATTCGATTCCGGTACGTGCACATCCTGCAACGAGAGACCAGACGTGACCGAAGCGCGCAGCGACCACTTGCCGTGGATATCGTCGGCCTTGAAGCCGGGACGGTCGGTTTCCACCAGGAAGCCGCGGATTCGGTCGTCCTCATTTTGGACTTTTGCCCAGATAATAGCGACGTCGGCGATAGTGCCGGAAGTGATCCACATCTTCTCGCCGTTGATCACGTATTCGTTACCGACTTTCTTAGCGCGAGTGCGCATGCCGCCAGGATTCGATCCAAAGTCAGGCTCAGTCAGGCCAAAGCAACCAAGCTTTTCTCCCTTTTGCATCGGCGGCAGCCATGTCTGTTTCTGCTCTTCGCTGCCGAATTCGTAAATCGGATACATGCACAGCGCCGACTGCACGCTCACAAAGCTGCGCACGCCGGAGTCGCCGCGCTCGAGTTCCTGCGTCATGAGGCCGTATTCCACGTGGCCCATGCCGGCGCAGCCATAGCCTTTCAGCGACGCGCCAAAAAATCCCAGCTCGGCCATGGGCTTGACCAGTTCGCGCGGGAAACGGCCGGCGCGGTTGCATTCCTCGATGATAGGAATCAGATTGTCTTCGATGAACTGGCGCGTGGTGTCGCGGACCAGGCGTTCTTCGTCGGTCAGCAGAGCGTCGTACTGGATGAAATCAACGCCGCGGAATTTGATTGCAGGCATGATGATCTCCTGATGAAGTGGGGTCGCCGAATCCTGTAATGAACACTGGAAAAGTAGTTTGCCGCCCACAGGATCGGGCGCAGATCGGAGGGCAAACATATGACGGTAGCAGGGCCGAATGACGCCGGTCAACGGACGGCGCCTGATTACATCAAATCGTCCTACTCGATGTTTCCGCCTTTTTCGACAAAATTGCAGAATTGTTGTACTACCGAAGTCGGCTCACCTTGGCCGCTTGCGGAGTCGGGACCGTGCGGGTCTTCGGTGGAAGATACCCTATATCGCAACTCGTTGGGCGCATTGCTCCGCATGAGTTCGAGGAACAACCACCAGGTATGCCGTGAGGTCAGCTGTGATGGATTCTCCGAAGCATTCAGCGTAACTAGCGTCATTCCCCTGCATGCAGCGTCGCGCTTGAAGGCGCTAGCGGTTTGTGCCTCAAGATCCCTGATCATAACGCTGGGATCGCTTGTACACGGAGGCACTCCTTCCTGTTGACGAGATTGACAATCAGCCTGAGCCTGTTTGACAGCCCATTGATCGTCCAGAAGGACGATAATGCTTCTTCCTCGGTTACACCCGCACAGCCATGATAGTGCCAACAGCAGCAGCGTCACTGCCGCTCGTAGTCGCATATCTGCCCATTGTAGACGTGGGTTCCAAGGATTGTTGGCGCAAAATCGTCCCTACTGCGTCATGTTCTGCCGAGCCGCAGCGGCTAAAAAGCCGGTCGCGAACCGTATGCTAGCGTGGCATGCCTGAAGGCATGCCCTGATACGGATCTACCTGTCGTGCGGCACCACGACCAGCCTGCGCGAACGCATTCATTTTGCAAAAACCCCGGTGTATTCTGGTCGCGGTTTTATTCCTTAAGAATCGGAATCGCCTTTAGTGTTCAGCGACGAGTGCTAAGCCGAGGGCATTCTGCGGAGATCAGGAGGCATCATGACTTCGAGCATTACGATCCGATTGTTTTTTACGGTTGCTGTGATTTCAGTGCTGTTCGCGGCGAGTGCGGCGCGTGCGCAAAAGGTGGTTGTAGATGCCGACCCCGCGCATGTGGCCAACACGTTCAGTCCCCTCCGCTCGCTGGGAGCAGCCATCGATCGGCTGCGGACCGGCACTCCCGACAAATTACTCAAAGATCCGTTGCTGAAAGAAATCCTGGGCGCGGGATGGCAAACCGTGACCTATCGCCAGAACACCGAGTTGATGGTTGAGGCCTGGCATTGGAATCCCTCGGGAAAATGGAGCAACTCCGACAAGCAGGAAGGCTACTTCACCGGCGACGCTGAGCCGACGGCGGAAATGATTCATAGCTCCTGGGCATACCCGCTGCCGCATCGCGGCTTCAGCCGGGGCGACGGAAATGGCTGGTCGCGTCTCACGGACGGAGATCCTAAGTCGTACTGGAAAAGCAATCCGTATCTGACCAAGGCCTTCACCGGCGAAGACGACTCGCTACATCCGCAGTGGGTCATGATCGACCTGGGCAGCAAGATTGACATGAACGCCGTTCGGATTGCATGGGCCGATCCGTTCGCGAAACGCTATTCAGTTCAGTTTTGGACTGGCGAACTCGAGCCCTTCTACGACGGCACCACCAAGGGCACTTGGCAGACATTTCCGCTGGGAAACGTCACTGAAGGTAAAGGAGGGACGGTCACGCTGAAACTTGTTTCCTGGATGATTCCTGTCCGGTACCTCCGCATCTGGATGACGGAATCTTCCAACACCTGCGACAGTCACGGCTCGGCCGACAAGCGCAATTGCGTGGGATATGCCATCAACGAACTCTACGCCGGAGCGCTTTCGGCCGACGGCTCCTTCAACGATTATGTTACGCATTTTCCCAGTCGCGACCAGACTGTGACGTGGCCATCTTCTGTCGATCCATGGCACGCGGCCTCCAATCTCGATCAATTACGCGGAGATCAGGTGGGCTTCGATTTCTTCTTTACTTGCGGAGTTACGCGCGGACTTCCGACGATGGTCCCGATCGCGATGCTCTACTCCACGCCGGAAGATGCAGCGAACGAAATCGCCTATCTCTACAAGCGCCCCTATCCCATCTCCTGGATCGAGATGGGTGAGGAGGCGGACGGGCAACATATGTTGCCAGAAGATTACGGCGCTCTGTATCTGCAGTTCGCCACTGCCATTCACAAACTCGTGCCGGAAGCGAAGCTGGGAGGTCCGCCGTTCGAGGGAACATTTGGTGACGTCGAGGTGTGGCCAGACGCGGCGGGAAAAGTTTCGTGGCTGGGCCGCTTCGTCGACTACCTGAAAGCGCATGGCCGCCTCAGGGACTTCACCTTCTTCTCCTTCGAACACTACCCGTATCAGGATCGTCCGACTTACTCTTGGGCCGATCTGTATCCCGAGCCGGGCTACGTCAGCCATATCGTTCAAGTCTGGAAGGACAACGGCGTGCCGCCGAACATTCCATTCTTCATGACCGAAGGCAACATCGGAGGCGGATCGCCGCCCTCAAGCGTGAAAGGCGCGCTGTGGCTGGCTGATTATGTTGGGACCATGATGAGCGAGGGCGCAGGCGCAACTTACTATTTCCATTACATGCCATCGCCGGAGCATCCTGGAGGCTTCCTGATGGTCGACAAGGATTTCAATTTGAAAGGCTATCCACCTCAATACCTTGCGACGCAGGTCATCACCAAAGAGTGGGTACAGCCAGTCGACGCTCCGCACAAACAATTCAAGGCAGCGAGCGCCGTCAACGATGCCGCCGGAAATGTTCTGGTTACGGCTTATGCCTTGGAGCGGCCGGACGGTCAGTGGTCGGTGATGCTAGTCAACCGCGACCAGCACAACGATCACGCGGTGAAGGTTGCATTCGCGGGCGCGGCAGGAAAGCGAGATCGCTATTTTTCAGGACGATTGGACCGCATCACGTTCGGTTCCAACGAATATCAGTGGCATCGCGAAGGAGCAAGCGGACATGCGGACCCGGATGGTCCACCCTCAAAGTCGACCGTGGTGGGAAGCGCAGATGCGCTCTACCAGCTTCCGAGAGCGTCCATCACCGTGCTACGCGGCCAGATCGAGTAATGAAAGGGCCCTGAAATTCGTTTGTCTAACGGTGGAGTTTCGGGATCCAGCGCGGGACGGAACGGCGGTATTGTGCATACGACTCGCCGAACTGCCGTTGGAGGGTTGGTTCTTCGTAGAAGATCACAAACAGATAGGCTGCCGCGAAGCAGAACACCGCATACGTCAGAAGCACAATCGCACGGAACAGCGCGGCCTCGCCCAGCAGTACTCCGAAGACGCCGATGTACATTGGATTGCGAACATACCGGTGCAGAGCGGTGGTCACGAGAAACTTCGTGGGAGCGATAGGGGCGGGTGTGCCCAGTCCTCGGACCGCAAACTCCCAGGCGCAACGGAAATAGATTGCCGTCCCGGCCACAATCGTAACCATGCCAAGCCAGGTGACCGGCCCTCCTGTTGGCTTCGGGAAGCCGCCCATGATCCAGGACGGGATGAGAACGAGTACCGACCCGGGCACCAGAATCGTGAACAGAAGCGTCTTCAGGATGGGGCCGAGGGCGCGCGTCATAACTCAGACCACGAAGCCGGCTTAGACGAAGAAGCCGGCTGCAAGACAGCCGGCACAACCTTACTGTAAAATCGAGAGCGACGGAAGAGAGAACAGAATCGAGACGCAGCATCTTCCAGAGTGGATCCCCGCAGTTCCGAGTTAAGATTTCGTAGATTCCATCCACAAACATCCCTACTAGAGGGGATTACGCTGCGCAAATATTGAGGAATCAGGAGACATCAAACCATGGCAGTAGGCGCCAAGATCGCAAAAACAGCAGACCGCAAAAAGGTCATGGACACCACCAAGAGTACGGATTGTCCCAAGTGCGGCAAAGCCACCCGGATCGTGAAGCGGGTGAAAGACCGCGAACGCGGCATCCCGGGCGGAGTTTATATTTCGTGCTCGGCGTGTGAGTTCTTCGAGAAGTTATAAAGGACGGCCTAACTCCAGATCGCAGGGCAAGTCGGATGACGTATACTTCGCTCCCGGTTCAGTTGCCCGCATCTTCCTTGATTTTGCTGTGCAAGTGGCCGCGGAACTCGATTAATTGTTCCGGGCTGAAAGCCCGCTTGGGAATGGGAAGGGAGGTGCGCGGACTAGGAAATAAGGCGAAAACGACGGTTCCCTCAGCCCAGCCGACAAATGCTGACCACGAGACTTTAGAGTCCTCAACTGCCGATCGGAAATGCAGGCCGCTGTCCGAGACTTCCAAGACCATCGGGCCGTGGTTCAACGGCATATTGTGAACCCTTCGAGCCCTCAGGCTGGGCCGCAACCACGCGGCTACCATCACGAATGCGCCCATGACCAGCATAGGCGTCGATCTCCGGTACTGCGGGTTCTGCCAGACCGATATCACACTGAGCGTCAGCAGGAGAATGCAGAATATTGGAAGAATGCGGAACCCCCCACCTTCTCCCGGTACGCGCCTTTCTCCACGCTAGCGTGCTCTGCCAGAAGTCGTCGGCCGTCAGCTGATATTGGACCTGCAGATCAATAGTGGACACTAGTAACCTCTGACGGGGTACTAACCGTTTCCTGCGGCAGACTCTTATTCGAGTCCAAGTGCGATTCTCAGGGCTTTGTCCAATTCAACAAGTTTCACATAAGAAAGCGATCCCACAAATTGAGTCAGTTCGCTTTTTCGCACGCTAGCTAGATTGTCACACATGATCCAGCTTTGGTGCTTCATGCCCTCATCCGGGCCAATGAGGACTTGAGTTACAAGCGCTTGGCCAACCGTGAAGATGGGTGCGCAGATCACACTTGAAAATCTAGTTTCAATCAGCGCCTGACGGCTCACGATTACAAAGCTGCGATGCCGCTTAGGATCGTCGCCTGGCCGATGAACGCGATAGATTTCCCCTCGTCTCATAGCGGGGCCTATCAATTCTCAGGCGCTTGGTAACGAAGCACGTCTTCGGCCTCGGCATTCAATTCATCTGCATGCTGATTGATAAGTTGGATATCGCGGGCGTCTCGTTGTGCCCGGGCCCACTGTCGAAGGTACTGTTGAAGAATGGTTTCGATAAAAGCCGAGCGGGACTGCTTCGAGCCCGCGATCCGGTCAATCCCGCTAAGAACTTCCCGGGAGAGTGTGATGGATGTCTTCTCTTTCATACTCCTATCATACCACCACTAGTAGGAGCAGAGGAATATCCTGATTGGCCCGAGTTTCGTTAGTAAAACTAGCGACTGATCTGTTCCAAAATCGCCCTCGCCTGGGCGGCCGGATCGGCAGCTTCCGTGATAGGCCGCCCGACCACGATGTGGCTGGCTCCCGAGGAAATGGCTTCGGCAGGCGTGACAACGCGAACCTGGTCGGCTACGCTGCCACCGGCTGGGCGTACGCCTGGGGTCACAATGGCAAAATCATTCCCAAGTTTCAATCGTAAGGCGGAGGCCTCGCGGGCGGACGCGACAACGCCCTGACAGCCGCTGGCGAGCGCGACGGTGGCGAGACGCACGACGGAGTCCTGGACCGTGCCCTGCATCCCAATTGTTACAAGGTCATTGCCGTCCATGCTGGTAAGAACGGTGACGGCGAGAACCATCAGTTCCGGACGGGCGCTGGCTGCTTCAATTGCCGCCCGCAACATCTTGCCGCCGCCCGAGGAGTGCACGGTAAGCATGCTGACCCCCAGTTTCGCCGCTTCGGCCACGGCCGTGCCGACGGTATTGGGAATATCGTGATACTTCAAGTCGAGAAAAACTTTCCGTCCTGAGGCGACCAGCTCGCGCACCAACTGCGGACCTTCCGCGGTGTAGAGCCGCATGCCGACTTTATAAGTCAGCGCCGAACCGCCTACCGCCGCCACGATCCTCTGCGCGGCAGCAGCCGTGGACACGTCCAAGGCTACAATCAGCCGCTGGCGCGGATCTAGATTTGCGTAATTTGCCCGAGTGGCTGGGATGCGGGATAGTGCAGGCATCCCAGCCAGTGTAGGGTTTCTACGGCATTTTCGCCACAGAAGGATGGTTCGAGGCAACAGTTTGGTAGGAAGTCTTCACGTCGCGGGCGTTGACCAAATCCAAACGGACCCGTTGCAGACCGCGCTGCTTGAATTGCAGCGCTTGGGCGGCGCCATAGGAGAGGTCGATAATCCGGCCTGGCACGATCGGGCCGCGGTCATTCACCCGGACTATGACAGCGCGGCCATTGCGCAGGTTCGTGACCCGTACATAGCTCCCCATGGGAAGCTTAAGGTGAGCCGCAGTCATGTCGTACATGTCGTAGGGCTCGCCGCTGGCGGTTGGTTTGCCGTCAAAAATCTGGCCGTACCACGACGCCGTCCCAACCTGATACGGCTTCGTCTTGGCCTGTTGGCGGACTTCGGGATTCGCTTGCTTTGAACTAACTGGAGCCGCTGTCGCCTCCGAGATGTTCGGTCCCTGAGCCGCTCCCAAGCCGACGATCAAAGAGGCAATCGTCAGTCCATGAGCTAAAATTCGTCGCATTCAGTTCTCCTCGCATACTCAAAAGTGCTTTTGGCCTTAAGGCTTTCGTACCTGCAGTCTGTTGATGCTATTGGCGTGCCAAACCTCTGTCAATACGAATTGGGGGGTAAATCGGTGATCGGGGAGTAATGGATAACTTACGTAACCTACTGTAAACATAATAGGATACAGCTAACGCCCTTTGTTATCCGAAGCTTATCCATTTACCAAAAGGTAAATAACACGTAAGGGAGATCAAGGTAGAATTTACAACTGCACTGGAATCAATGGCTTACGGTTTATTATTGGACAAACTACGTAGAATCATGTATTTGCGGGGATGACTCCCGCCCTAAGCTGTCGAATATTTTTTCCAGAGGTAAGCTCCCAAAGTAACTTCCTCAGTTGGGGATGTGAGATGCTGAGCCCTCAGCGGCGTTACTATCGGACTCAGTGGAACCGAAGGCCATGCCCGAAAAACCACCCGTCGTACTCACTATCGCGGGGTTCGATCCCTCCTCCGGAGCCGGCGTGACCGCCGATATTAAGACGATCGCAGCACACGCCTGCTATGGAGTGGCTTGCATCACTGCAATGACGGTCCAGTCCACCGCAGGGGTGAAGCGGGTTGAGGTCGCCGACGCGGGCCTTTTATCCGAGAGCCTCGAAGAACTGGCCGCTGACCTGGATATCGCCGCCGTACGCGTCGGAATGCTGGCATCGGCAAATGTGGTGAAAGCGGTAGCTGATTTTCTTTCTGGCCAACCCGTTGCCCAAGGGGGAAGCAATGCCGCTAAACATCCCGCAAAGGCGCGGCTTCCAAATATCGTGCTCGATCCTATCCTTGAATCCTCTTCCGGAACAGAACTGCTGGACCCTGCCGGAACCAGGTTGCTGATCGAAAGGCTGATTCCCCTAGCCGACGTCGTTACCCCCAATGTCGACGAAGCTGCGATCATCACCGGAATGCAGGTAAGAGACCTGGATGAAATGAAAGCGGCTGCCGGCAAACTGCACCAGTTGGGCGCTGCAGCCGTCGTGATTACGGGGGGGCACTTGGAGAAGGCCATCGATTTGCTGAGTTTCAAGAGCAAGCGTGGGATCGAGCAGGAAGTATTCAAGGCCGAGCGGCAGCGGTCGAATTCAACGCATGGTACGGGCTGCGCATTCGCGACGGCCATGGCATGTCATCTGGCTCTGGATCGGGGTTTAGCGGAAGCGGCACTGCTAGCCAAGACCTATGTCACGGCAGCCATTGCCAACGGACATCCACTGGGCCGCGGGATAGGGCCGGTGCACCACCTCTACCGCATGAGTCAGCAGAGGCGCGCGGCGGGGTCGGGAAGCGAAACGTAGGCGGGATTCAGTCGCGATCGCGACTGGAAGGTTTCTTCAGGAGGATTCCCGCCACGAACGAGGCGGTTGCGGCGAGCAGCCATTCCGCACGGTAAAACTGAATTGCCTGCCAGTCCACAAAGTTTCTTGCCGTCAGCAAACCGACCAGCAAAGCTCCCGCAACGCAGCCGATTCCGATTACGAACGCGACGAGCGATGCCGTGGACAGGCCAGTCCACTTCTTAATCTCGTGGAAGTGCAAGTAGCGCAGCCAGGAAGGAAATTCAATCCTGTTCCAGGAGAATCCGGCGATGAGGGAATGGACGCGGACGGCACCTTGTTTCCAAAGTCCGGCTATGGCAGTTGCGTCAGCCTTGGCGGCAGAATGGTTTGCTTCGGGGCGGCGTCCGCCGCAAGAGTGGCAAAAGCGCGAGCCTAAGAGAAATTCGCTGCCACAGAGCGAGCAGGCCTCTGCCATTGTGGGGAGGGCTTCCCGAAAGACAATCGGATCCGCCACGACGGCGGATGGTGGTCGCCAAAATTCCTGATGAGTGTCCTGAACTACTTCCGACATAATTGGGACCTTAGCGAAAAACTTGAAAAGTACAATCGCATTCCAACCGCCAAATCCGGTGTCCCACTAAATGCCACGATGCCAAACACTTGCAACCTTTCGCAGCCGTCAAGCAACAACACCACAAGCAATAATTACGCGCGCCAGCGAGTAAAGATGCGCTGGTTACGAAAGCCTAGGGACCTGCGGTAGCACGAACAAACTTCCGCCATTGGGTCGATTATAAAGCTGCTCCTCGATTGAGACAGTTAGCATGAACGGTACCTGGATGGCGTCCTGGGTGCTAGGGGCTTCGCGGTCCTGCGCAGCATGCCTGGGCTGTTGGGTTTAAACTAGGGGCATCCATATCGTGACGGTGCAAAGTAAAAATCTCTCGACAAGGCACGGCCCATTGAAAGAAGTCGCGACGGTGCTTTGCCTCTTGATCGCGTGCTGCATTCCGGCCGTGAGCCAGTCGCGGACGGCTTCCGTCTCTTCCCACGGCGAACTCCACGATGCGCAAACCGAAGCAGCCTTCGCCCATTTCTACAACATGGATTACGATCGCGCGACCCAGGAGTTCGAGAAAATCGTCGAAAAACATCCCAATGATCCCTTTGCAGTGAACCATTTGCTCACCGTGGTGCTGATGCACGACCTCTACGAAACCGGCGCGATGAATACCGGCGATTACAGCAATGACAGCTTTATCGGCCGGACTCCCCGCCCCACGAAGCCCGCAGTGAAGGAACACATCAAGCAACTGGTTCGCCGGGCTGAGGATCTGGAAGAACACCAACTGAAGGCGAATTCGAAGGACGTAGACAGTCTTTATTGTCGCGGCGTAACGCGAGCCCAGTTTTCGGTCTACACAGCTCTGGTGGAGCGGGCATGGTTTTCGGCGTTGCGCAACGCGGTGGGAGCGCGGCACGACCATGAACACGTACTCGAACTCGATCCCAATTATGTAGACGCGAAGTTGGTGGTGGGAACTCACAACTACGTGGTCGGACATCTGCCCTGGAGCGTGAAGGTGGCTGCGGCTTTGGCTGGTTTGAGCGGATCGAGTGAAAAAGGTCTTGCCTTTCTTCGGGAGGTTGCCAAGAGCGAGGGGGAAAACGCGGTCGACGCGAAGGTCGTTCTGACCCTCTTTCTCCGGCGAGAGCACCAGTATGACGAGGCGCTCGGGTATATGAACGAGCTTTCGGAGAAGTATCCCAGGAATCATTTGTTTCTGACCGAAGTGGCGAACCTGCAGCGCGCCGCCGGTCGTCTGCCGGACGCCGAGGCCACCTACCGCAAAGTCTGGCAGAACGGTCGGGAAGGGAAGTACGGCAATTTGCATTACGAACTGGCAGCGTGGGGCCTGGGAGAATTGTTACGAAGCGAGAAGAGTCTTGCCGGCGCGGCCGCCGCCTATGATCTCGTAAACGAAGCTCCCAATCCCGATCCGGACATCCTGCAAAAAGCCAACCTGGCCGCCGGCCAAATGTACGATCTGCTGCAGAAGCGCGATCTCGCGATGAAGAAATATCAAACGGTGTTGGCAGGAAATGCGAATACAGGTCCCGCCGACCAGGCGCGGCGTTACATCAGAGAGGCCTACCGGGAGTGAGGTAAAGCGTGCGACGCGCAATTTTATGCTATCATCAATGCATCAATCAATGGATGGATTGAACCTATGAATCGTCGTGTTGACGCCCATCTGGCGCGTACGCAATTCGGACAGATCATGGATCGAGCGGTTGAGAATAATGAGCGTTTTGTCGTGGAACGGCGCGGCGAACCGGCGGTCGTCATTATGAGTGTTCAGGACTTTATTCGTACCGCTGCCCCTCCTCCCGACTGGTTGGAGAAAGCTTGGAACGGAGCCAAGAAGGGAGGTTTGGACAAGCTGTCTGCTGCCGAGATTGACGCTGAAATCTCGGCGCATCGGCGCGAGAAGCATAAGTGATTCGCGCGGTAATCGATACGAATGTTCTCGTATTGGCCATGATCTCATCTGCCGGGAATGAGGCTCTGCTCGTGATGGCCATCAACCAAGGACTCGTGATCCCTTGCTTTTCACTTGAGATTCTCCAAGAATACTCCGACGTTCTCCTTCGGCCGCGGTTTGGATTTCCAGCAGAAGATGTTGAAGCCTTACTCGACTTGCTTCATCGTCGTGGCAAGCTTCTTGATCCGGTCCCAATTTCCGGCGTATCTCCTGATCCGGCTGACGATAAGTTCATCGCCTGTGCTCTAACCGAAAGGTCCGACTTCCTCGTGACCGGCAATAAACGGCATTTCCCGCAGACCCGGCATATGGGAGCAAGAGTGGTAAAGGCTGCCGAACTTCTGGAGTTTATTACCCTTGAACTGTGAAAGAGCGCGACGGAACTTTCGGTCGGCAATTGCGTATTGAATGGTGAAGGCGGAACTATGTATTGCAACTACTGTGGAAAATTGATTCAGGACGAGGCTGCTGTCTGTGCGTACTGCGGAGTTCGCATCGGTGCTTCGCTCGCTCGGACGAAATTGGTACGCCCGCGCCACGGTCGCAAGATCGCGGGTGTTTGTCTGGGATTTTCGGAGTACTTCGACATTGACGTCACAGTGGTGCGCGTAGTCTGGCTGATCACGGCAATCATGACCTGCGTCGGTTTTATTCCCTACATCATCGCTTGGATCGTGATGCCGGAAGAACCACTGCTACTGCCGGCGCCGGTGGGCGTGCAACACGTGACGAACCCGTAGCCACAAGCCGAGAGCCGGGCGCCGGTACGCGCACTTGTGATTTAATCGCCAGCATGCAGCCCATCCCCTCCCAGCGCATTAAAAGCGGCGACGCCGAAATTGTTTACTGGTCGATGGGCGACGGTTCCCCGGTAGTCCTGTTGCATCCCTTTCCGGTGAACCACGAGTTCTGGCTTCCCGTGGCCCAGGTTCTCGTTACGCGTTATCGCGTGGTGATGCCTGATCTGCGCGGACACGGCGATTCCGGCGTCGGCGAAGATCCGGCCACAATGGAGAAACATGGCGCCGACATCGCACGGGTGATGGACGACGCCGACATTGGCCGCGCTCCATTGGTTGGGGTCTCGATCGGCGGCTATGCGCTGTTTGAGTTCTGGCGGCAGTATCGCGGCCGTGTGGCCGCGCTCGGATTATGTAACACCAAAGCCCGGGCTGATGATCCCGAGGTGCGTACCGGGCGCCTGCAGGCGGCAAACGACGTTCTCGAACGTGGCACCGAGCCGTTCTTTGAATCGATGATTCCCAAAGTCCTGGCGAACACGACGCGCGAGATGCGACCCGACCTGGTCGAGGGCGCGTTACGCATGATGCGCAAGATGTCGCCGGAGGACGTCGCGCAAGTGCAGCGCGGGATGGCCGCGCGGCCTGACTCGGTGGAAACATTGAAGACCATCAATGTTCCTGCGCTGCTGGTGACCGGCGACGAAGACACCATGACCGGAGTGAACGAAGCCGAGTTAATGCGTCAGCACATTCGGGGCAGCCAGTTGCGCGTGATTTCGAAGGCCGGACACTATTCGGCGTGGGAGCGGCCAGAAGAAGCGTCCAAGCTTCTCCGCCAGTTTCTGGATGGGATCTAGGTCCATTTTGTCTAGAATCGGGAAACTATGAAGAAACTCGCCGCTGCGTTCGCCCTTATAGTCGTCCAGATATTTGCGCACGGTCAAACTGCGGCACCGCGGCCGCACATTCTCGGCATTGACCACGTGGCGTTCTACACGACCGCGCCTGACGGCGTAAAGAACCTATTCGGGGATATTTTGGGTTTAGCATCTGCCGCCCCGTTGGAACCCGGCGGCTCCCTGCGCTACATGGTGGGCACGCAGTGGGTCGGCTATAGTCCGGCGCCTGATCCCAAGGCCGCAGACCGCATGGACCACGTGGCCTTTACCACCGATGACGTAACCGCCCTTCGCCAATATCTAGTTGCACACGGAATCAAGACTTCCGAAATTCAGGAACGATCCGGCCGTCATTTCTTCATCGTCGAAGATCCGGAAGGGCATCGAATTGAGTTCGTCGAGCGAGGCAAGAGTGAGGCCGCGCCATCCAACGCATCCGCGGTTTCGCGCCACATGATTCACGTAGGCTTTCTGGTCTATCACCGCGACGCGGAGGACCACTTCTACCGCGACATCCTCGGCTTTCGCCCCTATTGGTACGGCGGAATGAAAGACGGCGAGACCGACTGGGTAGCTATACAGATGCCCGACGGCACCGACTGGTTGGAGTACATGGTGAATCAGCCGGAACATCCCGACCTGCGATTAATGGGAGTGATGAACCACATTTCACTCGGCGTCGCGGATATGAAAAAGACGCAAGCGATTCTGGAATCGCATGGCTGGAAGCCGCACGGTGATGAGAAAGCCCAGTTGGGCAAGGACGGCAAGTGGCAGCTGAATGTCTATGATCCAGACTTGACGCGGGTGGAACTGATGGAGTTCAAGCCCGTGCGGAAACCCTGCTGTTCAGACTTCACCGGGCCCCACCCGTCGGAGTGACGTGAGCAGAGTCTGTACTATGCCGCCAGGGTAACAGGGATCGAGACTCTGATACTGGTACCCTCAGGACCGGATTTCAGCCGAAAGTCACCGCCAACTTCGCAAACGCGTTCCCGCATGCCGGCTAATCCCACACCCGCTACGCTGCCGCGATTTCCGGCGCGTTCAAGAAGTTCTTTGGGCATCCCCCTGCCCTGATCGCTCACCTCAAGTACGACACTTGAATGGTTACTTCGCAGAGAAACTTCTGCGGTGGCGCTTCCCGAATGCTTGTGAATATTGGTGAGCGCCTCCTGAACCACCCGGAACACCATGGTTTCCACCAGCGTTGGAAGGCGGCCCTGGCAGTCGCTGGTGAGCGTCACCCGGATACCGCTGCGCTTGCCGAATTCCTCCACGAACCACTTCATGGCAGAGTTCAATCCGATCTCGTCCAACAGCGGAGGATGGAGGAGATGGGAGAGAGTGCGGCTTTCGGCGAGACAAAGCTGAATGAGATTTTGCAAATCCTCGGAGCGCTTCTTGTCGATGGAAGGCGTATCAGAAACCAGTGCTGCAAGGCTCATCGACATCGCGGCGAGATACTGACCCATGCTGTCATGCAATTCGCGGGCGAGACGGCGACGCTCTTCATCCTGAGCACGCATCAATTTCGCCGACAGCTGGCGAAGCGCGGCGGTGCGCTTGGCAACTTCCGATTCCAACCTTTCCTTGTTCGACCTTAACATTTCGCGGGCTTCGCGTTGCGTGTGGATATCGGTACTGGTCCCCAGCCAGCGTCCGATTTTTCCCTTGTCGTCTCGTACGGGGGTCACGCGGGTGAGAAACCAACGAAAACGACCGTCTGCCCCAAGTAGAGGAAACTCCATTTCGAAGGGAACTCCTCTTCGAATGCAATCCTGCCAGCTATTCAGAACGTCGGGCAGAATATTCGGATCATGAAGGGACTGCCATCCCGAGCCGGACAACTGCTCAAAAGATTTGCCGGTGTAGTGGTACCAACCGTCGTTGAACCACAAGATTCGGCCGTCGGCATCAGCGATCAGAGCTAGCTGGGGCATGGCGTTAGCCAACTGGCGGAATTGTTCTTCCGCGCGGCGGAGAGCCTCTTCCCGTGAGTGCAGTTCTGCCAGCCGATCGCGCACATCGTACTGTTTCGCCCGGGCTCGGAGTGCCGATTGAACGGTACTCACCAGAGTGACGGCTCGCAGGGGCCGTTCCTGAAGCGTCACATTTCCCAGCGGACTGCGCATGTCCACGAGGTGCCGACTGGCTCGATTGGGCTCTCCGCCACCGGTCATCACGATGATCGGCAGATCGGACCAGTGTGGCTGGTTTTGTAGTGCCGATGCCAGGCTCCGTATTTCTTCTTGTCCCAGTGCCTCTTCCCCGATTACAGCAGCGGCGGCGCCCGCTCCCAATTCGGCCACTACTTTCGATACGGTCTTGCAAACATGGCAGGACACTCCCTCAGTGGTGAGGGCGGAGGAAATGAGATCGGCGTCGCGGCCGCTAGGGGCGAGGATAAGGACTCGCCAGTCATTGTTAGCCGGCAGCGTCATGAGCGGTGATTGTATTGTTGCCATTGGTTCTTCGGCGCTTGCGAACTAATACGTCGGGTACGCCAGTTAATACTCCTTTGAAATCAAACAGTGGATCACCCACGATAATGCCATGGTGCAGACGTAATTCGCGAATGGAGCGTTCGTGAGCACCACTGCGCTTCTTGATCATGGAAATTGCCTGCCTCACTTCACCCTTTGTTTCAAAATAGCGAAGCAAAAGGACGGAATCGGCCAGGTAGCTCACGTCCACCGGAGTCTGCATCTCGCGTCCAATCAGGCCGTGCTGCGCCAAAACCATAAAAGTTGCCACTCCTTTTTGGTTCAGGAAAGTTGTGAGTTCGTGCAGCTGCATGGGCAAATATCTTTCACCGGGCATGGCATTGATGAATCCATTCAGGCTGTCCAGAATGATTACTTTGGCCCCATCGGCTTCTACTGCGCGGTGCACGCGATCAACGAATTCACCCGGAGATAGTTCTGCAACGTCGATCTGGTAGAGCAGGAAACGTCCATTTTTCAGGAGCGGATCAGCGTCCAGTCCGAGGCTCTTCAGCCGGGAAAGGTACGACTGGATGCCTTCATCGAATAAATAGACGGCAGCTACTTCTCCCCTTTCCATTGCGGCGAACGCGTATTTCGCCGCAATGGTGGATTTGCCGGCGCCGGCTGGTCCCATTACCAGCGTGCTGGTTCCGCGCCCAATGCCGCCGCCCACCAGTGCATCCATTTCTTTGATTCCGCTTGAGATGTGTTCACAAGGGAATTTGGTTTTATGTTCGGCAGCGACCAGGCGCGGATAGACCGATAATCCACCCTTCTTAATGCCATAGTCGTGAAACCCTTCACGGAAAGAGGAGCCCCGCAATTTGAGTACCTCGAGCCGCCGCCGCTTGACCCCATAATCCCGAGGAAGGTTTTCGAGGGAAAGGACCCCATGGGCAATGCTTTGCAGTTGCAGGTCACGGTCCGTATTCGTCCGATCGTCGAGCAACAGGACCGTGCATTGCTTTCCCGTAAAGTACTGTTTAAACGCGAGAATTTGCCGGCGGTAGCGCAGTGGGTCCTGAGCCAGCATGCGCAGTTCGGAGAGCGAGTCAATTACGATTCGCTTCGGATGCACCGCCTCCACTTTGCCCATGATCGCCTTCGTGGTGTCTCCAAGTTCCACTTCCGAAGGATGAAACACAGTGTATTGACGCTCGGGCCTCAAGGCCTCCTCATCGCGTAGTAACTCAAAGATCTGTACTTTCTCCAGGGTCCACCCGTGAGAGGCCGCGACGGCTTCTAGTTCTTTCTGAGATTCCGAGAGAGTCACATAGAGAACTGGCTCCCCTTGCTTCGCACCCTCGAGCAGGAACTGCAAAGCTAGGGTGGTTTTGCCGGTACCGGGGTCGCCCTCGATCAGATAAAGGTGCCCCGGCGGCAGACCGCCTTCCAAAATGTTATCCAGTCCGTCGACGCCGGTTATAAGTCGTTTTTGGTCCGTCATTTCTTAGTTCCTCGCGGCTTAGATTACTGTTAACTGGTTGGCGATCGCCCCACCGATTCCTTATCGATCAAAATTGAGACTCGCTTGACCCGAAAGCGGCGTCTTCTAAAGGCAGCGGCAGCAGTGCTAATTAGAGAGGGAAACCATTCAGGAGGTTGGCGTTACGGAGAGGATTTGTGAGCAAAACCCGCACCTTCGCACAACTTGATGGTTCTCGTTGAACGTTTTCGCACTGACAACTGCTGGACCGAATGGAAAATCCAGCTCGTGCCACTACCCCAATGCTTTCTATGAAGTACAAGGTTCGCCGTAATGACACACACGCGACTGCGGATTACGCTCGACGTTATCCGTTCCGAGAGGACGGCGTCCGCCACGCGGTCCGCCAGTTTTCCGCGCGTGGACGGTTTCCGGCATCCATCGCCGGGAAACATACTTTAACCACGGAGGACACAAATGAGCATCTGGACAATCCTATTCGTCGTTCTGCTGATCGCCTGGCTGGGCGGCTTCACCGTATTCCATGTAGCGGGTGGACTGATTCACATCCTGCTGGTTCTTGCAGTGATCTCGCTGATTTTGCACTTCGTATTGGGCCCTCGCGCGGTATAAGGCAGGCGGACACTGATATCCGCTCGTGTCCGCTAGTCAGCTACGCGAAGGCGATTCGCGTTTTTTGATAGTCCAATTTATGGGGCCTCGCGCCCCCTTTGCAATTCGAAAGGATGGATACACAATGAGAGTGAAATGGAACGGTATTTTGAAGTCACTTCTGAAAACCGCTGTTTATGTGATCGACCAAACATCTGACCAAGTCGACCGCGTATCCGACCGCGCTTCCCAATTTGCGGACGACGCTAGAACCGCTATCTTTCCCGAGGAAGATCACACTCTACGCAACGTGCTCTTGTTCGCTGCTGGCGTAGGCGTGGGCGTAGGCGCCGGTCTTCTGCTCGCTCCGGCGAGCGGTGAGGAAACCCGCAACTCGATCAGTGAAAAGGTTCAGGGCATCACCGATAAGGTCAAAGGTCGCGCTTCGACCCAGAATTACGGTGCAACCGGTACCGAGTAACTACCGGAGCTTACATTCGCTGGCGGTCGCGCGGACGACCGTTGTTTAGGTCGTCCCAGCGTTTTTTGCACAAAGTAAGGAGAGAATTACAAAATGAATCTAAGAAAATATGCTCCCGCCGTCGTCTTGGCGGCAGCGATGGCAGGCAGCGCCTTCGGAACGACGCCGGCGGCGCCGCAAGATGGGCAAAGCCCGAAACAGGATATGAAGGACGCAGGGCACGCCACCAAAGATGCTGCCAAATCCACCGGGCGCGCCACCAAGAAAACCGCGAAGAGAACGGGGCACGCAGTAAAGCGTGGCACGAAGAAGGTTGTGAATAAGACCGCCGAAAAAACGCAGGAAGGCGCCGATAAAGTACGAGACAAGACCGACCCGAATTAACCTCGCGTCAATCGGTGAAAGCGACAAGCGACAAGGGTTCCCTTCGGCAGCTAAGCGCCGAGGGGCGCTTTCGCGCTGGGAGGTTTTGATGCAACAGCAACAACAAGTAACTCCGGACCCGCGACCGCCGCAGATGGCCAAGTCGTCACTTCCGTCGTTCAGTCTTGCATTATGCGTTCTTTTCTCGGGGCTGAGCTTAATCGGGTGCGTTGACGACCGGAAACAGAGCCCCGACGATTTGCGCGAGAAAACCGCCGAGCGCACCGCGGAACTGAAGCGGAACGCGAAATCAGTCGCAGAAGGCGTGAAGGATGGATGGAATCGCGACAAAAAGCGGGTGGACTTGAATACCGCAACCCGGCAAGAACTCGTTTCTACTGGCCTGACCGGGGCTCAAAGCGACCACGTCATTGATCACCGCCCGTACTCGACTACGCGCCAGCTGCTCACCAAGCATGTGCTTTCCGGGGACGAGTATCGGGATATAGAGCCACGGGTGACCGTCGCCGAAGCGTCGGACAAATAACCCTGCGCTTCCGCAACCGAATTCGCACCACAGTTGGCGAGCAATACTGTTTAATGGCGCATGGCTTATACGTGGTTCGTACTCCTGTTTGCAATCACCGGTAGCGTATTCCTATTATTGCTGCTGCACGGAACTTCGCTTGGCAGAATCCTCCACGAACGCATCCCTGACCGACCGCGACGGCGGTTGTTTATCGCTTCGGCAAGTTTCTTCCTGACATTTGCCGGTGTCCGCGCCGTGGTCTACGCGGACGTTCACCACATTCCACCTTTTCATTTCATCCAAATGGGTGGCCGCCACATTCACCATCTGGTTTTCGGAATCATCATTCTTCTCCTGGTGGGATATGGGTGGTTGTGCGAGATCGGCAACGGGGCCGACAATTCGTCGATTTTTGCCGGGCGGCTGTTGTCTATTCTCTACGGCGTGGGAGCCGCGCTGACCCTGGACGAATTTGCCCTCTGGCTGAATCTGAAAGACGTCTACTGGGCGCGCGAGGGGCGAGCCAGCATTGACGCGGTCATCCTTTTCGGGGCACTGCTGGCGGCGGGAAGCTGGGGCGCTCCGTTGTGGAGCGGAAAAAAATCCCGGCCCACCGGAAAGCAGGAGCTCGGAAAGAAAGACCTCGGGAAAAACGAGCTCGCAAAGAAATGAGCCCAGCCCTAAACGCCGGGCTCGAGGATTGCCGCAACCGCCTGCGTCCCTGACTCACTGGCGCTGCGAGTTGAGTTGAGACTACTGCGGATTCGCCGGAGGATATGACGTCGGCGTCCCCATGTACTGTTTTCCAATCACGTCTCCTGAAACGACCAGGTCAACGCGGCGGTTGAGCTTGCGTCCGGCGGCGGTGCTGTTGTCGGCGACGGGGTCCGCTTTTCCGAAGCCTTCAGCGACCACGTTATTAATCGAAATTCCCGAGCTGACCAGATAGTCCCGAACTGTGGCGGCGCGCTTTTCCGACAGTTCCTGGTTGTATTCATCTGAGCCGATGCTGTCGGTATAGCCTTCAACTTGCAGGTGTAGATCCGGATAAGCAAGCACGATGCCGGAGACTCGCGCTAGCCGCTCCCGGGCTTCCGGCTTCAACGTGTATTTGTTGAAGTCGAACAAGACGTCAGGCATGCTGACTATCAAGCCACGCGCGCTATCCTTGGTTTGGAGGACCTGGTTGAGTTGGGCAAGCAAGCGTGCGCGCAATTCTTCTTTTTGCCGTACAGCCTCCTGTCGAGCTTGCTCGGCAGCAGCTGTCTGCTGTTGTGCCTCGGACTTCTGACGCTCGGCATCCTCAGCAGCCCTGTGAGCTGCATCCGCGTCGGCTTGAGCTTGCTGTTGGGCGGCTAAAGCGGCTGCCTGCCGTTGTTGCGCTTCAGCATTGGCTGCCTCGGCTTGGGCTCGGCGACGCGCATCCTCATCGGCCTGTGCCTGAGCGTCTTGAGCACTTCGGCGGGCGTCTGCGGCGTCGGCCTCAGCCTTCGCTTGTGCTGCCTCGCGGGCCCGGCGATCCGCGTCGAGCCGCTCCTGCTCTTTGCGACGCAGCGTCAGAACCCGGGCATCTTCCGCCATCTGTGTGGCCCCGCGTGCCGCGGTGCCAATGGGGGTGCGGCCTTGCTTGCGCTGCATATAATCTTCGGCACGCTGCAGCATATCTTCCGCTTTCGCCAGGCTGTCAGGGGCATATTGTTTGGCTCCGGCGGCCTTCGCGATCGCGACTGCGTTCCGTGCCTCCAGCAAATCAAGGGGTGCGTTTCGTTCAGCCTGAGAGGCGGGCAGTTGCTCCGCCGGCACATCGATGGTGTACTGATTGCCTTCTAGCACATCGAACTTGGCATCAATCGGTTCTTCGAATCCTTTGGTTTCCTGGCGCAGAATATTCTCGGCGACCACCTTATTGCTGGGGCGCACCACGGCATAGTACGGTTCGGCGGTCACAATCAATCCGAAAGCCTGCAGGTCGGTCGTCACATCGAGCTTGCTCTTCCCGCCCTCGCTGGGAAGAACCTCACCGAGATTGACCGCGCGGCCTTCCGGAGTAATGGCCCACAGAACGTAGGTGAGGTACTGGCCTCCGAAGCTGGTGGCGGGCTGCAAATGAGTGAGTTCCGCGCTGATGGCAAGCCGCCCTACTTTGCCGTCCACTTTAGCGTGACCTCCCACTGCTGGCATCAGGTCGGTGCCACGGAAGTCCACAATCGTGGAACCTCCGCGATGGCGATAATTCACCGCTTTCGTGGTGCGGGCGAACACGCTGACCCGGAACACGGGCATGTCCTGGTCGGCACTCTGATTCATCTGCTGCGGAGCGGCGTCCTGGTTGCCCGCCGGAGCCTGGTCCGGATGAGGAGTGCCTGGATACATCGGGGTGGCGTTGTCTTGCGCCCAAGCCAGCGAAGAAAGCAGAACGGCGGAAATCAAGCAGGTAGTCTTTTTCATAAGCGCATCTCGCAAAGGGAGAGACCCTTCAGCCTTTGGTGCCTTTCGGAGCCGTAAGGTTGGGCTAGAAAATTATTCCGAAGACGCATTAAGGGGCACGTTAGAAACAGATGCCTTTTGAGCCAGAGAGCAATGGAATGATCGATTCGATTTCGGCACAGGTTATAGCTAAAACATGCGGGTACAGCGTGTCTTCGAAACGCACGCTCTCGACCTGGTCGTAGAGATATAGCTTGCTACGTCTCTTTTGTCCTTGCTGAGAAGAAGTTGCGAAGCGATGTCTGTTCGAATTCAGCGTCCTGATACGGATCGCAAGTCATCGGCGGCCTTGTCAATGGCTGCGGCGACGTCTTCCAGTACTTTGGCAACGGCCGGCACCTGGGCTTCGGCCTCAGCCCATTTTTTCTCGTCCATGTACTCGCGGACGGCGGCAATGGGTTTGGCGCCATACCCAGTATAAGCGCCAGGCGCGTAAACCTGATGCTTGAACCACGGGCGTTCGGGGAGTCCTCGCTCGGTCAGAAAAGTGCGCTGGATGTTCAAAAGATCCTTATTCAATGAATCGAGGGCCTGCGCAGAAAGTACGGGCGCACCGTCGGCCTGTGCTTTGGCCACTGCCGATTCGTAACGTTCCGCACTGCGCTTGATCGCTTCCACTCCATTCTTCAGGGGCGCGAAGTTCATATACGGCGGAGTGGTTTCGTGTGGCGGAGGGACCGATGTTTTCCGGGGATCGGCGACAGCGGTGAAGAGTCCCTCTTTCAACTCCAGATTGCGTTCGGTGATCTCGTCCTGCTTTTCTTTGAGTTGCTTCTCGAGTTCTGTCACATATTTGCCAATCGTGTCGGCCATGCCCGCGTATTCAAAAGGAATCACGTCGGCGTCCGCAAGACGCATAACGGTCGTGCCGCCGGTTTGTGCCAGAGCGCGTCCGTAAGCGAAATCGGTGTCCACAAAGTGCGTGTACCAGTTGAAGTCGTCGTAGATGGAATGGTAGGAATCGGCATCGTTTTCACCGCCGTAGCCGATGTTGAGGGCCGAGATGCCGGCGTGGTCGAGGAAGGACGCATAGTCGGAACCATCGCCCAGCGCACCGATCGCGAGCTCGGAGCGCTTGCGAATCTCGGCGCGATCTTCCTGATTCTTTGCGTTGGCGATACGAGACAGTCGGGCCCTCTGCCAGACAGGAATATTTTTTTCTGGATCGTTAATTTCACGGGCTACGTCATTAATCAACTTTTCCAGGTCGTGCGATCCGGAAGCGCGAAAAAATCCGCGGCCGTTGCTGTCGGAGTTGATATAGGCGACGGCGTGCTTCTGCAGTTCTTCGCCGTGAGTTTCAACCCATTCAGTGGAACCGAGCAATCCGGGTTCTTCGCCGTCCCAGGCGCAGTAAATGATGGTTCGCTTCGGATTCCAACCTTGCTTGTGCAGTTCGCTCAGCATGCGAGCCTCTTCGAGCACGGCGGACATACCCGAAAGCGGATCGTCGGCGCCATTCACCCAGGCGTCAAAGTGATTGCCGCGAATTACCCATTGGTCCAGAGCTTCAGAGCCACGCAAGGTTGCGATGACATCGTTCACCGGTTTCAGGTCCCAGTTCGATGAGACTCTGAGATGCACCTTGGCCGGGCCAGGGCCAACGTGATAAGTGACGGGCAGCGCGCCACGCCATTTCTCGGGAGCAACCGGACCCGCCAGCGCGGAGAGAAGCGGCAAAGCATCGCCCCATGAAATGGGAAGTACAGGAATTTTTGTGATCGTCTTGGCTTCCGCGACAGGCAGGCGCTTTGCGTCTGCGGTGGCTCCGACTCCGGGAGTCAGTGGATCGCCGGGATAATCGGTGTCCATGACGCTGCCGCGCTGCACGCCCTCTTTGGGCCGCCAGCCACCCTTGGGATAATCGTCTCCCTGATAAAAACCATCGTCTTTCGGATCGGAGTAAATGATGCATCCGATCGCGCCGTGCTCGCCCGCAACTTTCGGCTTGGTGCCGCGCCAGTTTTCTCCATAGCGGGCGATGACGATGGCGCCCTTGACGGAAATTCCGAGGCGGTCGAGTTGTTCGTAATCCTCCCGACTGCCGTAGTTGACGTAAACCAGCGGGGCGGTCACGTCACCATCGATCGAATAGGCGTTGTACGTGGGCAACTGTTCAGCGGTTTGATTCGACGTGGGATCGCCAGGGACAGGCGGTTCCTGCAGCCTGGCGCGAAACTGCGTGGGCTGAACAAGTTCTACCACCCGCTCTTTGGGTGTGGGGAACAGGACCTGAAATGTTTCGATATGGGCATCGAATCCCCAGTCTTTGAATTTTGCGAGAATCCATTCTGCATTGTCTTTGTCGTAAGGCGAACCGACATGATGCGGACGAGCGCTCATGCGCCGCACGTTGTCGCGCAGATTCTCGCGCAAGATGCCGTCCTGAAATTTCTTTTCCCACTCCCGCTCCGGGCTGGAGGATTGAGTCGTGTAGCCCGAAAGGTGGGCAGGTACCGAAGTTCTCTCTTCCGTGATTTGAGCGCCGTTGGTTTGCGACACGAAGAGAACGATGCCGCAAGAAATAAGTGAGCGGATCAGCGTCAAGCGAACCTCCAGGAATTCCAAAGCTTTATGTTTTTGCGAATTGGAATTATAGAGCCTGAGACGAACTTCTTCCCGATGTGAAGATTTTGTTGAGAATTTGGGGCCGCCGGGCTTATTGTGTACGTCTCCGGAGGAACAGACCTTGCGAATGATCGCTCTCGTAGTCCTGATTGCATGTTGTACCTCAATATCGGCGCAGAAGCAGAAACCCCAACCGAAGCCGGGCACCGAGCCCGAACAAAAGCAGACGGAAGCGCAGAAGCCGGAAGGTGCCGCTGCCAGCACGCCGGCGAATGAGGCGGATCAGGACGAGCGCGAATCCGAGGGGCCGTGGAAGGGGATGCAATACCGGTTGGTAGGGCCGTTTCGCGGTGGGCGCGTCGTTGCTGTTTCGGGTGTCGTGGGCGAGGATGACGTCTACTATTTTGGCGCAGTCGCAGGAGGCGTCTGGAAGACGACCGACGGCGGCCTCAACTGGAAACCCATTTTCGATAAGACGAAGGACGCGTCCCCATCCATCGGTGCTATTGCTGTTTCGGAGTCGGACCCGAATGTGATCTACGTCGGGACCGGAGAGGCGTGCATCCGTGGCAACATTGTTGGCGGGAACGGTGTGTGGAAATCGCTGGATGCCGGTAAGACGTGGAAGTTCGCCGGCCTGGGCGATACGCACGCTATTGGGCGACTGGCGGTAAATCCCAAGAATCCCGACGTGGCTTTTGTGGCCGCGCTGGGGCATCCTTTCGCCGATAACGAGGAACGCGGAATTTTCCGCACGCGCGACGGAGGCAAAACATGGGACAAGGTTCTCTATAAAGATGCCAAGAGCGGGGGCATCGATGTGGTCTTCGATCCCAGCAATCCCAATATCTTGTTCGCGGCGCTGTGGCAGGCGAAGCGCACGCCTTGGAGTTTGGATAGCGGGGGTCCCGGTAGCGGCCTGTATCGATCGAGCGACGGTGGAAGCACGTGGAAGGAACTGAAGGCACACGGTCTGCCAGAAGGAATTCTGGGCCGGATCGGCGTCGCGGTTTCCGGCGCGAATCCTAACCGAGTGTGGGCGGTGATCGAGGCAGAGAAGGGCGGGATCTATCGCTCCGATGACGGTGGCGATTCCTGGCATCTCATGACCGACGACCACCGCTTTCGCCAGCGCGCCTGGTACTACTCGCACATTTTTGCGGACCCGAAATCGGCTGAGACGGTCTACATCTTGAATACCGGCGTGTTCCGCTCCAATGATGGCGGCAAGACGTTTAATCCTGTGCGCGCGCCGCATGGGGACAATCACGCTTTGTGGATCGATCCTACGAACCCGAAGCGGCTTATCAATGGAAATGATGGCGGCGCGACGATCTCTACCAACGGCGGCGAAAGCTGGACGAGTGAGAACAACCAGCCCACGGCGCAGTTTTATCACGTCACAACGGACAACCGGTTTCCGTATTACATGTATGGCGCACAGCAGGACAACTCAACCGTCGGAATTGCGAGTGCGAGCGCCGAGGGCGGGATTGATCGTCCCGATTGGTATGACGTAGGTGGCGGCGAGAGTGGCTACATTGCGCCAGACCCAACGGATCCGCTGATCGTTTATGCCGGCTCTTATGGTGGCGAGATCACCCGTCACGATCAGCATACGCACGAAGAACAGGCGATCAATCCCTGGCCGGTGAATCCCATCGGATGGGCGGCGGCGGATGTGAGGCATCGATTCCAGTGGACGGAGCCGATTGTTTTTTCGCCCCATGACCCGAAGACGTTGTACTTTGCGGGGGAAGTGTTGTTCAAAACAACGGATGCGGGAATGAGTTGGACCATCATCAGCCCCGACCTGACGCGCAACGATAAATTGAAGCAGGCGTCTTCGGGTGGGCCGATCACCAAAGACAACACCGGCGTGGAAGTCTACGACACGATTTTTTCGGTGGTGGAGTCGCCGGTGCAAAAGGATTTGATTTGGGCCGGGACCGATGACGGACTAGTGCAAATAACCCGCGACGGCGGGCAGAAGTGGGAGAACGTGACCCCGAAGGCGATGCCGGAATGGGGAACGGTCAGCATGATCGAGGCTTCTCCGCGCGATGCCGGAACTGCGTATCTGGCCGTCGAACGGCACAAGATGGATGACTTCGCTCCCTATGTTTTCAAGACGACCGATTTCGGCAAGAGTTGGACGAAGTTGGTGGCGGGAATTCCGGCGAACGATTACGTTCACGCGGTGCGAGTCGATCCCAGCCGCGCCAGCTTGATCTTCGCCGGAACCGAGCAGGGCGTTTACATTTCGCTCGACGATGGCGGGCACTGGCAAGCGCTGAAAATCAATCTGCCGGTTGTCCCAGTGAATGACCTGGTCGTTAAGAAAAACAACAACGATAGCAACGATCTGATCGTTGCCACGCACGGGCGCAGCTTCTGGGTGTTGGACGACATTACTCCTTTGGAGCAATACGAAGAATCGGTTCCGCGGCAGGAGGCGCACTTGTTCCCTCCGGCAGTGACGAGCCATACGGTATTTCGCGGATCGTTCTTCCGGGCCCAAGGGAATGTAGGGAGGAATCCCCCTGCGGGAGCGGTGATCGATTATTGGTTGAAAACGTTGCTCAAGAAACCCGACAAGAAAGAAGCACCGTCTACAAGCGGGATGGAGTCGAAGCCGAAAATCGAAGAAGATGCCAAAAGCGGAGACGAAAAGAAAAAAGACGAGGCGCCGAAGATCACGCTGGAAATTCTCGATTCCTCCGGGAAGGTGATCCGCAAATATCCCAAGAAGGAAGAGCCCGCTGGAGAGGAAGAAGGCTTTTTCGAACGCGACCGCAGCGCAGAAAATCTGCCCGCTGGCGCGGGATTAAACCGCTTCGTCTGGGATTTGCGTTACGAAGGGGCGACGAAAGTGCCGCGCGCTCCGCTGTGGGGGGGCAGCACAGAGGGCCCCATTGCATTGCCGGGCACGTATCAGGTGCGGCTAACCGTGCTAGGCAAGAGCTACACGGCGCCATTGGAAATCAAGGCCGACCCGCGCCTGAAAATCAGCCAGGACGACCTCGCCAAACAATTCGATCTGCTGCTTAAGATTCGGGAAAAGGTCACCGAGACTGATGACGCAATTATTCAGATTCGCGACGTGCGGGATCAGGTGAATGCCGAGAACAAACGACTGAAGAACGATCCGCGGGAGAAGGCAATTTCCGACGCCGGCAAAGCGTTGGATAAGAAAATGGCTGAGGTCGAAGAACAACTAATCCAGACCAAGGCCAAGAGTGGTCAGGACGTGCTCAATTTTCCGGTTCGACTGAACAATCATCTGGCCGCGCTAAGTGGCGTGGTAGGAAGCGCCGATTCCGCGCCGACCAAGCAGTCCTATGAAGTATTCGACATGCTCAGCAAAGCCGTCGACGAACAATTGGCTAGGTGGAAGGCGATTGTATCGACTGATGTCGCTGCCTACAACGATCTTATGAAGCAGCAGGAAGTTCCCGCGATTATGGTGACGCAGCCGGAAGCGGGGAAATGAAATGACTCGCGTCACTTGGCAGGCTTTGCACGAATTCCTCGACGACGCGGTTGAACTTCTTCGGTTCATCGACGAACAATGCGTGCGCGTGCCCTGGTTCAGGGCCAGTCTGGTTCTTATGTGTCTTTCCCCTTCACGCTATTTGCGCGACGCGCCTCCGCTGCCTCCAGCCAGCCTCGCCGTAACTTCTCCACAGGAATACTCGACAGGTAAGGTTTGAGATCGAGCACCGGCGTTCCGTCGAGCATGTCCACGCCTCGCACGTGCAAGCGGCGGCCCTCACGTTTGAGAAGTTCGACTACGGTCAATCCGATCGGGTTTGGACGCCTCGGCGAGCGCGTCGCAAAAACCCCGTGCGGACGGTCATCAATCGGAGGAATGCCGACCAACTCGAATCCTTCGGCACGATCAAATACCCACACCACAAATAAATGCGAGAAGCCTTCCACGTCGGCGAGCCCCGCTTCGAATTGCGGAAGAATTTCAAGAACGCCTTCCGCGTCGTGTTTGGCGCCGAACCCTTTAGGGATCTCCCGCGGATTCTGGTACGGGCTTCTCACATACCCGATTGGCTGCGGCGAAAACATAAGGAATTGATCAGTTAGCGCCACGATTCTAATGGACGCCTCGTTTGCGTACGCGGCCACTCTCACTCTTCTTTTTTCTCTGGTTCTTTCGGCAACGCCTTCTCAATCGGCTTGCGGGGCAGCATTTGATCGCGCATTGCGGCTTCGTAGACGAAGCTGGCGACGATCACCGAAATCTGTTTCAAATCATCCGGCTGCAAGCGGTCGTAGACATCCATGTTGGAGTGGTGGGTGCGCGTTTCATACTCGATGGGATCTTGTATGAACTGGAATCCCGGAATGCCCACTGCGTCGAAGGACAAGTGGTCGGTGCCGCCGGTGTTGCGCATACTGAGAGTGCTCATTCCCAGATCTTTGAAGGGACGCATCCACGCCTCAAAGATCGGCGCAGAGGCCTCGTTCTCTTGCAGGTAGACGCCGCGAATCTTGCCGCTCCCGTTATCCACGTTGAAATAAGCCGAAACTTTTGCCTGCTCAGGCTTCACCGTGACCGGACCGGCGTCGCGCCGCAACAGAGTTGGCATCCCTTTCATGTTGGGATCGTCCATCGGTGGACGCGAGCCAAAGTGTTTTTCGACGTAACCCTGCGAGCCGAGCAAGCCTTCTTCTTCGCCGCTCCAAAGACCGATGCGGATGGTGCGCCGGGGTTTGATGTCGAGCGCCTTCAGAATGCGCACCGCTTCCATCATTACGATGCTGCCCGCGCCGTTATCGGTAGCGCCGGTGCCGGCATGCCACGAATCGAGATGCGCGCCCAGCATGACGACTTCGTCTTTCTTATCGGTGCCTGGGATCTCCGCGATGGTGTCGTATTGCATCGGATCGTCGTCATAAAAGGTATTCGTGACGTTCATCTCGAGCGTGACATCTTTTTTCTGCTGCAGCAGCCGAGTGATTCGTGACCAGTGCTCGGAAGCCATCGTGAGCTGTGGAACGGTTGTGGTCTCGCCCGTCTTGAAAGAGCCTCCCGACTGCACGAACACAGTGCCGCCGCCCGCGCTGCCGCGGCTGTGGTCGATGACCGCTAGAACTTTTTCGTCGGCAAAGAACTGGTTCAGATCTTTGACGAATTGCCTTCGTTTCGCAATCTCGGCCATCCGAAATGCTGGACGTTCGCTGGGAACCTCATATTCACTCAACTTGGCCAGGTCGTCGTCGCTAAGGCGTTTGAAGGGAGCTTCCGTAATGGTCTTCACTTCGGCGTCGGGACCTTGGATCACAATCAATCCCGCAAGCTTGCCCCGATATTTGTCGAAATCTTTTTTGTCTTCAATGTTGACGCGCACACATTTTCCGGTGACAACGCCGTTCGTGCCGGGCGTCCACGCTTTGGCGTATGCGAGGAGGGGCACGAGGTCTGGCGAGGTCATGCGGACATTGATGTACTGATTCGCCCACCCCCGGCCAAACGGTCCCCAAGGTTCCAGATGAGCATTGCTCAGTCCCATCGCAGTCAACTGGTCGCGAGTCCACTCGTTGGCGCGCTTCATGTTGGGGGAGCCGGTGAGGCGTTCGCCGATCGAATCCATGAGCCCGGAGGCAAGTTCCATGACTTTTGAATCGCGGAATCCCTCATAACGAATCCGGGTAATGGTTTCGAGATCGGCTTTTTCCTGGCACAACAACGCTGGAACGAACGAAAAAATTACAACGAAAGGACAAGCAAGTCGGGCGTACCTGTTCATGAATAGGCTCCTGAGCGGGAAGTCAATCGGGGATTATACAGCCGGGATATAGCGAGTCCCGAAAAGTGAAATGTAAAGTTATTTCAACGCTTGTCTGTCGGAAGATAACCGTGATTGAGCCGAGTTGCGGCTAGGTATCTACGATGGGCCTTCTGGCTTGCTTACAGGTTCTTTGCGCTTTTCTTGCGAATCGATCGAGTACAGCATGAAGTGATCGAAACTGTGGCGGCGATAGTACCGGTGTTTGCGGAAGTCGAAATATATCTCCGCGTTCTTCGGCAGCCACAGAGATGTATTTTTCTTCGCAAAAGGGACCGGCCCGTATTCCACAACCTGGTGCTCACTCAGCAATTTTATTTCCGGCATGGGATGGACCATCTCTGCTTCCATGCGGACAATCTGGAACTTGTCGGCGGTGATCCATGCTCTTCCCTTCAGAGCGACGGAATGCATCTGATTGCCGACTTTATAGCTATGCATGCGGTTCGGTCGGTCATCGCGCTGTCGAAAATGCACCAGCCAGGTCGCTTGTCCGTGCCACTCGCCAAGGCCTTCACACGCCATGGCGAAGTTGTCGCGCATGTCCGGATGAAACACAAGTGCCAGTGCGGCGAAACCCGTGCTCGCAATCTGGTCCGGATATCCCTCCAGGGTGAGCTTGTCGGCGCGGTATTCATCCACCGACAGAAATCCAGGCTCTGGCTCTGAGATCGAAGCGACGTAGTTGTACTTTCGGGTTTCGGTGCGAACCGGGATCCCAAATTCATCCAGCGACTGATGGAACAAATCTTCCACAGCGGCGAAGCGCGCCACATCCTCCACCAACTCCTGTACGCTTCTTCCGGACTCCTGCATCACGATCGCGGAAGGGCACACAACTCCCGGCGCCAAAGCCGGCTTGAAGTCATCGACACCCAGCGGCTTCCATGATTTCATGGAGAGCGTCGGCGTGGAGAGCGCAGCCAGCGGATCCACACCAGTCAGAATGGCCTCGGTCCTCGGTGAGCTTTCGCCCGCCGTTGGAACCGCGTGCTGCTGGATTTCGCCGACTAAGGTTCGAACTTGCCCAGCCATGGGATGCTGAGGCGATTCCTGCAGAAACGAATTAAAGGCTCGAAGTGCCTCTTGATCGTGGCCCAGCCTCATCAGCGCCTGTCCCAGAACAAGCTCTGCGGCGCTGGCATTGGCTTTGCCCTTGGTAATCGCAATCTGCGCCTCGTCGCGCGCCTTGTCGTAGTCTTGCTGGTGAAGGTAAGTGTCGGCGAGCAAGTTATGGGGCAGCCAATTATCGGCGTCTGTGATCACCGCTTGCTCCAGCGCCGATCGCGCCGCCGGATAATTCTGTCGCTCCAGGCCGGTTCGGCCCAGCAGAGTCAACGCCTGAGCGTTTTGCGGATTAAGATTCGCTGCCACGCCTAGATACGTCCCAGCCTGGGCGAAATCCTTCTTCTGAAAATACAAATACCCCAGCAGAAAATTAAGTTCGGCGCTGGAGGGAGACAACCGGTAGGCCTCGTCCAGTTGTTTTTGCGCCTTATCGAGATTTCCAGACTTCAGAGCGGAAACTGCCCGCTTGGTTTCCTTCCGCGCCTTGGGCGACAGAAGCGCCTGTCCTACGTCGAGATTGATCGCCTCAGGATCGCGGTGAAGCACGATGTCAACCTGCTGCTCGACCCGCGTGCTGACAACCTTGAGTTCCGTATGAGTGCTGAGGTAGCCGACCGCACTGACATCCACGTCGTAAGACCCAAAGGGAATGTTAGTAAACACGCCCCGCCCCCGGCTCTCCCCATAAGGGCCCTGCGATTCCAATTCAGTGGTCTGCCAGGTGGACAGTTGGGTTTGTAGATTGACCAGTTTCAACAGAGCCTGACGATCGAGATGAACACCATGACGCTCGGCAAATACTTCGAAGACGAGCACTCCAGTGTTTGGAGCAGTGCTGTACGATCTCGCCATCGCCATCTGGTCTCGA
>Ga0193751_1000368_pt1 | contig 36544 bp, 29 predicted proteins | sample L1c2metaG_FD_143050 | JGI IMG/M metagenome (GOLD analysis project Ga0193751, IMG submission 143050) | Soil microbial communities from a riparian zone of the East river system, Colorado, United States - L1c2 | ecosystem: Environmental > Terrestrial > Soil > Riparian zone | place: USA: East River...
GCGGCGGCGTTGGAAGCAGTGTGCGATCGCACCGTGTTCTGCTCAAGCTCCGGAATCGCGTACTGACAATCGACAGCCTCTTCCTGAAGATGGGGAATATCGGAATCGGTCCAGTGCACCAGGCGGCCGGCCCGCGTACCGCCGGCCTGCAGGCTGGTACGGCCATGGAAGACGATCATCAGGTCTCGGCCCAGGGTCTCGGCCTGCTTGGCCTGGCCGACGCGAAGGCCTTCTCCGGCGGCGACCATCAGGACGATCGAGACCACTCCCCAGGCGATTCCGAACATGGTCAGCAGGGTGCGGACACGGTGCGCCCAGAGGGTTCGGAAGACGTCCTGGATGAGATCGCGAAATGACATGTGAAGGTTCGACGCGGTTTGGCGGGAAATGAAAGCGCAGCCTTGCTCCCTGCTCCCTGCTTTGAGGTACGTGAAATGGAGATGCTTTGTTCCACGCCGATATCGCGAAGTGGATTGCTAGTGAAGGGAGAGACGCGGTTTGCGGCGCGTTCGTCACCCATGTTCGTTGGCCGGAGACATTCCGGTGGACGGGCGAGGACGCCCGTCGCTCCATCGCTTCATCGCAATAGGGGTGATTTACGGTTCAGCAGAAGCGGGTTGAACGGAGATGCGCTGAAGCCAGGCCTCGAATTCGTGCAGAGCAAACTCACACTGCAGTCGATGGCGTTCCTTGCGATCGCGGACCTTTCGGTCGAGGGCGGGTAGCAGATCGAAGGTTATGTTGGCGGGCTGAAAGTTTTTGCTCTCCGCCTGCGTGATGTAATGGACGAGAGAGCCAAACGCCGTCGCTCGCGGGGGAGGCGCTGGCTCGCTGCCGGTTGCCAACGTGGCCGCGTTCATTCCCGCGATGAGGCCGGTGGCGATCGATTCGACGTAGCCTTCGACTCCGCAGATTTGGCCTGCGAACAGCACATTAGGATGCGCCTTCATTTGCAACGTCGGGTTTAGCAGCATTGGCGAGTTGATATAGGTGTTGCGGTGAATCTGACCGTAGCGGAGAAACCGCGCGTTCTCCAGTCCGGGGATCAAACTCAGCACGCGCGCCTGCTCGCCAAATTTCAGGTGATTCTGGAATCCGACAAGATTGTAAGAATCGGCACGCAGATTTTCCTGGCGCAATTGCACGGCAGCATAGGGAATTCTGCCCGTGCGAGGGTCTTTCAGTCCGACCGGCTTCATCGGCCCGAAACGCAGCGTATCGCGTCCGCGCCTCGCGATCTCTTCGATGGGCAGGCAGCTTTCAAAGTAGTTCAACTTCTCCCAGTCTTTCTGCTCAACCGACTGGGCCGCGAGCAGTGCATCGTAGAAACGGTCGTACTCGTCCTTCGACATCGGACAATTGATGTAGTCGGCCGATCCTTTGTCGTAGCGGGCCGCCAGGTATACCTTGCTCATATCGATGGAATCAGCCTCGACGATGGGGCTGATCGAATCGTAAAAATAAAGATTGTTGTGTGGCGCTGGCGCCCCCGCCCGCGAAGGGTCGGCATCGGCTTTTCCCGCCGATTCTGGAAGCGAACTCAAGCGCACAATCTCCCGCGAGAGCGCATCCGAGGTTAGCGGGCCGGTTGCAATAATGGTGAGTTCGCCTGCCTCGATTTGCGTGACCTCTTCGCGGCGAATTGTGATGAGTGGTTCGCGGGAAATCGCATCAGTCACCTTTCGCGAGAACTCAGTTCGGTCCACGGCCAGAGCATGCCCAGCAGGCACCGCGGTTTCACGGGCGATCTCCAGCAGGCGGGAACCAGTTCGCCGCATCTCTTCCTTTAGCAGCCAGGGCGCAGTGTTCTCGCTGTCGGATTTCAGCGAATTGGAGCAGACCAGTTCCGCGAAGCTGTCCGTCTGGTGGGCGGGAGTCGCGCGCACCGACCGCATCTCGAATAATTCGACGGCGACGCCGCGCCGGGCGCACTGCCACGCCGCTTCGGATCCCGCGAGGCCAGCGCCGATGATGCGAACTCCCGTCAAGAGGCTTTCTCCGCTAATTTCCGCAGGCCGTCTCCCGCCAGAAGAACCGTTCGCCAGTCATCGAGAAAATCAGCGCCCAGCCCCTTATACAGCGCGATGGCGGGCTGATTCCAGTTCAACACTTCCCACCGGATGAAAGCACAGTTTTCCTGTTCCGCTGCGCGGGCAACGTGGGCAAAGAGCGCTTTACCAATTCCGCGCCCGCGAAAAGCAGGACGGACAAAAAGATCCTCCAGAAACAATCCAGCGCCTCGCCAGGTCGAGTAGAAGCTAAAGAAGAGCGCATAGCCCGTGGGCTGTCCTTGCCATTCGGCGATTACGGCACGAAAGTGAGGATTCGCGCCGAAACCGTCGCGCGCGATGTCGGCCTCCGTTGTCCGGACTTGATCCGGCGCTTTCTCATAGTCGGCAAGTTCCCAGATCAATCTTCTAAGCAGCGCGGCGTCGGCGATAGTGGCGGCACGAATTGTAAGCATGGGGAGTGAGTGAAGAATTCTCTGCGTTTATTATAGAGGGGCATTGTGGGAGGACACATGGCACGGATTAGTCTGATTGAACCTGCGCAAGCGAGCCCGGAAGTGAAGGAAATCTATGACGGCAAGCTGAAAGGCAAGCCGGGCAGCATCCAGAAAGCGCTGGCGCACCGTCCCGCGATGCTCGGCAACTTTTTGGGATTCTATGCCAGCGTGGGGCGTTCGCTTGACCGCAAGCTGTCCGAGGCCCTGTATCTGCGAGTCTCGCTGATCAACGGATGCCACTACTGCGCGCAGCACCACATCCAGGGCGCCAAGCGCGCCGGACTCACGCCCGAACAGATGAAGGCTCTGAAGGAGGGGAACTATTCAGGATTTGGTGCGCCCGAGCAAGCCGCGCTGCGCTATGCTGAAAAACTTACGCGCACTCCCGACAGCGCCAGCGATGCCGACTTTGCAGAACTCAAGAAACATTTCTCGGACGAGCAGATTGTTGATTTGCATATGCTCGTTGGACTGGCGAACCTGACCAACCGCGTCACTGGGCCATTGGCGCTGGAAGTGGAATTTCCGGAAGAGCAGATCCAGTAATCTGATTCTGAGAACGAGGCCGAGCTGCGCTCGGCTGGGACGGACGAATGCGTCCGTCCCTACGCGAGCAAAATCAAAGAATCACCCGCTCATCCCCGACTCGCCTCGTTACTCGAATCAGATTAAGATATTCGAGCAGTGGAATCGCATACTTGCGGCTGACTCCTGTCATATCTTTGAAGCGGGCGACGTCGATTTTCGGCGCGGTGGTTTTTAGAGCGGCTATTTTGCGGCGAAGATCTATGAGCGCTCTCTGGTGGAAAACTAGGTCTTCTGAAATCTTAATGAGAACTTTGTCGCGCAAAAGCAGAGTGACAATCTTCTGGGCGCGGATTTTATCTACCTTCAGGCTCGACAGCACTTCTTTCAGCGACGGAACTTTCAACCCGGCGGAAGCAAATGCCTGCTCGATGATCTTCTTGGATTCGGCTTCTTCGTCTTTCATGACCACGCCGCGGCCGGGCAGGTGGACGAGTTCGCCTGCGATTTCCAGTTTTTTTTCTTCCGCCAATTTTCCCAGCACGCTATCGAACACTTCGGGACCAAGGTTGATCCGATCGCGCAGCTCTTCTTTGCTCATTCCCGCGACAAGCGGATTTGCATCATGAAATTGTCTGAGAGTGTTCAGTGCACGGTTCTGTGCTCCGGCGTATGTCCACGAGTCAACCAGCACCTGATCGCACCAAACCAAGCGGGCCTTTGCTGCGAGTCTCGTCGCTTCTTCCCGCCGGATGTTCATTTCTCCGGGGACGTCATCCAGTGGCATCCCGAGGGTTCCTCGTCGGCCGACGCGCGCGGCCAGTAATTCTTCCACTGAACCTGTCATCATTTTGATCAGAAACGTAGCGACGTCATACTGAGGTTGCTTTCGAGCTAAGGGCGAAGCGTCCAGCACCAAGCCGCCTCCGATTGTCACCACGGGCGAAAACTGCCGCACGATGAAACGATCTCCCGGCAATAGCAGTGCGGGCTCGGACAATCGGAATTGCACGTATTGCTCATCGCCCGGCTTAAGCTGTTTCGTTCCATAGAGCCGCGCTTCGGCAATCGTTTCTGTGGTGTAGGCATGAAAGTGCACGCGCGCGCCGTCTTTGAACGGCTTTGCTGAGGGAAGAAGGGAGAGGAGCGCGTCGACTCGCGACGTGGAACGAAAAGTATCGGCAGTCGCGAGCGTCATACCGCGTGCCAGGTCTTCGGTAGAAAGTCCGGCGAGGTTGAGTGCGGTGCGCTGCCCTGCGACGGCGGCTTCCGCGGGCGATCCGTGAACTTGAACGCCTCGAACTCGAACTCGCTTGCCGGAGGGGAACACTTCAAGTTCCTCTTCTTTGCGGATCGTTCCGGCGACGAGCGTGCCGGTCACGACCGTGCCGAAGCCTTTCATGGTGAAAACACGATCGATGGGAAGGCGAGCCAGCGCCGCCGAGTCTTTCGCCGTAACTTCGGACGCGACCTTGGCGAGCGCCGATTTCAACTCATCCAGACCCGCGCCCGTCAACGAGCTTACAGCGACCATCGGCGACCTTGCCGGATCGAGAGTCGTATCGAGAAAAGATCCGCGCACAAAGTCTTCCACTTCCAGTCGCACCACTCCGAGCGTCTCCGCATCCACGGCATCGGATTTTGTGAGCACTGTGATGCCGCGGTGGATCGCGAGCAGGCGGCAGATGTCGAAGTGTTCGCGAGTCTGCGGCTTGATCCCTTCATCGGCGGCGATTACGAGCAGCACCAGGTCGATGCCGCCGACGCCCGCCAGCATGTTGCGCACAAAGCGCTCGTGGCCGGGGACGTCGACGAAGCCCAGGCGAAGCCTGCTGCCATCGGGAGCGGGGAGTTCGAGGTGGGCGAATCCGATGTCGATGGTGATGCCGCGCCGCTTTTCTTCTTCGAGGCGGTCGGCATCGATGCCGGTGAGGGCTTTCACCAGCGCCGTCTTGCCGTGATCGATATGTCCGGCGGTGCCGACGATGACGGACTTCATCTGCGACAGTATAGACGGATGCCAGTTCTGACAATTGAAGACTCGAGATCAAGTCGAAGTCAGGATCAACCGCAACGTCAAAGGCAGCGGGCGAGGGCGCCCGCTCCACACGGCACGGGTACGAATTCGCATGCGAAAAGTGGGTGGAGATGCGACAATAAAGATTCCCGATGACCACCTCTGCGATCACTCCTAATACCATTACGCCGGAGATGATCCGGGAGCACGGCCTCACTCCGGAAGAATTCGAAAAAATCAAGCAACTGCTCAGCGGACGCGAACCCACTCGGACCGAACTTGGCATCTTCAGCGTGATGTGGAGCGAGCACTGTTCGTATAAGTCGTCGCGCGTTCATCTGAAGCGGTTGCCCACTCGCAGCAAGCTGGTCGTGCAGGGGCCGGGGGAAAATGCCGGCATCGTTGACATCGGCGACGGCTGGGCTTGCGCGTTCAAAATCGAGTCGCATAATCATCCGTCGTTTATCGAACCATTTCAGGGAGCGGCCACGGGCGTCGGCGGAATTCTGCGCGACATTTTCACCATGGGCGCGCGGCCGGTGGCCGTGATGGACTCGCTGCGGTTTGGGCCGATTTCGGCGGCCGAGAGCGCGGGCGAGGGCGCCCGCGCTACACAGGCTGAGATTCACAAGAACCACTCCGTTATGGAAGGCGTGGTCTCTGGCGTCGCTTCTTACGGCAACTGTTTCGGCGTCCCCAATCTTGGCGGCGAGGTGAAGTTTGAGCCTTGCTACTCGGGTAATCCGCTGGTGAATGCTTTCGCTCTCGGCCTCGTCCGCCGCGACCAGATTTTTTACGGACGCGCGGCGGGCGAGGGGAATCCCGTGATTTATGTCGGCTCCAAGACCGGACGCGACGGTATTCACGGCGCCACCATGGCGAGCGAGGAGTTCAGTGAAGGCTCGGAAGCGAAGCGGCCCAACGTTCAAGTCGGGGATCCGTTCCTCGAGAAACTGCTGCTGGAAGCCTGTTTGGAGGCCATGCAAACCGGCGCAATCGTTGGAATACAGGACATGGGCGCTGCCGGCCTGACCTGCTCAACTTGCGAGATGGGCGCGCGTGGCGGTACTGGTGTCGAAATTGAACTCGACCGCGTCCCTCAGCGCGAAACTGGCATGACGCCTTACGAGATCATGCTCAGTGAATCGCAGGAGCGCATGTTGCTGGTTGCGCAGAAGGGCCGCGGAGAAGAAGTCTTCCGCATCTTCCAGAAGTGGGGACTGGATGCGGTGGAAATCGGCCGGGTTACCTCCGATGCGAAGATGCGCGTGCTCGAGCACGGTGAGGTCGTCGCTGAAATTCCGAACGCCGCACTTACCGATGATGCGCCGGTGTACAAACGTCCGCTGGCGCGCTGGGAACCGCCTGTCGAGCGCGAAATGCCGGAGTTCGTCAAACTCGGCGCAAGCGGAGATTTCTCGTCCCAGCTCAAGCGTTTGCTGACGGGCCCCAACATTTGCTCGAAGCGTTGGGTCTGGCAGCAATATGACCACATGGTGCAGACCAACACTGTCGACGCGCCCGGAGCGGGCGATGCTGGCGTCATCCGCATCAAGGGCTCCAATCGCGGGCTGGCCATGGCGCTCGACGGCAACAGCCGCTGGTGCTATCTCGATCCTCGTCTCGGGGCCATGCACGCGGTCGCCGAGGCTGCGCGCAAAGTGGCTTGCGCCGGAGCGACTCCGATCGGCGCCACCAACTGCCTCAACTTCGGCAATCCCGAAAAGCCGCACATCATGTGGCAGTTCTCGCAGACGATTGACGGGATCACCAAAGCCTGCGAGGAACTTGATACTCCGATTACTGGCGGTAATGTCAGCTTTTACAATGAAACTCTCGGCGAGGGCATTTATCCGACTCCCGTGATTGGGGTGGTGGGACTTCTCGAAGATGTGCATAAAACGGCGAAGATGCATTTCGCGCAAGCTGGAAGAAAAATCGTCTTACTGCGGGCGAATGAAGCTGGCGACGCCGTCGATGCTGAGTCGGAGTTTGGCTCGTCCGAGTATGCGAAAGAGATTCTCGGTGCTCTGTGGGGCTATCCGCCGGAACTGGACATCGAAAAGGAAGCCACGCTGCAACGTGCCCTGGTGGCCCTAATACGGGCGGGACTGGTCGAGTCCGCTCATGACTGCTCCGATGGCGGATTAGCCGTGGCGCTGGTCGAGTCGGCGCTGCCGAGCGGAGTAGGTCTGAGCGTCAAATTGCCCGGGCAGCAAGTGGCGTCTGAATTCCTGCTGTTCGGAGAAGATGCCAGCCGCGTCGTACTAAGCTGCGACCCAATTCAGTTGCCACGAATCGAACAGGTAGCAGAAGAGTACGGCGTCTTCGCGGATGTGTTGGGCGAGACGGGGTCGGATCGGGTTGAGATTTCGGTCGGTGGTCAGCCAGTGATTTCGGCGAGTGTCGCCGAGTTGCGGGAAGCGTACGAAGGGGCGTTGGAGAGGGCGTTGCGAACGGAACTCGGAACGCCGACTGGAGACTGAGGTGGACGGGCGAGACGCTCGTCGCTCCACGAACAAAGTTTGGCTAAGTGCTAAAGGCTAAGTGCTAAATGCTGACTTCCGATAAATTTCGCGATGAATGCGGCGTGGTCGCCATCCACACCCATCCCGAGGCGGAGAAGCTTGCCTATCTCGGACTGCATGCCCTGCAACATCGTGGACAGGAATCGGCGGGCATCGTTACTTCGGACGGCGAGCGCTTGCGCCAGCATAAGTCCATGGGGCTGGTCGCCGATATCTTCAGCCATGAAGTGCTGGCTTCTTTGCGCGGTGTTCTTGCCATCGGCCACACACGATATTCGACGGCCGGCGATTCGGCGTTGCTGAACGCTCAGCCCATCATGGTGCAGTCCAATAAGGGCACGATCGCGATTGCTCATAATGGCAACCTGGTCAACGCTCACGCGATTCGCGCGAAGCTGGAGGGCCAGGGGTCGATCTTCCAAACCAACAGCGACACGGAAGTGCTGGTTCACCTGATTGCGCTCTCGCGCGAGCAGACGCTGCCGGATGCGATCGCCGACAGCCTGCGCCGTGTGGAAGGCGCGTTTTCGCTGGTCATGATCAGCCGCGACCGTATCTTCGCTGCCCGTGATCCGCGCGGGTTCCGCCCACTGGCGATGGGACGCATCCCGGCTCTGACTTCCGAGAAGAAGGATACGGTCGTCTTTGCCTCGGAAACCTGCGCTTTTGACTTGCTCGGCGCCACCTACGAACGCGACGTCAAACCCGGCGAACTGGTCATCGTTGGGCCCGAAGGCATCAGCTCGCGTTTCTACTCGCCGTCTCCGGCGCAGTCGAGCTGCATTTTTGAACACGTATATTTTTCGCGTCCCGATAGTCTGGTGTTTGGCCGCTCGGTCGATCAAAGCCGCGACGCCATGGGACGCCAGCTCGCGCGCGAAGCTCCTGTGGACGCCGACATCGTCGTGCCGGTTCCCGATTCCGGCAATACCGCGGCCATCGGATACGCCGCCGAAAGTGGTATCCCTTTTCGCCTTGGCCTCATCCGCAACCATTACATCGGACGTACTTTCATCGAGCCGCAACAGTCTGTCCGGGACTTCGGAGTGAAGCTGAAACTGAACGCCGTTCACGGCCTGCTCGAGGGCAAACGGGTGATTCTGGTCGACGATTCCATTGTGCGCGGCACCACCAGCAGGAAGATCGTCCGCATGATTCGTAATGCAGGCGCGAAGGAAGTCCACATGCGGATTTCCTGTCCGCCGACCATCTCGCCTTGCTTTTACGGCGTCGATACACCGTCCAAAAAAGAGTTGATCGCCGCCAACAAAACAATCGATGAGATTCGCGACTTCATTGTCGCCGACTCACTCGCCTATCTCTCGCTGGAAGGTCTCAAGAAAGCTTGCGCGGATGGAGAGAAGACGACTTACTGCTCCGCCTGCTATACGGGAAATTACCCCACCAAGATCGACGTGGAAGAGATTCTGCCAGTGACCGCATCGCGATAGCAGGTTAGCGGCTGTGAGATCGCACTTTTCACCCCTCCATTCCAGCGCTCCCAATTCCCTAGACTTTGTCATCCCGAACGAAATGAGGGATCTGCAGCTCGCCGCAAAATGCAGATCCCTCACTCCGTTCGGGATGACAAGTTTGAGGTTGCAGATTGCAACCGCAAGATTTGCTGGACCTTCTCCTGGATATCTGCACGATTTGTGCAAACTTTGTGCTTCCGTTGAGGGAATGCCCTCCGCTTTCTTCATTTACGGGGTGCAAGGCGCGCCATCCGATGGTATTCTTTTGCGGCCAGCGGCTTTGCCCCGGCACACTCTTAATGACCAAAGCATTCTCAATTTTCGGATCAGGTTCCAGGCCTCAGCTTGGTCCGTTCGAGCAGCAGGTGCTGCAAAAGCTTTGGTCCCACGGCAGCGCCACGGTTCGCGAACTGCTTGCGGACGGCAAGATCCGCCAGGCCTATACCACGGTGATGACAACTGTGGACCGTCTCTACAAGAAGGGCCTACTCGATCGTGTCGCCGAAGGCCGGGCCTTCCGCTACACTCCGCGCCAGACTCCCGAAGAACTGCAACGGGTCGCGGCGCTCGAAAGTATTCGGCAATTGCTGGGGTCTGACGACGCTTCGTCATTGCCTCTTTCATATCTGGTGGAGGCGCTCAGCGCCCATGACGCGCAACTGCTGGATGAGTTGCAACTCCTGGTCGAACGCAAACGCCGCGAACTCAAGGCTCGGAAAATTGAGAACAGGGAGCCACGCTGATGTTTGCGCTGCGCGGAATCGCCGTCTCGCTCACTTTCTTCGTCGTGCTCTACTGTCTGTTGTCGGCGCTGGTGGCAGTCGCATGGCGCTCGCTGAAGTTGTTGCGTACGACGGAACGGAGCCTGGCCGGTTTGCTCTTCGCGTTGCGGGTTCTTCCGCTGACGGCTTCTGTTGTCATTACATTCGCTTTTGTCGTGCCATCGTTTCAGTTGCTGGAACCCCGTTCGATTAATAGTGATGAGGGCATTGGTGCGATGCCGCTCGCGCTGGGCGTTTGCGCTCTCCTCTTGATTGCCTACGGCTGCTTCCGCGTGATCACGGCCCAGACCAGGACTTCTCGCGTGGTGGCTCGCTGGCTGGAAGGCGCCCATCCTCTGAACGTGGGTGCCGGAGCGCAGACCGTGACGTTTTGCTCCAGACGCGAGGCTCCGCCGCTCACGCTTGTCGGTGTCCGCAAACCGAGAGTGCTGGTTTCGGAATCTACGGTTGCGCTTCTGAGTCATGACGAACTGTACATCGCGCTCAAGCATGAACTCGCGCACATGCGGTCTCGCGACAACCTGAAGAAGCTTGTCTTCCGTTTTTGTCCTTTCCCCGGCATGGCGACGCTGGAGAGTGCCTGGTCCCAAACCGCGGAACTGGCCGCCGATGATACAGCAGTTTCGAATCTGGACGACGCCGTTGACCTGGCCGCAGCGCTGGTCAAGCTCTCCCGCCTGGTTCCCGTCGATGCCGCTCCGGTCTGCACCGTAGGCTTCGTGACCGGATCGATCAGCGCACGCGTGGCGCGCTTGCTTGCGTGGAATGAAGCCGGAGCCGCCAAAGCTCACCACCTACAAATTCGCCCGTGGTACGTTATTCCGCCCGTTCTTGCTGCGCTCTTCTTAGTCTTTGTCAGCTACGGCCCGACTCTGGCCCTGACCCATAGAGTTACAGAATGGCTTGTCCGCTAACTCTTCCGGCTGCCCGCACGACTTTTCTCCAACTCAGTTCCATACCACTATCGCTGGTAGTAATTAGCGCGTTCCCGTTACTCTCGGTGAGCTAGTCTGCTTCGCCGCGCAGGCCATTTCCCTTAGCAAATTTGAAGAGCGGCAATCTCTTTGTTCGCCGGATGGCTAACTTAATGCTCGCCAGGTCTCCCCGCTCCGAAACACGCAAATCGAGTTTGCCGGTTCGCGCGATTATCCTCCCGGTATTCCTGTTGATCCTCGTCTGTGTTCCTTCGCTCCTGCGCGGGCAGAATCCGAACGGCGCGCTTCGGGGAGAGGTTCAGGACGCGAGCGCCGCCCGAGTGCCGCATGCCCAGGTCGTCGTCGAGTCAAACACATCCTCCATGACTCGCAAGGCAACGGCGGATGACCGGGGAGAATTCCGCATCGACGGCCTGCTGCCCGGTTCTTATCGCGTCACCGTGACGGCCAAAGGCTTTGACCAGGCCAGTGCAAATATAGACGTTGCCGTCAGCCTGGTGCGCGATATCACCGTGACGCTCAAACTGGCAAGCGGAAGCGAGACGGTGAATGTGCGGAGCAATCCTTCCTCGATCACGACCGAGTCGATTGACACGGCGAGTGCGGTGCATCAGGGCGTAGTCACCAGCCGGGACCTGGAAACTCTTCCGCTCGCGGCGCGCAGCTTTGCCAACATAGCTTATCTCGTGCCCGGAACTGAGCCAGTCGAGCCCTCCGATCCCACGAAGGCGCGTATCAGCGCCGTCTCAACGGGAGGAAGCTCCGGCTTGAATAACGAACTGTCCGTCGACGGCGCCGATAACTCCGACGACTGGATCGGCGGCTTCCTGCAAAACTTCTCGACCGACGGCATTCAGGAATTTGCTGTGCGCACCGCGAATGAAGATGCTGACACCGGTGGGACCACTGCCGGGTCTGTCGTGATTACCACCAAGCACGGCACCAACGAGTGGCACGGCGACGCGGCTTTCTACGGGCGCGCGGCATCGCTCAATGCGCGCTTCCCGATTGAGAATCCGGCACCCGATCCCAAGCAGCCATTTTCGCGGGAGAACTACGTGGGCACTCTCGGCGGGCCGCTCGCGAAAAACAAGCTCTGGGTCTTCGCTTCATTTGAGCATGTCCATGAAAATGCCAGCATTGCGTACAGTCCCGCGAGCACCGCGCAATTCAATGCCTTGGCGCAGTTGGCTGCGGACGGCCTGATTCCGGGCGTCCCATCCATCGGCGTGCCGCAAAATGTTCCCATCCCCTTCCGCGACTACATCAGTTCGCTGCGCTTCGATTGGGCGCAATCTTCGAAGTCGCAATGGTTCTTGCGCACTTCCGAAGACAGCTACCTCACGCGCAATGCCCTGGTGCAGCAGGCAACGCTGCCTTCTACCGGGCTGACCACGCACAACAACTACTGGAACGTAGCGCTGAGCAATACGTATGCTTTCAGTCCAACGTGGCTCGGCACTCTGGTGCTCGATGCTAGCCTCTTGCACCTCACTCAGACGCGTAACTCGAATCTCGGCTTCGCGCTGGCGTTTCCCTTCAGTTCGACTGCCTTGACCGTCTCCGGCTTCGAAACTTTCGGCGACAACCAGTTCGCCACCCCAATCACTTTGTTTCCGACGCTGCGCAATCAGGACAAATACCAGATGCGCTACGACCTGAGCCGGGCTACCGGTGATCATTCGCTCAAATTCGGCGTGAACTTCATCCATGAGCCGGTGCTGGGCGGGGCGTTCGCGGCCACGGACGAGACCTTCCTTCAATACGTCAACAACCCGGACCACTATGCAGATCCCAGCCACACCGGCGAGTTCTACTTCAGTCCACAGTGCGAGGCCGGCGATCCACCGGATGGCTCGACTTGTACTTTTACTCCCGCCGGCGACGGGCGTTTCTCGCAAAACGTTCAGAGACTCGGACTTTACGCTCAGGATTCCTGGCGAGTTACGCATAACCTCACGGTCAACTACGGACTGCGTTATCAGACGACCTTCGGATTGTTCACTGCTTCAGGCCGCAGCCAGGCCGAGAATCCAGTGTTCTTCAACAGTCTCCCGCTACACGGGATTCCGGCTGCGGTCCCTCATGACTACCATAAGCAAATCGCGCCGCGCCTCGGAATTGTCTACTCGCCCGGCGGCGGCGAGAAGACAGTGATTCGCGCCGGGTTCGGCATGTTCTACAACGATCTGGCGCAAGGCGGATGGGCGACTGCGTTTCAAGCTGTCAACGGAGGAGCCCCTAGTAGTCCTCCGACCTACATCGACCCACGCTACAAGACGCCATACGCGATCCACGCCACAGGTGGCGTGCAGCATGCCTTTAGTGAGCACTGGAGTGCGAATGCGGACTATACGCACGAACAGGGTAACCGCGGGTATCGAGGCTACGGTTTCGATGAATTCACTCTCTTCAAGTCAGACAACCGCTCCAGCTACGACGCCCTGATGCTGCGGGTACAAGGCAATGTCTCCCGCCGTTTCAGCTTAACCGCGCATTACACTCTCGCGCAGGCGAAGACCTGGGGCTGCGTCCTTGGCGAACTCTTCGACTATGTGAACGGCGTTTGCGATCCGCTGAATGCCTTCGGACCCGGCGACTACGGACCGTCCGGCGAAGATGTTCGCCACCGCTTTGTGCTCGCCGGTACGGTTTACATACCCGGTGGCTTCGAATTGACTACGCTCACCCAGGCCGAGAGCGCCCGTCCTTACACCATCACTAACGCGGATGGCAGCGGCCGCATTTCCGTGAACGGAAAGCCAACCAGCCTCGATGATTTCCGCGGAACGCCCTACATCCAAGTGGACATGCGTGTCAGCCGTCCCATCAAGATTGGCGAGCGCTGGCAGATTAACCCGTTCGCCGAGTTCTTCAACCTCTTCAACCGCAACAACCCCGGCGCTAATTTCGTTGCCAACGTGGCCGCGCTTCCGGTACCCGCCGACCAGATCGCGAGCGGCAATGTGACCGACATCTGCACGGTTGCAGATTGCTCTGTAACCAAGCCCGTCAACAGCTTCAAGCAGCTTGAAATACCCTCGGGCGGGCTGGGCGATTTCTTTGGCCCCGGCACCACGGTTGGAATTCCGTTCGCGGCACAACTGGGAGTGCGGGTGGCGTTCTAGTGGGGATTCGACAGCTCGTCGCGCTTATCCACTCTTCGATTTTCTCGCAATCGCCACTCGCGCGATCCCCTGCAGATCGTACCTGATCGCAACTTCATCCCAAGCCGATAGCAGACTCCGCACTCGATCCGCAATCGTCCCGCTGATCTCGAACACCAGCCAGCCGCCGGGACTTAGTGCCGTCTGAGCTTGGGGGATGAGCCTGTCGATGACTTCCAGGCCGGTTGGTCCGGCGAATACCGCATTTCGCGGTTCGAACTTGCGGACTTCGAGTTGCACTGAATCTTCTTCCGACTCGCCGACGTAGGGAGGATTCGAAACCACGTAGTCGAATTCTGCATGCGGCAAACCGTTTAGCAGATCCGCGCGGTGAAACTTGATTCGCCAAGTGAGGTCATGGCGGGCGGCGTTGGCTCGTGCGACTTCGAGCGCTTCGGGAGAAATGTCTGTCGCATGGATCTCAGCGGATGGCAACACTTTCGCCAAGGCAAGAGCAATCGCTCCCGAACCGGTGCCGACATCGACGATGCGGAGATCGTGTGGGGACGGGCGACCCCGCCCGTCCGCCTTCGCGAGTTCCAGTACTGTCTCCACCACGTGCTCCGTCTCTGGACGAGGAATCAGCACCGTGGGCGACACGATTAGATCCAGCCCCCAGAACTCCTGGTGCCCGGTGATGTACTGCGCTGGAACTCCGGTGGCCCGGCGGGCGAGAGCTTCGTCATAACGGTGCGTTTCGTCGGGGGTTAGCTCGCGCTCTGGATGCGCATAGAGATACGCACGTTCACGGTCGAGCGTGAACATGATGAGCAGTTCCGCGTTCAGGCGCGGGGAGGGGACACCGGCGGATGTTAGGCGTTCGACTGCCGCATTCAGGGCCTGTCTTAATTGCACGTACCTATTTCACCACGGAGAAGCAGAGACACGGAGAAAAACAAATGAAGGCAGGATTGAAAGAAGCACACGAGTGTTTATAGTGAGTACGGAGTTGTTTGAGCGCAGGCATCTGCCGAGCTTTGCTCGGCTTGGACGGGCGAGGGCGCCCGTCCCCACACAAGCACGAACGACTGTCTCATACCACGCTCGCCGTCTCCTGCTTCATCTTCTCCGCTTGATAGTGCGTGGTCAGGGCGTCGATAATCGGTTGCAACTTTCCGTCCATCACCTGCTCGAGCTGGTGGATGGTGAAGCCGATGCGATGATCCGTGAGCCGGTTCTGGGGAAAATTGTAGGTCCGGATCTTTTCCGAACGGTCGCCGGACCCGACCATCTGCTTGCGTTCTTTCGCCAGCGCGTCCTGCTGCTTCTGCATCTCGACTTCGTACAGGCGCGAGCGCAGCACTCGCATGCCTTTTTCGCGGTTCTTGATCTGCGACTTCTCATCCTGACAGCTCACTACCGTATTCGTCGGAATGTGCGTGATCCGCACCGCCGAATACGTCGTATTCACCGACTGGCCGCCGGGCCCCGACGAACAGAAGGTATCGATGCGCAGGTCTTTAGCTTCGATCTTGACGTCCACATCTTCCGCTTCCGGCAGCACCGCGACCGTGATCGCCGACGTATGTACCCGCCCTTGCTGTTCGGTTGCGGGTACTCGTTGCACGCGATGCACACCGCTCTCATATTTCAGGCGGGAATAAACGCGGTCGCCCTCGATCAGCGCGATCACTTCCTTCAGCCCGCCCACGCCCGACTCCGACGTGGAGAGCACTTCCACCTTCCACTTCTGCGTCTCGGCATAGCGGTTGTACATGCGGAAGACTTCCGCTACGAACAGCGTAGCCTCATCGCCGCCCGTCCCGGCACGAATTTCGAGGATCACGTTTTTCTCGTCGTTCGGATCCTTCGGCAGCAGTAGAACTTTGAGGTCTTCTTCAACGGTTACGATGCGTGCGTCGAGCTTCGCCAGTTCTTCTTCGGCGTAGGCCCGCATCTCGGGATCTTTTTCGTCCACGAGGACGGCCCTGCTTTCGGCGATGCCGCGCTTCAGGTCTTTATACTCACGATACTTCTCGACGATGGGCGCGACTTCGGCATGGGCCCTGGCAGTCTTCTGATATTTCGCCGAATCGTTGGTGATCTCCGGCGACAACAGCGCTTGCGTCAGTTCCTCGTAGCGCACTTCGATTTGGTCCAGGCGTTCAAACATAATGTTCATCCGTAGAGACGGGGCTTGCTTCGTCTCAGCCAGCAGCAGTGAGACGCGGCAAGCCGCGTCTCTACTCTAATGATTTGGAAGGGGAAAGAAAACAAGAGTCGCGGTGGGCACCGCTAGGCAATAACTAATTCGCCGCCGCGTTGCTTTTCGAGCTTCATGGCTTCGTCCAATGCGACGATTGCGCACTCGACTTCGCGGTCATCCGGAGGCTGGGTGGTGATCCTCTGCAGCCAGAGTCCTGGCGCCGTCATCAGCGCGAACAGCGAGCCGCGATGCTTGGCGGCAAAACGAATGATCTCGTAGGAAACGCCTGCGATCAGCGGCAGCAGAATAATGCGCTCCGCAAAACGCGCCCAGAATGTCGTCACCGGGATGAACATATAGACGACCATTGAGATGATCATCACTGTCATCAGGAAGCTCGTTCCGCACCGCGGATGATAGGTGGAATACTTCTGCACCGCTGCGGTTTCTAGCGGATCGCCATTTTCGAACGCAAATACCGTCCTGTGCTCCGCCCCGTGATACTCGTACACGCGCCGGATGTCTTTCCACAGCGACACTCCCCACACAAACAGCAGGAACATCGTGATCCGGATCAGCCCGTCAACGAGATTGAACAGGAACTGCTGCCCGAAAACCGGATTCATCTTTTTCAGTTCGGTTGCAGCGACCAGCGGAACGTACTTATACATGAAGATGAAGAAGGCGATGGAGAAGGCCATATTCACGCCAGCCATCCAGCCGGTGATTTCAAACTTCTTTTTATTCTTGCCGTGATCGCCATCGCGAGATGCGTTGCTACCGTTGTCGTTGCTCTGATCGTCGTTGCGATGATCGGCGGATATCTCTTCCAGCGCCGCATTGGCGGAAAACTTCAGGGCGCGGAATCCGAGCGTCATCGCGTGGCCCAGCGTCATCACTCCGCGCACGACCGGCCAGCCCATCCACTTATGCTGCTCGGAAGGCCGCTCCAGCGGTTCGCTATGCGTAACGATCTCGCCCGACGGCTTGCGCACTGCTATGCCCCAGGCATGCGGCGAACGCATCATCACGCCCTCGAGCACGGCCTGCCCGCCGACAAGGGTTTCCTCGCCGCTCTCCAGAGCCGGGAGCAGCTGGACCGCCGCCAAAAAACGCAAGTTTTGCCGCCAACGTCGCATAGTGATTGGATGTTGCTTCGAGGAAGGACGACTCCAAGTCCGACGTTCAGACTACCACAGAATGCCAGAAATTACCCGCATCATTCGGAAAGCTCGGAGACGCGTATCCCCTTATGTATCAATTGATTGCCCAGAGATTTATGTCTGGCATTGAGAGCCTCCGGCGGCCGCAATCGCAATGATCGGGCACAGCATCGAATGACGGATGCTGCCCTTCGCCCGGACGTGCGACGCGATCGCCGCAACAACAAAGAAGCTGGAAAAGACGGCGCTGGTTGCCGCCTATTTGCAATCTTCTTTGCAATCGTCGCCAATAAACGAAGCCCCGACGGCCGCCATTTTTCTTTCCGGTCGGCCTTTCCCCGCGTTCGAAGAGGCGACTTTGCAGGTGGGAGGAGCGCTGCTCTGGCGCGTCATCGGAGAGCTCTCGGGAAAATCGGAGCGCGAACTGACCGAGATTTATCGCAGGCACGGCGACGCGGGATTGGTGGCGGCGGAGGCGCTTCCCGATAGGCCGGAATCCGGCCTCATGCTCACCGAAGTGCAGCGGGCGTTTTACGAAATTGCTGCGGCCCGCGGGCCTGCGGCGAAAGGCTTTCTTCTACGCCAGCTCTTAGAGCAAGCAACACCGCTCGAAGCCAAGTACATCGTGAAGATCATCAGCGGAGACCTTCGTATCGGTCTGAAAGAGAGTCTCGTCGAGGAGGCGATCGCCCGGGCGTTCGAGGCGCCGCTCGGCGAAGTCAAACGCGCGAACATGCTGCTCGGCGATATCGGCGAAACTCTGCGGCTGGCGTCTGCGGGCAAGCTGGCCGAAGCACAGCTCCGTCTTTTTCATCCCATTGACTTCATGCTGGCGAGTCCGGTCGAGTCTTCTGAAGAGGCACTGAGCTATTTTCAGAACACGTCGGTAGAAGACAAGTACGATGGCATCCGCGCCCAGGCGCATGTCAGCGCAGGTGAAGTCCGTATTTTTTCGCGCACTCGAGATGAAATCACGGAGTCCTTTCCGGAATTGCCGATGGCGCTTGGCGGGTTGCCGAAAGATGCGATCCTTGACGGCGAGATCGTTGCGTGGAATTTGTCCGGCGCCGGCCGTGCGTTCCCCTTCAGCGCGCTCCAGCAGCGACTCGGCCGGAAGAAAGTCAGCGCCAAACTCATGCAAGACGTCCCCGTCGCCTATCTTGTTTTCGACGTTCTTTATGCAGATGGCGAACTCCTCCTCGACCGTCCGCTTCGCGAACGCGCTCGAATTCTTAACGACCTGCTCGCTGCGCCACGCAGCGCGATCGTTCACCAGCTCCCGGCACAGTCGAGCCTCGGCTTCGCCGATTCACACGACAATGATCCTCAGGAAACGTCCGTTGCCCCCGTGCTCCGGGCTCCGATCGCGACGGCCAGTTCGGCGGATGATCTCGATGCCCTCTTCACTGCCGCGCGTGATCGGGGCAATGAGGGACTGATGATCAAAGATCTTGACTCTCTATACACTCCCGGGCGCCGCGGCAAGTCCTGGCTCAAGATGAAGCGAGAACTCGCCACGCTCGACGTGGTCGTAACCGCCGCCGAATACGGACACGGAAAGCGCATCGGAGTCCTCAGCGACTACACATTCGCGGTCTGGGACGGTGAGCGGCTGGTAAACATCGGCAAGGCATACTCAGGACTCACCGATGCGGAGATCGCGGGAATGACGCAGTGGTTCCTCGCGCACAAGATCCGCGAAGAAGGGTTACGACTGGAAGTGGAGCCGAAGATCGTTCTCGAGGTGGCGTTCAACAACATGATGCGTTCAACACGGCATGAAAGTGGTTACGCTCTGCGTTTTCCGCGCATCGTGCGGCTGCGCCCGGACAAGCGCGCGGAAGATGGCGACACTATCGAAACGGTGAAGGAAATTTACGAGCGGCAGCAAGGCAGTCGTTAGTAATTGGTCAAAGCGTTCGCCAACGACCATCGACCAACGACCGACGACTGTTCAGTGAGAGTGACCCTGGCGTTCGCGTTCGCTGTTCTCTTCTTCCCGCACCACGATCACGCATCCGTGCGCTGTCTCGCACACCACGTGTTCCAACTGGATGGTCGTATGGTGGATGCCAAATCCTTGGCCGAGTTTTTCATTGATCTCGCGCAGAATCGTATCGCTCTCCGAGGTCGCCATATCCGCGATCTTCACATGCGCCGAGAGCGCGTGGTTTTCCGATCCGATGCTCCACAGATGAAGATCATGTACATCGCTTACGCCCGTGATCTTCCTCATTGCCGATTCCACCGCGTCCAGACTCATCCCTCGGGGAGTGCCCTCCAGCAGAATATTCAGCGTCTCGCGCACGATGCCGAAGCTCGACCACAGAATTAGCGCGCCGATTCCGACCGACAGTGCCGCGTCGATCCAGTACTGTCCAGTCCACAGGATGGCAAAGCCCCCCACAAACACTGCCGCGGTTGAGAGCGTGTCGCCCACTTCGTGCAGCAACGCGCTCCGGACATTTACATCGCGCGGCGAACGCCACAGCAGCAGCGCGATCACGCCATTCATCACCACTCCCGCCGCGGCTACCGCAATCATCACCGGGGCGCGCACTTGCTCGGGATGCTGTATCCGCCGGAACGCCTCGTAGAAAATAAAAAACGACACGACCACTAGCGACAGCGCATTGACCAGCGCGGCCAGCACTCCGGCGCGCCGGTATCCATAGGTCTTGGTGGCGCTCGGCGGACGGCTTTCCAGATAAACCGCGACCAGCGATAACAGCAGCGCCAGAAAGTCGGACAGGTTGTGTCCCGCTTCGGAAAGCAACGCCAGCGAATGCGCACGGATGCCGGCAACCACCAGCAAGACGACGTAAAACATGGTGACGGCCAGCGAGATGCGCAGCACCCGCCCCGTCCCATGAGAATGTCCGTGTCCGCCGTGTGCGTGCATGTTATTAGGATAGCGCAAGCCCGTGTGGCGCGGACACTCTTGTCCGCGTGCCTGTGGCAAGAACGCTGGCGCAGACCTTCCCGCTCGCGTTATGCTTCTCTCCGCACCAGGAGAACAAAAATGAAGAAGACACTTTTGATCCCAGCCTTATTGTTACTCGCCGCGTCAGCGGTTGCACAAACCACCCCCGCACCGACCAAGAACCCCGTCAGCAGCGCCCTCAGAGACATCCTGCCCGGCCGGCAGAAAAACACCATTGCAGCCGTCGAAGCGATGCCAGCCGACAAATTCAACTACAAACCCAGCGCCGACCAGATGACATTCGGCCACCTCGTCGCCCATATGGTCGAGGCGAACTATGCGGTGTGCAGCGGTGCAGCGGCCGTAACGGCTCCCAAGGTCGAGGAAGTGAAAGAGACGGATACGAAAGACAAGCTGGTCGCCGCGCTTAAGGCGTCATTCGACTTCTGCGCTGACGCACTCTCAAAAATGGACGATTCGAAGCTAGGGGAAATGATCGCCGGCATGGGCCCTCAACCACTCTCGCGCGCCAGATTCGCGCTGGGAATAGCCAGCAATTGGGCCGACCACTATGCCGAAGCCGCGATGTATCTGCGGCTCAACGGCGTATTGCCGCCGACCGCGAAGAAGTGAAGTAGGAAGTGTTATGAAGACGGGATGGAGCCGGGTTGCGCCTGGGGACGGGCGAGACGCCCGTCTCTCCACATGGGGATCTAGCCCACCAGCCCTTCCAACTCCTCTTCCCCAATCACGTTAACGCCCAGCTCCCGAGCCTTGTCCAGTTTCGATCCCGCATCGCTCCCCGCAACGACATAGTCCGTCTTCTTGCTTACCGACCCCGAGACGCGTCCGCCTGCGTCTTCGATCATCTTCTTCGCTTCGTCCCGGGTGTGGCGCTGGAGTGTGCCCGTCAGCACGAAAGTCTTTCCCGCGAGCTTTGTGCCCTTTTCTTTTTTCTGGCCGGTGAAGGTCAGTCCCGCCTTGCGCAGATCGCTGACCAGTTTGCGATTGTGCTCATCGCCGAAAAACTCCACGATGCTCTCCGCGATGCGCGGGCCTACTTCGTTCACCTCCTCCAGTTCCTCGGCACTCGCGTTCATGATTGCGTCCAGGCTTCCGAAGTGCTCCGCCAGAAACTGCGCCGTGCGCTCGCCAACGAACCGTATCCCCAGGCCGTAAATCACGCGCTCGAGCGGCAGCTTCTTAGAAGCCTCGATCTCCCCGAGCACGTTCTCCGCCGACTTCTCGCCCATGCGCTCGAGCTTCAGCAGGTCGTCTTTCGTGAGCTTGTAGAGGTCGGCAACATTCTTTACCAGGCCGCGTTCGGTGAGCTGATTGACCAGCGCCTCGCCGAGGCCGTCGATATTCATGACGTGACGCGAGGCGAAATGAAGAATCGTCCCCTGCAGCTTCGCGGGACAATTCGCATTCACGCAGCGATGGTCCACCTCGCCCGGCGTTCGCACCACGTTGCCGCCGCACACTGGACAGTGCTCGGGCATGACGAACTGCTTGTGACCGCGAGGATGGTCTTTATCTTCGACCACCTTCACAACTTTCGGGATGACATCGCCGCCGCGTTCCACCTCGACCCAGTCACCGATCTTCACGCCGAGGCGCTCGATCTCATCCATGTTGTGCAGCGTCGCGCGCGAGACCGTCGTGCCGCCAATCGGAACCGGCTTCAGCCAGGCAACGGGAGTCAGTTTGCCGGTGCGGCCCACTTGGGGGACGATGTCCTCGATCTGGGTCACGCCTCCGCGCGCGGCGTACTTGTAAGCAATCGCCCACCGCGGAGCCTTCCCGGTGAAGCCGAGTTCCCGTTGCCATGCCGTGCGGTCCACCTTGATGACGATGCCGTCAATTTCGTAAGGCAGCTTTTCACGCTTCGGCTCCCAGCTCTGAATAAATTTCCAAACTTCCGCCAGATTCTTCGCCAGCTTCCGATTCGGATTCACCTTGAACCCGGCCAGCTCCAGCGCGTCCATAGTTTTGGATTGGCGGTCGAAATAGGTTCGTCCATCCTTTAACAGCATGTACGCGAAAAAGTCCATGCGGCGCTGCGCTGTAATCGACGGTTCGAGTTGCCGCACTGTCCCCGCCGTAAAGTTGCGTGGATTAGCAAACGTCGCCAGGCCCATTCGCTCGCGCTCTTCGTTCAACTTGTGGAAGGCGGCGAGCGGCATCAGCATTTCGCCGCGTACTTCGAAGTCAGCGGGAATCCCGGCTTTCTTCAACTTGTCTTGTGCAATCGTCAGCGGGATCGAGCGCACCGTCCGCACATTCGAGGTCACGTCTTCGCCTACGTTGCCATCGCCGCGCGTGATGCCGCGTTCCAGACGGCCATCGCTGTAGACGAGCGCCAGCGACATTCCATCCAGCTTCAATTCGCACATGTATTCGAGGTCGGTGCGTCCGGTCAGTTCGTGCACCCGCCGCTCCCAGTCGCGCAGCTCGTCTTCGCTATAAGCGTTGTCGAGCGAGAGCATCGGGGAGGAATGCTTCGCCTTCACGAATCCCTCGCGCGGCTTGCCGCCCACACGCTGCGTCGGCGAGTCCGGCGTCACCAGCTCCGGGTGCTCGGCTTCGAGGCGCTTGAGTTCGTTCATCAGCTTGTCGAAGTCGGCGTCCGAAATTTCAGGATCGTCCAGCACGTAGTAGCGATACTCGTGGTGCCGAATCTTCTCGCGCAGAGCTTCGATTTTCTTGTCTATTTTCTTGTCTTTCTTATCCATGGCGGGAGTGGACATGACTGGGGAATTATAGGGGAGTTCTCAGTTCCCAGTTCTCAGTAAAACCCAAGCCGACAAACCCGGTCTTTCTGAGAACTGAGAACTGTCTTACTGTCTTTTCGCTTTCCGAAACCGTCCGCGACCAAGCGCGCCGCGACCCACACTCGACGGAGGCTTGCGCATTCCTTCCAGCAATTCTTTCAGCACAGTCGCGTTGTTGTGCTCCTGGTTTCGCGACGCATACAGCAGCGTGACTCGCCGCTTGCCTTCCGCAAGATGATGCAGCTTCTCCACGGCAGCGGAAGCCTCTTCGCTCACCAACTCTTTGAGATAGCGTTTCCGGAACATGCGCCATCCCTCCGGATTCTCATGGAACCACCGCCGCAACTCGTCCGAAGGCGCCACCTCGCGCAGCCACAACTTGAGCGCCGCATCTTCTTTCTTCAACCCGCGTGGCCACAGGCGATCGACCAGCACGCGCACTCCGTCCGACGAAGAAGCAGTCTCGTAAACGCGTTTGACGGCAACGGCCATGCTTTCCGTATTATCCTACTTCTGCCGCAAGCATCATGAACTTCTCGAACTGGATTTCTCCGTGTCTCCGGGCCTGCACGATGATTCTCGCGCTTGTCGTGCTCGCGGGCTGCGATATCGAGCGCCGCAAGTCCGATGCCGAACTCGGCCTCAACCCGCAACAGGCCGCAGGCAGAAAACTCTATGACAACTATTGCGAGAGGTGCCATGAACCGTACTCGTCGCGCGGCAAGAAGGGCCCGAGTTTGAAAGGCGTCTTCAAGCGGCAGTACCTGTCCGAGAGCGGGCTGCCCGCAAATGACGAGCGCATGACTGACATCATCAAGTATGGACGAGCCAAAATGGAAGGCTTTGGGCAGGTCATGACAGAGCAGCAGATTAAGGACCTGCTCGCTTATTTGCACACGCTGTAGTAGCCGTGTTCAATTCCCAGTTCTCCAGATTTTGTCATCCCGAGCGAAGCGAGGGATCTGCATATTACGGCGACCTGCAGATCCCTCGCTTCGCTCGGGATGACAATCTATGAGAGGTGTGCTCCTGCAACGCTGGACCGCATCGGTGATTTTGCGCGGAGATTTCCGCGGGCGAGGGCGCCCGCGCCACACCCCCTGTGGCATAATCGGCAGCGGTGTCCGCCGCCAACAAATCCGCGCTGTTTCAGAAGCTGCCTTCGACGGACGAACTTCTCCGTCAGCTTGACATGCAGGCGCTGATCGCACGCGAGGGGCGTGCCGCCGTTGCCGAAAGTATTCGCGTCGTGCTCGCGCGCCTTCGCCAGGAAATCAGCGCCGGTCAAATTGCCGGCGGCCAGCTGGACGAGAAATCGCTGGATCTCGCGCTCGGAGGCCTGCCGGCAGCGGTCGAACGTCAGCTCCGGCAGTCGCTGAGCTACTCGTTGCTGCCGCTCATCAATGCCACCGGCGTGATCCTTCACACGAATCTGGGACGCGCGCCGCTGGCGGCCACTGCGCTCGATCATGTCCGCACAACGGCTACCGCGTACTCCAATCTTGAATTCGATCTTGCGACGGGCGAACGCGGGAAGCGCGACGTTCATGTGGACCGGCTGTTCCAAAAGCTGCTCGACGATGATCACGTAGGGACAGCCGCCCTCGGCTGTCCACCCGAGCGCGGCTCGGGAACGATCTCGACCGTCGTCTCGACCATCGTCGTCAATAACAACGCCGCGGCGGTTCTCCTCGCATTGAACTCGCTGGCCGAGGGCGGCGAAGTCATCGTCTCGCGCGGAGAGTTGGTCGAAATCGGCGGCTCGTTCCGCATCCCCGACGTGATGTCGAAGTCGAGCGCCACGCTGCGCGAAGTCGGCACCACCAACCGCACGCGCATCGCCGACTACGAACGCGCCATCAACGACCGCACGCGCCTCTTGCTGCGAGTGCATCGCTCGAACTTCGAAATCACCGGCTTTACCGAGCAGCCCGCGCTCGACGAATTGGTCGCCCTCGCCCGTCGCCGCAATCTTCCGCTCATGGAAGATCTGGGCAGCGGCGCGCTGATCGATCTGCGTTCGGTCGGAATCACCGGCGAACCGGGCGTGCTCGATAGCCTGCGCGCCGGCGTGGACATCGTCACCTATAGCGGCGATAAACTTCTCGGCGGTCCGCAAAGTGGATTGATCAGCGGCCGCGCCGATCTGGTTGCGCGTATGCGCTCGAACTCGCTCTTCCGCGCACTGCGCGTGGACAAGCTCACCTATGCCGCGCTGGAAGCCACGCTGCTCGCTTACATTAAACGGGACCACGATGCCGTGCCGGTGCTGCGCATGATGCGGCTGTCGAAAGACGAGATTGCGCGCCGCGCGGAGGAAATCGTTTCTCAGGTCCAATCCGCTCAGGGAAAATCTGCGGGCCTCAAGTTGGAACTCGTTGACGGCGAGTCTGTGATCGGCGGCGGCGCTGCCCCATCGGCTGTCCTGCCCACTCGCCTGATCGCCGTTACCCATGCCGATCTCAGCGCCGACGAACTAAGCGCCCGTCTCCGCGCCAGCACTCCGCCGATAATCGCCCGTGTCGAAGAAGGCCGCGTGCTGCTCGATTTGCGGACTGTGTTTTCTGAGCAGGATACAAACGTTGCCACTGCAATTGCATCACTACCCCGAGACCTGACACCTGAGACCTGATACCTGGTTCCCGTGGCAACCCTCTACACCATCGGCCACTCCACGCGCTCGCTCGAAGAACTTGTGTCGGCGCTGAAGGCGCACGGCATTGCGACGCTGGTGGATATCCGCGCCTTTCCGATGTCGCGGCGACTGCAGCACTTCAATCGCGAGGCGCTGGAGCGTTCGCTGCCTGAGCGAGGGATTCACTACATCTGGATGAAAGCTCTGGGCGGATACCGCAAGGCAACTCGCAAAGACTCTCCGCACACGGCGCTGCGCAATGCCAGCTTTCGCAACTACGCGGACTACACGCTGACACCCGAATTCGAGCAGGCGGCAACCGAACTGCTACAGATCGCCAACGCCTCACGCACCGCGTACATGTGCGCCGAGCGCGTCTATTTTCGCTGCCATCGCATGATCGTCTCGGACTGGCTGGGGGCTCATGGACACGAAATTCTTCATATCGATGCTGAAGGCCCGGCGCGCCCACACAAACTCTTCGCCGAAGCACGGGTGATCGATGGGCAGGTGATCTACCGCGGCGACAATCTTTTTTGAATGCCGCTCTTTTTAGCGCGATTCTCCCGACCACGACTCTCTAAAGCACGACTCTTCATGAGAAGGATCAGGGCCAAATTGCCAAATACAAATTAGCAATTAACAATATCGTCATGATTGTGGGCACCGGGGTGGACATCGCCGAGGTTTCTCGCATCCGCGAAACCATCGAGCGGTTCGGCGACCGCTTTCTTCGACGCATTTTCACCGAGGGCGAAATTCGTTACTGCGAACGAAAAGCCCGCCGCTTTGAAAGCTATGCCGCGCGGTTCGCCGCCAAGGAAGCGGGGATGAAGGCGCTGGGCACGGGATGGAGTCGCGGCGTCCGGTGGCGTGATATCGAAGTGGTGCGCCCGAAAGGGCAGCGTCCGACTATTCGATTTCATGGCGAGGCAGCGGCCATCGCGGCCAGGCTTGGCACAAAAAACATCGCGCTCTCGATTACCCACACTTCCGAGGAAGCCCTGGCGCACGTCATTCTGGAAAACTGATTTCGGCTTTGCGCTACCACCACGAATCACGTGGAGACGGTCGCCAAAAAAAGAACGAACGGTAAAACCGGTGTCCCGTCTGGAGCGGACAGCCGAGGGCGGCTGTCCCTACGTGGTTTGTAGAGCAACCTACCAAACTGCTGATTCAAAATGACTTTCTCTGCGCTCGCAACATGCCCGAGAGTTCAGGGTTTATATGGACGAAACCTAATAAGGCCCGTTCACGGGCCTTGGGCCAAAATCATTGGGCTAAAGGAAAGGCTACGAAAATGAAACTCTCAGTTCGCTGGGTGGTATTCGGAATTTTGATGTTGACGGTTTCGGTGTTGTCGCTCTCGACGGCATCGTCTGCGCAAATCGGGATTGGGATCGCGGTGCGGGTCGGTCCGCCGGCGCTCCCTATCTATGCGCAACCCATCTGCCCCGGTCCGGGCTATTTCTGGACGCCGGGTTATTGGGCGTGGAGTGAGTACGACGGCTACTACTGGGTCCCGGGCACATGGGTGATTGCGCCAGTTGGCATGTTGTGGACTCCAGGCTACTGGGCGTTCTCGGATGGCTTCTATGGCTGGCACGCTGGTTATTGGGGACCACATGTCGGCTTCTACGGCGGCATTAACTATGGCTTCGGATACGGCGGCGTCGGCTTCTACGGCGGTGAGTGGCGAGGTGGGTCCTTCTTCTACAACCGCTCGGTCACGAATGTGAACGTGAGCAATGTGACGAACGTATACAACCGGACCGTTATCGTGAATAACACGCGGAATGTAAGCTTCAACGGCCGAGGCGGTGTCGAAGCGCGGCCCACGCCGCAAGAAGAAAGGTTTAGTCGCGAGCCGCACAACGCGGCGCTGGCAGCGCAGACTCAGCATGAACATGCCGCTCGCGAGAACCGGCAGCTGTTCGCGTCGGAAAATCACGGGCGTCCGGCCATAGCGGCCACGGCCAAGCCGGGCGAGTTTAACGGACAGCACGTGCAACGAGCCCGCGCGGCTGGAGAGCCGTATCGCGCGCCGAAGATAACGCCGCAGGCAGCGCGTGGGCAGGCGTCGGGCAATCGTGGCGGCAATCGCAGCTTCAATGAGACGACCAGAAATGGCGGCAACGGCAATGCTAGTAGCCGCACGACGGCTCGGCCCGGGAACGATTCCAGGAACGATTCGAGGAACAGCAATCCTAGGAACAATCCCAGGAACTATGACTCAACAGTAAGAAACCAGGAAGCGAGAAACCCTCAACCGAGAAGCCCTCAAACGAGAAGCTTCGATACAAGAAACAATCAACCACGTAACCGGGAACAAATGTCGCCCCGCGACAATCCACGCAACCGGGAACAAATGTCATCGCGCGACAACTCGCGTAACCGGGGACAGACATCGTCCCGCGACAACCCGCGGCCGATGAGGCAGGAAAGACCGGTTCAGAACCAGCCGAGGGCAACTCAGGAGCGGGCGGTGACCGCGAATCGGGCACAGGCAAGACCCGAACAAAAGCGCAATACCCCCGAGCAGCGTCGTTAAATCGGCGGTCTAAATCGGCGATATTCGAATGAAAGGGCTCCCATTCTTCGCATTGGACGCGAAGGCTGGGAGCCTTCGTTTTTGGCGCGAAATCCGCACTCTAAGGCCCCCAGGGAAATCTCGAATGCTGAAAATTTGGCGGCGTTTGCTATGATGTTCTGTCGTTAACGGACCACCTTGCCAAGCCAGAAGCAGCTCAAATGGTCGCAACTCCGCGTGGGACTCACCGTCATAGCGGCGAGCGCCACCCTCATGGTGCTGATTTTCTTGATGAGCGGCACCGGCGGATGGTTCACCACCAAGATCAGACTTCGATCTTACGTCGGCCATGCAGGCGGCCTTCGCGAGGGTGCGCCGGTGCGTTTGGCGGGCGTGGACATCGGAAACGTGACGACCGTCCGGATCGTGAACGGCAAGCCGCTGACGCCGGTCGAAATCATGATGAAGGTCAACACCAAGTACGCTTTCAATCTGCGCAAAGACTCGCTGACGGTGTTGAGCACCGCGGGGATACTTGGCGAAACCTATGTGGATATTGACAGCACGCAGGCGAAGGGTCCAGAGGCGGTAGACGGAGATACGCTGGCGGCCCGCGACCAGCCCGATATCCAGGACGTGGTGCGCGCCAGCCAGGGGACGCTGCAGAACATGGACGCGCTGCTGAAGCGGGTGGATCGCATTTTGGCGTTTGTCGAAAGTGGGCAGGGTTCGATCGGGAAAGTTATTTACGATCCGGCCTTGTACGACCGGCTCAACGCGACGGTGGCTGAATTCAAGGGATTGGTGGACGATATCCAGAGCGGAAAGGGATCGATCGGTCCACTGCTTACGAGCGACGAAGCGTATAAAAAAGTGATCGCCGCCGTCGACAAAATGAATGTGCTGATTGACGAGTTGCGGCAGGGAAAAGGCACGGCCGGCAAACTGCTCAAAGATTCCGAGCTGTATGACAACGCGAACAAGACCATCGCGAACGTTCGCCAGATGACCGACGACATCAATGCCGGCAAGGGCGCGATCGGCAAGATGACGCGCGATCAGGAATTCGCCAACAAGCTGCAGGAGACGATAAATAATCTGGCGGCCTTGTCCGCGCGCCTGGAAAAAGGCGAGGGCACAGCGGGAATGCTGTTCAAGGATCCGGCGCTCTACAACAACAGCAACCAGATGCTGGTGGAGACGCGGGAACTGGTGAAGGCGATCCGGGAAAATCCCAAGAAATATCTGACGTTCCACGTGAAAGTTTTCTGACCTCCGCAACCAGACGTTCGGTTGACCGTTTTCAGTGGCCTCCGTCTAATACGATGGCTCAGTGTGTTCGGTATCCGGCCTCTGGCACTTCTAAATCTCGGATTCGAGGATCTCATGCGCAATTTCTTGAAAATGTTGACCGTCTCCATAATGCTTGCGCCTGCTTTGTTTTCCCAGGAAAAACAGGCGCAGGAGAAGCCTTCTCAGGACAAGCCTGAAGCCGCTGCCGATGTGCGTTTCTCCGCCGACATGCTTGATAAGAACGTGGATCCCTGCAACGATTTTTACGCATATGCGTGCAGCAAGTGGCTGGCACATAATCCGATTCCCGCCGACCGCTCATCCTGGGGCCGCTTCAACGAATTGGCGCAGCGCGGAGAATACATTGTGCGCGACATTCTCGAGAAGGCTGAGGTGGACCGGCCCGGCCGCAGCGCGAACGAGCAGAAGATCGGCGATTACTATGCCAGCTGCATGGACGAAGCTGCGATCGAAAAAGCGGGCACCAAGCCCCTGGAGGAGGACTTCCATAGCATTGCGGCGATCCAATCGAAGCCGGAGCTTACGAAGGAGGTCGTGCGGCTACATCGCGAGGGCACCGATGTGTTGTTCGGCTTCGATTCCGGATCGGACTTCAAGAACGCGAGCCAGATGATCGGCCAGGTGGACCAGGGCGGTCTGGGCATGCCGGACCGCGATTACTATTTCAAGGACGATGAAAAGTCGGTCGAGCTGCGGAAGAAATACGTCGCGCATGTTGCGAAGATGTTTACGCTGTTGGGCGACGATGAAGGCAAAGCCGCGACGGAAGCCAACGTCGTCATGGAAATTGAAAGTGGCTTAGCCAAGGGCGCGCTGGACCAGACCAGCCGCCGCGATCCGCAGAAGATTTATCACAAGCTGAGCAATCAGGAGCTGGCCGCGCTGAGTCCAGTGTTCAACTGGAACACCTACTTTGAAGGCGTGGGCGCGCCCCGGTTCGATTCACTCAACGTGGTTGAGCCGGACTTCATCAAGAACATGCAGGAAGTAATAAATGCGCACTCGCTGGGCGATTGGAAAACGTATTTGCGCTGGCACATCGTGCATGAGAGTGCGCCGACGCTGCCCGCGGCGTTCGTGAACGAAAACTTCGATTTCTTCAACAAGACGCTGCAGGGCACCAAGGAGCTGCGTCCGCGCTGGAAGCGCTGTGTGGGGTATACGAACGGTGACCTGGGCGAGTTGGTCGGCCAGATATATGTTCAGCAGACTTTTGGTGCCGAAGGCAAGGAGCGCACGCTGGCGATGGTCGGGGCCCTCGAAAAGGCGCTGGGCGAAGACATCAAGAACGTGCCCTGGATGGGCGCGGACACGAAGGCGCAGGCGCTCGTGAAATTGCAGGCGATCACCAATCGCATCGGCTATCCCGATAAATGGCGCGACTACTCGACGCTCCAGATCGTGCGCGGCGATGCTTTCGGCAACTCGCAACGCGCCAACCAGCACGACGTGCAGCGGAGATTGAACAAGATTGGCAAGCCGCTCGATAAGAGGGATTGGCCATATCCGCCGATGACCGTGAACGCCAGCTATAACCCAAACCAGAACAACATTACGTTTCCCGCTGGAATTCTGCAGCCACCGTTCTATGACAACCAGGCGGACGACGCGATGAACTTCGGCGGGATCGGCGCCGTGATCGGTCATGAACTCACGCACGGCTTCGACGATCAGGGCAGCCAGTTCGACGCCGAGGGAAATCTCCGCGACTGGTGGACGGCGAACGACAAGAAGCAATTCGAAGAACGTACCGGCTGCATCAAGGACCAGTACGGGAGCTTCGTCGCGGTCGACGACTTGAAGCTGAACGGCAAGCTCACCCTGGGCGAAAACGCGGCCGATAATGGCGGCCTGCGCATCGCCTACATGGCCATGCTGAACACTTTTGCCGGCAAGGAACCGGCGCCGGTAGACGGTCTCTCCGCCGAGCAGCGCTACTTTCTGGGATGGGCGAATGTGTGGTGCCAAAACCGCACCGATGCCATCTCACGCATGCTGGTCACTATTGATCCGCACTCACCTTCAAAGTATCGGGTGAACGGAACCGTTTCAAATATGCCGGAGTTCCGCGAAGCGTATCACTGCCCAGCGACGGCGCCGATGGTGAATCAGAACGCGTGCAGAGTCTGGTAGGGGATGATCGATGGAGAGACGGGCGCCTCGCCCGTCCAGTCCGAAGTGGCCGGGCGGGGACGCCCGGCGCTCCACTACTTCGCCGCCACGTCCGCCTGTTCATGCGCATGATAACTTGACCGCACCAGCGGACCTGACTCGACGTGCTTGAATCCGAACTTCAGAGCTTCTTCTTTCAGCGAGACAAACTCTGCGGGCGTATAGTAGCGCGTCATCGGAAGATGATCTTTTGACGGACGCAGATACTGCCCAATCGTCAGAATATCTACGCCGCGCTCGCCCAGATCGCGGAAGACTTCGATCAGTTCGGCGGTCTCTTCGCCGATTCCAACCATCACTCCGCTCTTGGTCACCGTCGCGGGGTTCCACTTCTTAGCATTCGCCAGCAGATCAAGCGTCCGCTTGTAGCGTGCGCCCGAGCGTACCGCGCGATACAGCCGCGGGACGGTTTCAGTGTTGTGGTTGAGCACGTTGGGCTTGGCTTCGAGCACGATGCGCAGCGGCTCTTCCAAACCCTGGAAGTCGGGAATCAGCACCTCGACCCGGCAGTCCGGTATGAGCTCGCGAATCTGCCGGATGGTTTCGGCAAAAATCTTTGCGCCGCCAACGTTGTCGTCATCCCGGTTCACGCTGGTCACGACCGCATGACGCAGGCCGAGCGTGGCGACGGCTTCCGCGACACGCCGCGGCTCGTCCCAGTCGATGGCTTCGGGACGCCCCTTGGGGACCGCGCAAAAGCCGCAGCGCCGAGTACAGATATCGCCCAGCAACATGAAGGTCGCGGTGTGATGGTCCCAGCACTCTCCAATATTCGGACACTGCGCCGACTCGCACACGGTATGCAGGCCCAGGCCGCGCGCCAACTTCTTCAGGTTATGAAAATTCTCGCCCACCGGAGCCCTGGCCTTGAGCCACGAGGGCTTCGGACTCGGGATCCTGGGGCCGAGGTCGATTTGGATAAGCTGGGAAGAGGCGGCCATGACGAAGTTTGATTTTATCAGTTTGGCCGCCTAAAGTTTTAGGGGACTAGTCACTAATCCAAGGCAGCGGCTGAGATGTCATCAACACTGACAACCGCAACATCGCCTGGCACACGCAGACCAGCCTGCCGAATGGCATTGACAGCACGCCGGAAGTGCTCTCCGCCCTCAAACACCAGCGCGCGGGAGCCACTGGCGAGTCGGTGCGTGCCGGTTACGCCAGGGATCTGTCTGGTCCGCAAGGCTCGCGCGAACAGGTTGGGTTGATAGTTCAGTTTCCGCGCTGCAGCGAAGACGCGATCCTTTGTTTGCTGCGGGATTGAGATGGATTGCGGTGCGTTATTCAGGACCAGAGAGACCGTTCCCGCTGTCAGCCCAACGTATTCGGCGACAACCTTCAGTGTGACAGTCTCCGGCTTCTTCGCGGTATTCCTCGTATGCTTAATCGTGTGCTTAATCATTTTTCTCGCCTCGTTTCCCGCTGCTCTTCGTTGCGTTACTTCAGGTTGTGTTTCTTCAGGCCGTTCTGTGGAGATAATGCCGCGGGGTCAGGCCGTAGCATCATCGGAGGGTTCGGCTAGGAATAGCGACTCGGAGTAAACGGGGCGAGAATGCGGGCGTCAGGGCCGCGCGACCAACTATTTCCGTTGCAGATCAATCTGACAAAATCCAGACGCGAAGTCCAATCAAAAAAATTCATCGCGAGCATTGAGAACATTAAAACGTTATTGCTGCTGTTATAGCGACCACGCCGCCTGTCGGGAGGTTCCCTCCGCTATTTGAGTCTCTCCACATACGCGATCAACGCCTTCAAATCATCCGGCGGCAGATCGATGGGCGGCATGCCGCCGGCGTTCATTTTCGCCGTGGGCATTTCCTTGGCTCGCCGCAGAGGCCCGGACCTACTTCAGATGCACCGCCGCGTCCGACTGCTTCGGACCGGCTGACTTTCCGCCACGCGTACCAATCTTCCCAGATCCAGGCATCGCCGAGCCAATCTTCGCCGAGCCAATCTTCGCCGACCCAATCTTCGCCGACCCAGGCATCGCGTACTTGGGCTTGATCTCGTGGCATCCAGCTTCGCAATAGACTCCGCCCTCCGCCGATTCGGGCGACGGCATCGGAGAATTGACGGCGAGTTCCCGGTCGGCTTCCAACTGCCGCTCGACGCCCGCGATCAGCTCTTCATTTTCCGCGGGCGTCAGCCACTTTTTCTTCTTCACCAGATAATCTTCGAGCCGCGCAATCGGATCGCGCTTCTTCCAATAGTCAAACAACGGCTTCGGAACATACTCGGCCCCATCATGAATAGCGTGGCCTTTCATGCGCATCATCTTCGCTTCGATCAGCGTCGGGCCTTCGCCGCGGCGGGCGCGCTCGCAGGCTTCGTGGCAGGCGTCGTATACCTGGCAGGCGTCGGTGCCATCGACAATCGCGCCCGGGATCCCGTACCCGATCGCGCGCTCGGCCAGATCCTTGACGCGGAACTGCATGTCGGCGGGCGTCGAGTACGCCCAAAGATTATTCTCGACAATCAGCACCAGCCCGAGATTCTGCACGGCGGCAAAATTCAGCCCTTCGTAGGTTACGCCGGTGGACTGCCCCCCATCGCCGACGTAAGTCATGACCGCGATGTGTTTGCCCTGCAGCCGCGCTCCGAGCGCCACGCCCGCGAGCACCGGAATCAGGTCGCCCAGAGTAGAAATAGGCGAGACCACGTTGCGTTTTTCGATATCGCCAAAGTGCGATGAGGCATCACGTCCCTTGGTCGGCGATCCGGCCTTGGCCATGTACTGCATCATGATGTCGGCGGGAGAGAAGCCGCGCACCAGCAGCGACCCTTGATTGCGGATCATCGGACCGAGCCACTCATCTTTATGCAGAGCGTAAGCAGAAGCGCAGGAGCAAGCCTCCTGCCCCAGGCCGAAGTACACGCCGCCGACCACCTGACCCTGTTTGTAGAGATTCTCGAGCGCCGTTTCCATGCGGCGATTGAGCAGCATCCAGCGATAGATTTCGATGCACTGCTCGCGGCTGAGATACTTCGACTCGCGGATGGTCGGCGCAGGGGTTGAGAGATCGCCGCTTTTCACTTCGTAGCGGAGCGCGTCCCCAGTGCGAACCTGGCGCAGCGTGAAGCTCGGCTTTTCCAGCCGGTAATCGCGGATGGTGTAGGAGCGGAGATCGGCGCCGGGCTCTGCGCTTTTAGCTCTCGGCAGTTGGCTTTTGGCTTTGAGATTCGAGCTGGTTCTCATCCGATCGTGCTTCGCGGGGGAAGCGGTCTTTGTCTTCGCTTTCTTCTTCGCCATGATCAGTGATCAGTCCGCGAACATGCTAACACCGTGTGGCGCGGACACTCTTGTCCGCGAAAACTGGCCTCGAAGACAAAGCCGCGCGTCAGCCCAGAAACGGCTCATCCTCGCCATGAAGCCGCCGCAATTCCTCCGGCACCTTCATGGGCACGCCCACGACATTCCCAAGCAAAGTATCAACCGTCTCCACCCAGGGCATTTGGCTGCCGAAGACGCTGCCAAAGTTGCGCGAGACCGCCTGCGCCACCGCGTCCATATCAAGTTCCCGCCCCAATTCCTTCTGCATGGAGGTCACCGGTTTCGCCGTAATCCCGCAGGGAACAATCAGCTCGAAGTAGCTGAGATCCGCATTCACATTCAAAGCGAAGCCATGCGAGGTCACCGATCTAGAGATATGCACACCGATGGCAGCGATCTTGGCTGCCGGCTCCGCCTCAGTCCAAACGCCGGTAAGCCCGGCAACGCGTTTGGTTGCGATGCCGAAATCGCCGCAAGTGCGAATGAGAACCTCCTCGAGCCGCCGAACATAGTCGACCGCACCAAGGGTCTTGCGCCCGGATGGGAATGATTCTGTAGTCAGTTCCTGATGGCTGATGGCTGATGGCTGACGGCTGAACCCCCGCAAATCAAATATTGGATAACCGACCAACTGTCCCGGCCCGTGAAAAGTAACATCGCCGCCGCGATCGCACTCAAACACCTCGACGCCGCGAGCCGCCAGCGCATCCGGAGAAGCGAGCACGTTGGCAGCTTTGGCGTTGCGTCCGAGGGTGATGACAGGAGAATGTTCCAGCAGCAGCAACACGTCGCCGATCTGTCCCGCCTTGCGCAGTTCGACGAGCTTCCGCTGCAGCTTTAAACCTTCGCTGTAGTCAAGTACACCGAGTTGGACGACAGAAATCACGTTGCTATTGAAATTATAGGCCCGCAGTGTAGCGCTGGCATCTTGCCGGCTGTCCTGAGCGCGTCTCGCGCTCGACGCGGCGAGGACGCCCACCGGACAGCCGCCGGGGACCGCGGCGCTACTACCGTGATCAGCTTATTCCAGGGCGAGAGCCATTTTGAGTGCCCGGTCCAATTCCTCAACCGGCCTCTGCCGCCGCCTATGCCTCTGGGTCCTGATACCGAAGAATGTCCTCCACCTCTGCATTCAGCTCATTCGCAGCCTTATTGATGAGTTCGAGATCGCGAGCTTCGACCTGAGTCCGCGCCCGTTTGCGCAGGTATTCGGTGAGCACGGCTTCGATGAAAGCGGAGCGCGGCAGCATCTAGTACGTAGTTGAGGTTCGACGCAGAATTCCGGCCACAACAATCCGGTGCTCTTCAACGTGGAGATCGTAGACGATGCGGTAATTGCCGACGCGACGACGCCATGCCGCAGTCTGTCCTTTGAGTCGCTTGATGTCGCCGCTAAAGGGATCTTGCTGCATCGCAAGGCAGGGCGTCCTTAACGCGCGCCTGATCTCTTGCCGGCAGTTTTCGAAACTCTTTTTGTGGGGGGCCGGTGATGTCGAGGTTCCAGGCCATTGAGGAATTGAGCCAATGACACCGAATTTCCCCGTCGAAAAGCGGCTCGTCCTCGGCGCAGGGCGGCGAGTTCGGCTGGGGTGGGCGTTACGGCGGGATAGCGTTCGTCGAAATAGGCGCGAAGCGCTTCGCGCACCAATTCAGACCGGGTGCGAGACTCTTTCTTTCGTAC
>Ga0193751_1000369_pt1 | contig 36529 bp, 31 predicted proteins | sample L1c2metaG_FD_143050 | JGI IMG/M metagenome (GOLD analysis project Ga0193751, IMG submission 143050) | Soil microbial communities from a riparian zone of the East river system, Colorado, United States - L1c2 | ecosystem: Environmental > Terrestrial > Soil > Riparian zone | place: USA: East River...
GGGAATATGTAGAAGTAGTTGGGCGATGCCAGCGCCGACGTGAACGGTGCGTACGGGTACTTGAGCTTGAAGACGACCGTCGTCTTGTCGGGCGTCTGCACCTGGCTATCGTCGATCATGTCGAGGCCGGATCGGGCCGGATTCTGCGGTGTGAGCGCGCGGGTGATCGTGGCCTTGATGTCCTCCGCCTCGACGGCGTGGCCGTTGACCGGTGGCACGTTGTGGAACTTGGCGTCCGGACGCAGCTTGACGGTCCAGGTGGTGGCGTCGGGTGACTCGGCGCTGACGGCGAGATCGGGTTCCGTCTGGTGATTCTCGCCCACGTGAAAGTCGGTACCCGTCTTGTAGCGCAGCATGCGGCTCAGGATCGCGCCGGCGGGCGCCTTGATGTAGCCGGAGGTGTTGCGATGAACGTCGAGCCCAGGTGAGTTGTCGCGGTTCGATGTCGTGAAGGTGCCGCCGGGCTTCGGCGTTTCATTGGCCTGAGTGCCGGGTTGCGCTGCGCCTGAGGGAGTTGTACCGCCGCCACCGCGTGATGAGCATGCCATTGCCGCAAGCCCGGCCGCGCCCGCAGCAGAGGCGAGCAGCCTGCGCCGGGTCAGTGCCCGCCGTCTTCGCTGGATCCAATAGCCATGCTCGTCCATACCCCGCCTCCCTCTGCGCTCTCAACCTGGCTACGAGTCAGCCTGCTGTAGTGCAAACAATACTCGCGCCGCCGGGAAAGTCAATTGCAGGGAACAGGGGACAGGAGCGAGCCTCCTCTCCCTGGGGGAAAGGATTGAGGTGAGGGCGCGCCGATGGGACACCTCTGGCTGAGGGCCGCGGCGCCAAGCCAGTCCTCGGCGCCGTGAGGAATGACCGTCTCCGCGGAGCTGGCCGGGGCCAAGGCCCTAAGCCTCAGACCCCGGGTGTCCCCGGGTCGGGGCCTACCATAACTGCGCTACACTGTAGTGCACTCGCACTATAGAGGGAGCGGCCCCATGGCCCGTCCTACCTCCTTTCGGCTTACCAAGGAGCTCCTCCAACGGCTCGGCGATGAAGCGGCCGCGCGCCGGATGTCAACGTCGGCGCTCGTGGTCACGCTCCTGGATGAGGGCCTCAAGACGAGCCGGTTCCCCGGCATTGTCCACCGAGACGGGCCCACGGGGCGCCGCGCCGGATTGGCGGGCGGCCCCGATGTATGGGAGATTATTCGAGCCATCAAGGAGGTCCCGGGTGAGGGCGAACGCCGGGTCCGTACGCTGGCGAAGCAACTCGGCGTTCCGCCGGAGCGGATCCGCCTGGCCCTCGACTTCTACTCGGAGCTTCCTGGCGAGATTGACGCGCGAATTGCGGCTGACGAACGTGCAGCGGCTCAGTTGCGTGCACTCATCGACCGGCGAGAGCGGTTGCTTGCGATGTGAGATGGCTGTTGGACGAGATAGTTCCACCTGCCACGGCGGGTCACCTCAGGCGGCTCGGCCACGATGCAGTCTCGGTGCTGGAATTAGGCATGGCCGGCGCAACCGATGACCAGGTGTTTTCCCTCGCCGTGAGCGAGGCCCGCGTGGTGGTAACTGAGAACTTCGCGGACTACTCAGTCATTCTCCAGCGGTGCTTGGATCGGGAGGAGCCGTGTGTCCCGGTGGTGTACATACGTAGGTCTGCGTTCCCGCGGCGCGGCGCCCTCGCTTCGCGTTTGGCGGCCCATCTCGATAAGTGGGCGGCTGGGCAGCCATCGCCCTACATTGGGCCGCACTGGCCGAGATGATATTTCGGACGGCCTCGATGCGCCCTTACACATCAACCGAGCAAGCGCGTAGGCTGTGGGGCGGACGCGATGAACCGCGCCCCTACGAACCGGCGGGAGGAGATGCGTGCAGAGCAAGATCCTGGCTGGGTTCAATGCGGCTGTGGCCGACGTCCACGACGGCGCGACGATCCTGATCGCCGGGTTTGGGCCAGGGACGCCGTGGAACCTGATCCGAGCCCTGTATCAGCAGGGAGCGAAGGATCTGACGCTGGCGTTCAACATCGCCAATCGCGTATCGCGCGAAGACGCCGTCGGGATCGGCGATCTCGTTAACGCGGGCCGGGTGCGAAAGGTGATTGCGGCGTTTACGGCTGCGACGCATCCATCGCAGGAGAACCCGATCGAGCAGCTCTGCGAATCCGACGCGATCGAGTGGGAGATCACGCCCCAGGGAACGCTGGCCGAGCGAATCAGGGCCGGCGGCGCGGGCATTCCGGCATTCTACACACCGGCCGGCGTTGGGACGGTCGTCGCGGAGGGCAAGGAGCATCGCGCTTTCGGCGGTCGCGAGTACCTGCTCGAGGAGGCGATCACGGGCGACTTCGCCTTCCTGCGGGCCTGGAAGGCGGACAGCTTCGGGAATCTCGTCTTCCGTCGCGCGCAGCGCAACTTCAACCCGATCATGGCGACAGCCGCGCGATGCTCGATCGCCGAGATCGAGGAGCCGATTGTGAACGAGGGTGAGCTCGATCCGGACCTGATCCACACCTCTGGCATCTATATCAAGCGCATGATCCAGATCGGTGCGGGCGACATCATGCATATGGCTCGGGCCGCTTTGGCGAGCAGGGGACAGGGATGAGGGATCGGGGAGATCCGGGTTGCCCGTTTGCGGCCGTCCTACCCGCCCGCCCACCCAAATACTTGGTTCGTTCAGGGGGGCCAAGCCCCCTGCAACCCACGATCACTCGCGATGCAAACTGACTCAAACGCTGTTGGGGGAAATCCACGGTGAGCGCGGAGCGATTGTCGCGCGACTTGATGGCGGCGCGGGTGGCGGCGGAGCTGCAGGACGGCTGGGTGGTGAATCTCGGGCTTGGGATGCCGACGATGTGCTCGGACTTCATTCCGGTCGACCGCCGGGTCATCTTCCATTCGGAGAACGGCCTCATCGGCTATGGACGGCGTGCGACCGAGGAGGAGGTCGGGCCGTACATCGTCAACGCCGGCGTACAGCCGGTGGAGCTGACGCCGTATGCGAGCGTCGTCCATCACGGCGATTCATTTGCGCTCATCCGTGGCGGCCGCCTGGACGCGGCCGTGCTGGGCGCCTACGAGGTCGCGACCAATGGCGATTTCGCCAATTGGCGCCTCGCGGGGCGCAAGGGCGGCGGCATCGGCGGGGCTATGGACATCGCGGCCTGCGCGCAACGCGTCTACATATTAATGGAGCACACGACGCGCGAGAACGCCCCGCGGCTGCTGCCGCGCTGCACGCTGGCGCTGACGGCGCCGGGCGTCGTCAGCCGCGTCTTCACCGATCTGGGTGTGTTTGAGCCGCTCGGCGAGTCGTTCCGGATCTGCGAGATCGCGCCGGGCTGGACGCCGGAGGACGTGCAGGCGCTCACCGGCGCACCGCTCGAGGTGCCTGAAGAGCTGAGGACGCTGCAGATCTAGCCCGCGTTACACCCCTTCGACGATTAAAACGTCGGTGTCGGCGCACTGGTGCCGGAGCGCCATTGGGCCCGCGTACTCCTGGGAGTCGTGCCACTGCCTCGCCCGCTCGAGGCTGTCGAACTCGATGACCACCAGACGTGACGGGTTCCAGTTCCCTTCCAATACTTCAACAGCGCCGCCACGCACGATATATGTGCCGCCATATTTCTCCAGCGTTCCTGGCACGAGCCTCCGGTACTCCTCGAACTGCTCGGGATCGCGAACGTCGACGTTTGCAATCACATAGGCGGGCATCTCATCACCTCGCTTCTTGATTTCTGGGAGGACGGCTACCACTGTACGTAGAACGCGACAGGATAGCTATTGCGGATGTGCTGAGGCTGTCCAACCATGAGCGTGTTGGTAGGCTCCGCTCATGCTGCTTTCGTACTCTCGGTCCGCCGCTCTCATAACCAGTTCGCTGCTGCTGCTGCTGGGCGTCCAACAGCACATCCCCCTCGCCTCCGCTCAGGAACCCTCGCCGCCACCGGTGACATCGCCCACGCTGCCTCCGCCTCATAATCTGAGTACACCAGTCCTCTCGCTGGGCGCGGATATTCCCGCGAGCGCGGCTACCAATCAGCTCCTCACCTTCAGCTTCAACCCCGTTCCGAGTCCAGGAGTTACAACGGGAACGCCCGCCTGGACATTCGGCGACGGCGCGACGGCCTCTGGACCGTCCGTGACACACGCCTATCGAAGTCCAGGAAGCTACGAGGTCGGAGTGAAACTGACTACCACCGGCGCCGTGACCAGCGACTTTGGCACGAGGAAGGAGGTGGCGGTCGAAGACAGCGCCGTCCTGCAGCCGGGCGACAGCATCACCTTCGCCTCGCCGTTTGTGATCCCACCGCAGCCCGTATTCACGACCCCGGGTATGGCTCCCTCGATCCCTCGCGGCGGCTTTGGTCCGCTGAACGTCGTGGTCGAAAACCAGTCGGATCAGCAGTTGTCCGCGAGATACGACTACGACTCGAGCCAGGACCCGCCGGTGGTCAGGGAGGCGCAGGTCGGCCTGGCGCTGCCCGAGGGGTACGCGTTGCAGGTGCTCGCGCCACAGGCGGGCGGCATCTCAATTAGCTTTAGCTCACGTCGTGGCTGCGCGGCGGACGGCGATCAGGTCAGTCAGATGACCTGCTTAGTCGGAACCGTGGCTATGGACTCAACGCTTCATCTCACGGTGATGGCAGCGCCTGCTCGGGACGTCCAGGTAGTGACGCTGCCGCCGCGCAGCGACGTAGCGCTCTCCGGCCCCAGCCCGGCAGGAGGCGATTTGCACCCGTTGGTAGTTGCGAGCAACTCCGACCAAGAGACGGATGTCACCTGGGACGGATCAACGCTCGCTGTCGCCGCGCCCGAGGGCTACGCCGTCTCGGTCGAGAGCGCGCGAAACCTCCCGCCGCAGGCAACATCCCGGCCGATTGATTGCCGCGAGCCGGATGGTCAGCCAAATGCCCTAGAGTGTCCGCTGGCGGCGGTGCCGCCGGTGCAGGTGACTTTCCGCACCGTCGCCCGCGCACCAAGCGGGACGTTCAGCCTCCGATACTCCGACGACGCCGGCCTCGGAACGATGACGATCGCAAACACGGGCCCCGATGCTGCGACCGGTGGCGCGGCGATCGACGTGTCGCTCCTCCAGACAGATACCGCATTCCGTGGCTCGGGAGTCATGCGGCCGGGATATCAGCCCGGCGGCTTCCTGCTTGCCTTCGAGCTCGCCGATGCAGCCGGCGACCGCTACCTGTTTCAGGCGCAGATCACCGCGGACGCCGGCAGATTCTCGGGCAAGGGCCTGTGGTTGAGCGAGGCGGACGAGACTCAGGCGGGAGGCTGGAGTGTCGGGACGCCCTCGGGCATGACGCATCCCTACAGCGCCGGCGGCATCTCAGTGGCGCCGCCACCGTTCATCCCCGGCACCGTGCCGAGCCCGGGAACGCCGTTGCCATCGTTCACGGGCAGCGAGCTCATCGGCGCCGTCGCTCCGGTATCGCCGGGCCCAGGTCAGGCTGGGTATCCCTTTGGCGTGGTGCAGCCGCCGACGATCGGCCTGGCGGGACAGGCGCTCACCCTCCTCGGTATCACAACATTCCCGTGCTGCGGATCGGGCGCCAGCCGGACCTACCAGTGGAGCTTTGGCGACGGGACGACGAGCGCACCGATCAGCGGGCAGACGGTCACGCACACTTGGGCGAAGCCCGGGGTGTACACGGTGGCGGTGGTGTTCACGGACGAGACCGGCGTCAGCACGTTTGCGCTGACGCAGATCCGGATCGCGGCATCGACTCAAGCGCCATGACCAACAAGTTCCGGCTAATCGGGCTAGCAGTTCTCGCTCTCGCCGCCGTCACGGCTCGTTCCGGCCCAGCAAAGATCGCCGCACAAACGGCGTCCCCTGAATCTCCGGGCCAGGTGAACAGCGCCGTCCTGCAGCCGGGCGACAGCATTACCTTCGTCTCGCCATATCTGCCCCGGCCGCCTCCGGCGCAGGGCCCGGCGCCGCCGGCCGTCTTCGGACGGCTCAACCTGGAAATCGACAACCAATCCGGCCAGCCGCTTGCCGTCTCGTATGACTATGGCGCCGACCAGGAGTTGATTGGTCGGGCGAATGTCGGGCTGGCGCTGCCTGACGGCTACGCACTTCAGGTGCTCCTCACTCGTGCGCGTGGCAACCCGCGTGGATTCGAGACGGCGTGCCGGGCGGTGAATGGAAAGGCGAATCAAGCCACCTGCGAGGTTGCGATATCGGCCATGCCAGGCGGGACCGATCGCATCACGATAACTGCGGCTCCGGCCGGCGATGTCCAGAGCCTCACGCTGCCGCCGGGCGGTGCTGCCGTACTCATCGGCCCGGAACCAGCAGGTGGCGACGAACGGGGCGTGCCGTCGCTCGGCATCAGCAGCGGCTCGGGCCAGACTGCCGCGATCACATGGGACGGTTCGACGCTCACGATCGCTGCGCCCGAAGGCTACGCCGTCTCAGAGACCAGCGTTCGCCATCCACTGCCAAATGCCGAGGGACCGCTGCCGGCACCCGACTGCAGCCCTGTGGACGGGCAACCGAGCGCGGTCGAATGCTCGATCTCGGCGAGCCCTCCGGTTCAATTCAGCTACAGCACGGTCCTCCGCGCGCCGAGCGGGACGTTCAGCCTCCCGTACTCAGACAAGGACGGTCAGGGGACGATGACGATCGCCACGGTTGGTCCGGACGCTGCGCCCGGTGGCACGGCAATCGCGGTCACGCTCGTTCAGGCGGATGCCATCCTGAGCGGCTCGGGTGTGATGCGACCGCGGGGCAACGGCTATCTGCTTGCCTTTGAGCTCGTCGATTCGGCGGGCGACCGTTACCTCTTCCAGGTGCCGGTCAGGTCCGACTCGGGCGGCTTCTCGGGCGAGGGGCTCTGGCTGAGCGAGGCAGATGAAACCTCCGCGGGGTTATGGAATATCGGCACGCCCCCAGGGACGGGACCGCTAATTGCCTTAGGGAGCATCGCGACGACCTTCCCAAACTCCGCGGGGTGTCCGGCGCCGGCCTGCGCGCCGCCGCCCGGCCCGCAGCTGCCTTTCTTCACGGGAGATCAGCTCCTCGGCGGTGGATCGCGTCCGGCGCCTGCAACGCCGCTCGACGTTGTTGAGCCGCCGACGCTCGGGCGGGCTGGGCAACCGCTAGGGCTCTTCGCCTTTATATCGGCGTCTTGCTGTGGCTACACTCTCGCTGGGACTTACCGATGGAGCTTCGGCGATGGCGCCACGAGCGAGCCGAGTAGCCGGCAGACCGTCACGCACACGTGGGCGGCGCCGGGCGTTTATACGGTGGCGGCGGTAGTCACTGACGAGACGGGTGTCAGCACGTTTGCGCTGACGCAGATCCGGATCGCGGCGGCTTCATCTTGAATCGTTCGATGCCAGCCAATCTATGCCGGCTCACCCTCGCAGGCCTCGTCCTCGTAACGCCCTTAGCGGCGGGGCTTCGCATTCCGCATGCGTCCGCCCAGGCGTCTGTACCGCAGGCGCAGGTGCAGATTGTTGACCCTCCGTCGATCGCTGCGACGAATCAGCTCCTGAGCTTCACAGCGAGCGCAGTTTTGGGCCACGGCGCGGCAGTAGCAAGCCTCGGGTCGAACCTTCAGTGGAGCTTCGGCGACGGTGGCTCCGCCACAGGGCCGGCGGTGACGCACGCGTACGGATCCGAGGGCATGTACAAGCTGCGTGTGGTGCTCACCGACAGCTCCGGCGGACTTAACCAGGCCACGGCGGACGTGACGGTGACGAGCGGCACAACCGTCGCGCCGGGCGGCCAAATCACCTTTGCTCCTCCCGACTCTCCGCCGATCATCCCGCCTGGCGCTCTCCTTCCACCGGCAATCTTTGGGCCACTGCACCTAGAGGTCGGGAATCACTCCGCGCAGCCGCTGGGGATCTCCTATGATCTCGGCTCCGCCGTCTCTCCGTTATCTCAACTCGGGCTCGCTGTCCCGGCCGGCTACGCGATCCAGGTGGTGGACTCGGCGTTCCAGCCTCCGGGCGACGGCTTCCGAGGGTGCACGCCTGTAGACGGCCAGACGAACCAGATGATCTGTTCGCTCGCCGCCTCGGTCATGCCCCCTGGGTTGACGGCGCATGTGGCGGTCACGGCCTCGGCGGCCGGTGACGCCCAGAGCGTTCAGTTGCCGCCGCGAGGCATGGCGTCCTTCGTGGGACCGGAGGCCGCTGAGGGTGCGAGCGGCGAACTGCCGGCCGTATTGATTCGGAGCAGCTCCGATCACCAGGCCGAGATTACGTGGGACGGCGACACGCTCGCGATCGTGGCTCCCGCTGGTTATGCCATCGCCCTCGACAGCGTGAGGACATTGCCTCTGCAAAGCTCGGCTATGTCGCTTTCCGTCATGACGAGTTGTGACGTGCCCGACGATCAAGGGAGTGCCCTCGACTGCTCGCTCAGAGCGATCCCACCGCTACAGCTCGGGTTCCACACCGTCTTCGCAACGCCAAGCCTGGTACCTCCTTTGTCCTACGCCGACGACTACGGCGGCGGAACGTTGTCCATCGCGAACGCCGGTGCCGATGTGGCATCCGGCGGCGCCAGTATCGCTGTTACGCTGTCCCAGGGCGATGCCATGCTCCACGGCACCGGCGTGCTCCGCCCTTTGGGTCAGAGCAGCTTCGTGCTGGCGTTCTCACTTGCTGAGACGGGGGGCGAAGCCTATCTCTACGAGGGGACGCTGAACGAGCGCGGTGACGATTGGACGGGTCAGGGTCTCTGGATGAGCCAGTCCAACCACGACCTAGCGGGTCCATGGAGCTTGGGCGGGTTCAGACCATCGCTCATCCCGTTCTTTGCCGCGTATATCGCGGCTGCACCGCCGATCTCTACCGGCATCCCGCCGCCGCCGCCGCCGCCATTGCCAGACTCGTACTTCCCGGCATATACCGGTACGAAGCTTGTTGGCAATTCGTCAATCCCGAGCGCGCAGCCTGCTGAGGTGGCACCGCCGACCATCGGTCAAGCGGGACAGGCAATCGCATTGATGGCCGGCTCTGAATTGCGCTGTTGCCAACTCGAAGGGCCCCCCAACTATCAGTGGAGCTTCGGCGATGCCTGCAGTAGCGAGGTGAGTACTACACCGAGGGTCACGCATACATGGACGCAGTCTGGGGTCTACACGATCGCGGTCGTCATCACCGACGAGACCGGCGTCGGCACGTTTGCGCTGACGCAGATCCGGATCGCAGAAGCGACATCGTCGCCATGACCAGCAGGCTGCGGCTAATCGGGCCGGCCGTTCTCGCTCTAGCCGCCGTCTCGACGGCGTATTCCGGCCCGGCAGGGATCGCCGCACAATCGACGTCCTCTAAGTCTCAGAGCCAGGTGGATAGCGCTGTCCTGCAGCCGGTCGACAGTATCACCTTTGCCTCACCGTTCGTCCCGCCGCCTCAGCCGGCGGGTGGACCTCCGCCGCCGGCAATTTTCGGACCTCTTAATGTCGAGGTCGAGAACGACTCGGACCAGCCGGTTGCGGCTTCGTATGAGGTCCCAGCTAGTTGGAAAAGGGGCTGGGGGGTTACACGAAGCAGCGCCAGGCGAGTTCTGCGACGAGCGGTTATGGATTCCTAGGCCGACAGCCCGGTAGCAAAGATTGGCCAACCAATCTCGGTGCGCCACGCCCCCTCATTGGGTGTGTCATGTCGGCCAATGAGGTATCGCTCGCGGATAGGCAAGTCGATACCTAGCGCATGCTCCGTCACATAGGTGGCTAACGCACCGTAGGTCTGGTCAATCTCCCTGTGCGAGCCTGCATGTACCGTGGTGGCCAACTCAACGGCCGGGAGGACCCGCGGCTGGACACGGCCCACTGAACGAACCGGCGTCCTGGACGGCAAAAAGATGGTGAGTTCCCCACGCTCGGCAGCAAAGAAGTCATTGGAAATGACACCGCCAGGGGGGCCGGCGGCAGCGACGCCTTGTTCGGCGAGCGTGGCGTCGAGTTCCCCGATGGCGCCCTGAAACCAGGGACCTAAGTCTGCAAGTGCGACGACCTCGGAGACTGCAGCCGTCTGGAGCGTGGCTTCACGCCGGTGCGTGATGCTCAATGAGGGACGTGGACCCGCGAGTAACCCCTGCAGGGACGCCACTGCCGCTTGGGTTCGGGCCAACTCCTGTTCCAGGTGGCCTAGGTGCGTCGCAATCAGAGCGTTGCGTGCCTGCAGGTCCGGCGCACGCAGGACGGCGCCAATCTGCTCGAGCGGCATCGCGAGGTCCCTGAACCGACGGATGACCTGGGCAACCGGGATTTGGTCCGTCGTGTACCGCCGATAGCCCGACCAGGGGTCGATAGCCGCCGGCACCAGCAGCCCGAGGTCGTGATAATGGCGGAGCGCCTTGACGCTCAAGTGGGTCGCACGCGCGAAGTCACCGATGGCGAGCGAGGCCTGCATGTCTCTGAGTATGGACCCTCCTGCAAGTGGAGAGTCAACCTTCCCTTCTGGGGTTGACTCTCCCGTTGAGGGGGGACCGAGGCTGGTCTCACCAGGCCAGACGGCCACGAAAGGCGCACGACAGACCTATGGCAATCAAACTTCCTACCGTCATCGCGGCGCATATTGCGGCGGTCAATGCCTTCGACACCGAGGCCATCATGGCCACCTTTGCGCCGGACGCCTACGTCAATGATGCCCGGCGTGAAATCCAGGGCAGCGACGCCATCCGCCGGTGGGTCGAGAAGGAGATGGTCGGTGACCACGCGACCCTGGAGGTGCGTGAGGTCGTGGACCACTATGGCGACACCATCGTGCGGGCGCGCTACGACGGCACCTATGACAAGACCAACCTGCCGGAGGAATTTGTGATGTCCAACTACTTCAGCGTGCGCGACGGCAAGATTGTGAGCCTCGCCATCATCTTCAACCAGCCGTCACCGTACTAATCCTCTCGTCGACCACGCCCGCGACGTCACCACCAAGCTCGACGGTCGGCGCGGGCAGCACCGTGCTCGGCGATTGCCTGGTTCGGGTCGAAGCAGACGATGTCGACCACAGTGCTGCTGCAGAGCTCTGGGTACGCCTCGTACCCTGTGGCGTCTTGGACGTCGATCGACGCGATGGCGTACGCGACCATGTCCATCCTTCCTTCACATTCACCCGATCTTCCCACGCACAGATTCGGCGTCTAGTCTATGCCGGTAAGCGGTGTTGAGGAGGAGCACATGAGCGGCACTAATCCTGCCATAGATATCAGAGTGGGCGTCGCCTACGGACGCGGTAGCGGCCGCGAACTTTGCTGTGACTTCTACCGCCCCGCCGTCGTCCGAGCGACGGCGCCGGCCGTGCTGCTCCTACACGGAGGCGGCTGGAGCCGGGGCGATCGGACGGCAATGAAGGATTTCGGGGAGCGCCTCGCGACGGAGGGATTCGTTTGCATCGCGCCGGAGTACCGGCTAACAGGTGAGGCGCCCTGGCCCGCGCAGATCGAAGACGTGAAAACGACGATCCGCTGGTGTCGCAGTCAAGCGGCTGCTCTCGCTATCGATGAGGCGAGGATCGTCGCAATGGGATTCTCGGCCGGAGCGCATCTCGCGCTCCTCGCTGCCGGCACCCCCGGGCTCGCCGAGTTCTCGGGTACCGGCGGGAATGGGGCCGCGGCCGAGTCGGTGGCTGCCGTCGTCGCGGTCTATCCTCCTATCTCCTTCTATACCGGCCCGAATCGCACCAGCGGCGCATCCCCGGCCGCTTCATTGCTGGGCGACGCCGCCACTCCGGCCGCTGCGAATGCGGCCGGACCGCTCAGCTACGTTACGCCGGGCTTTCCACCGGTCTTTCTGATTCACGGCACGGCCGATAAGGTCGTCCCGCCGTCGGCGAGCAGGGTGATGTATGAGGCGCTGACAGCGGCCGGCGTCGCCGTGGAGATGCATCTGTACGCCGAGCAGCCGCACGGCTTCGCCCGCCAGCCTGAGTTCGTCGACCTTGTTTCCGCGGAGAGCGCGCACTTTTTTCGCCGTCGTCTTGGAATCCCGTACGCCAGGGCTGCTCTGGTCGCCTCGGGCTGATCACCAGCGATCGATCGGACCGGAATCATGGATCTGGCGCTCGAAGGCTTCCGCGTTCTCGACCTGACGCAGCATCTGTGCGGGCCCTACTGCACCAAGCTGCTCGCCGACTACGGCGCCGACGTGATCAAGATCGAGCGGCCGGGGGTTGGAGACTTGGCGCGCCGGCTTGGCCCGTTCAAGGATGACGACCCCGACCCCGAGAAGAGCGGGACGTTCGGCTACCTCAACACCAACAAGCGCTCGTTGACGCTGGACCTCGCGGACGCGGTAGGACGCGAGGTGATATTCGATCTGCTCGCGACGGCGGACCTAGTTGTCGAGAACTTCCGCCCGGGGGTCATGGATGAACTGGGGATAGGCTACTCGACCCTGTCGGCGCGCAGGCCCGGCGTCACGCTGCTTTCGATCAGCAACTTCGGCCAGAGCGGACCCTACCGCGATTGGTCGGGCTCCGAGTTGGTGCTGTTTGCCATGGGCGGCGAGATGTACTCGATGGGCGTCGCCGAGCGCGAGCCGATCAAGATGGCAGGCACGGCGGCGCTCTTCCAGGCCGGCGCCGCGGCGGCGGTCGCCGGCGTCGGCGCTCTGCTGCAGTCCGCGCAGGGAGGCGCGGGCGAGCATCTCGACGTCGCTATCTACGAGGCGCAGTTCGCGAGCGTGGACCGGCGCCACCACTGGGTGATCTCGTATCAGTACACGGGGCGAGTCAAGGGCCGCAACCCGCTAAGCTCGGCGACGGGCTTCCCGTCCGGGGCATACCCGTGCGCTGACGGCTACGTGGAGATCACCGGTGGCGGCCGCTGGTGGGGCGGCACCGTTGCGATGCTCGGCTCGCCGGAGGAGCTGCGCGGGCCGGAGTGGCGCGCACCGGGCGCGACTCTGCGGCCCGACCTGCGAGAGCGATTCGACGCGCTCTTCTACCCGTGGCTGGCCGAGCGGACCAAGCGTGAGGTCTGGGAGGCGGCGGAGAAGGCGCACATCCTGGCGGGCCCGCTGTACACGATCGAGGACCTGTTCACCGACCCCGCGATTCGCGACCGCGGGTTTTTTATCGAGTGCGAACGGCCCGTCCTCGGACGCTTCATGATGCCGGGCCGCCCGTTTGTGATGAGCGAGTCGCCCTGGGCGCTGCGCCGGCCGGCCCCGCTGCTCGGCGAGCACACCGCGGAGATTCTCGCCGAGCTGGGGCGTGCTCCAAATGGGGCGCCGATCGCATGAACGCGCACTTTGCATTGCTGGTGCGCGCCCTCACGCCTTCACGCCCTCACGCCTTCACGCCCTCACGCCCTCACGCCCTCACCCCAACCCTCTCCCAAAGGGAGAGGGGGAAGGGTCGCCAGGGAGAGGGGGAAGAGTCGCGAGGGAGAGGGGGAAGAGTCGCCCGACCACGCCATTGCATGCTATCTTCGGCGCAAGCGAAGTACTCGGCGGGTCCGTCGCACATAGGGAGGGAAGTATGAGCGGCAGCGATTATTGGAGCGGGTGGCAGCGGCGACGACTTGGGCGTCGCCAAATGTTGGGCTCGGCAGCCATGAGCGGCGCCGCGCTGGCGCTCGCCGGCTGCGCGGCGCCGAAGACGAGCACCAGCGGGACGACAACCACCGGCGGCAAGGCCGGCGGTGGTAGCGGCAGCGTTGACGATCTCGCCGCCGGTCATTACGAGCGTGTCCTCGGCGCCAGCAAGCGCGAGTTGAACCCGGCGCAGTTCGCGAAGCGCGGCGGCATACTCAAGTTCAACTATCTCGACCCGCCCCACTTCGACATGGCGCTGACGTTCTCCTGCACCATCTACGACACCTACGCACTCGTCTACAACCGCGCTCTGCGTCCGAAGCTCGGCGCAACGGCGGATCCGTCTCAGCTACAGCTCGAGCCGGAGCTGGCCGAGAAGATCGAGCAGCCGAACAAGGACGGCTCCGAGTTCGTCTTCAGCTTCCGCAAGAACGTCAAGTGGCAGAACAAAGCGCCGCTCAACGGCCGGCCGTTTACGGCGGAGGACGCCAAGCTCGCGTACGAGCGTTACCAGGCCGGTGGCGTGCAAAAGGATCTGTTCTCGTTCGTCGACAAATGGGAGATGCCCGACCAGTACACGCTGCGGGCAAAGCTCAAGCAGCCGTTTGCTGATTTCGCGGCATCGATCTCGACCGCGGGCTTTATCGTGCCAAGGGAGCTGTGGCTGAACAGCGACAAGATCAAGACGGAGGCCATCGGGACAGGCCCGTTCATCCGCGACTCGTGGACGCCGAAGCAGGGCTCCAACTTCGTTCGCAATCCCGACTACTGGGAGATGGGGGCCGATGGGAAGCCTCTACCCTACATCGACAACCTGCAGGCATCCTTCCTGGTCGACCAGGCGACAGCCAAGGCGGCGTACCTAAGCGGCAATCTCGACCTCTGGGTCGTGCCGAACAAGGAGAACGGCGACGAGGGGCTGAAGTCCGTGCCCAACACGGTCTGGCTCGACGTGCCGTACTCGGCCGGCAGCACGGTAAACAACTTTCTCTTCAACATCAATAATCCCAAGTTCCAGGACAAGCGCGTACGCAACGCCATCAGCATGGGGATCGATCGAGTCGGCATGGACCGCCTGCTCTACGACGGGCTCAACCAGGGCTGGAGCCTCAACTCGGTCCCGTGGATCTTTGCCTACGACAAGCAGCCGGCGCTCGAGGACCAGGGCCCGACGTACCAGTACAACCCAGATCAGGCGAAGCAGCTCCTGAAGGCTGCCGGAGCCGAAAATCTGGAGTTTGAGCTGGTTCATTTCTATCTGCCCAACCAGTCGCCGATCATTCAGGACATGCTGCGGCAGATCGGCGTCAAGGTGAACATCCGCGCCGTGGACAACCCGACCGCGGTGCAGCTCTGGACGTCGAAGAACTTTAAGGACGCCATCAATATCTCCTGGGGCCCGCCCAACCTGACAGCCGACGGCTGGCTCTACCCCTTCTATAACAGCAAGGGCGGCACGAACTACAACGGCGTCAACGACCCCGATCTGGACAAGCTCCTCGACCAGCAGCGGAAGGAGCTGGATGCCGGCAAGCGCAAGGAGATCATCAAGCAGATCGACAAGCGCCTGGGCGACCAGAACTACGACGTCTTCTTCCCGAACTCCTGGGTACGGCAGGCGTGGCTCACGTCGATTAAGAACTTTCGCCCCCACGGCTTCATGTCGCACAGCCAGTGTTATCTGGCGCACTCGTACTCCCAGGTCTGGATCGACAAGTCATGAAGCGGTGGGGGGCAGCGGGCAATAGGCAGCGGGCAAAAGGCAGTGGGGGAGGCAGAGCCTCATGACGCAGGGGGCGCTGATGTCGCTGGCGCGGGAAGCGACCTCGGATTTCAATGCGCTGCTCCGCGTGCAGGCGCTGAGCGATAGGGAGTTACGGCGTCGCGGTCTGACAGCTGACGAGGTCGCGGCAATCCGCGGCGGGTTTCTGGAGCGGCTCGCCCAGGCGGGCAGTTTCGAGAACGGCGCCTGGCGGCCCAACGGCTGCTGCTTCGACTGATGCAGACCTACATCGCCCGACGCATCCTGGCCTGCGTTCCGGTCGTCCTGCTGATCTCGATCTTCACGTTTGGAATTCTGCGACTCATCCCCGGCGACGTGCTCGTCGCCCAACTCGGCGGCGCGCAGGGGATGAGCGCCGCGGACATGGCGGGACTGCGCCACCAGCTCGGTTTCGACCGGCCGCTGCCGGTACAGTATCTGGACTGGATTGGCAGCGGCCTGCGCGGCAACTGGGGGCAGTCCTACTGGCTGCACAAGCCGGTGACGCAGGCACTGGCGCAGGCGTTCCCCGTCAGCGCGGAGCTTGGATTGATGGCCTTCGTCATCACCATCGTGGTAGCGGTACCGCTCGGGATTGTCTCCGCAATCAGGCAGGACACCTGGGTGGACCACGTGGCACGCCTGTTTTCGATCAGCTTCCTCTCCATCCCAAGCTTCTTTACAGCGATTCTCACCATTACGTTTCTGTCCCGCTGGTTCCACTGGATTCCTCCGCGCGGCTACATCGATTTCTTTTCTCATCCGACGCTGAATCTCGAGCAGATGATCCTGCCGGCGTTGGTACTGGGCCTTTCGACCTCCGCCGGTACCGCGCGGCTGACCCGCACGACGGTGCTGGAGGTGATGCGGGAGGACTACGTCCGCACGGCGCGCGCGAAGGGGCTGACCGAGGACGGCGTGATTTGGCGCCATGTCCTGCGCAACGCCATGCCGCCGGTGGTCGTCTACTGGGGTGTGTCGTTGTCGGCCCTGGTCACGGGTGCAGTTCTGATCGAGGTCGTCTACGGTCTGAGCGGCATGGGCCGCCTGCTCGTCGACGCCATTGGCCAGCGCGATTGGCCCGTCGTGCAGACTGGGGTTCTGTTCATCGTCGTGCTGACGCTGTTGCTGAATCTGGCGATCGATCTGCTCCAGGGCGTGATGGACCCGAGGATCAAGGTGACGTAGCTTCCAGGCCTGGATCGGGGGGCGTCGTGCAGCAGGGCGATCTTGGGATCCTCGTCGAGCCCAGGCGGGACACCGGCGGCAGCGCGCTGTACCTCGCGCCGCTTCGAGCTATCGCATCATTCGCGCGGGCCAAGCCGCTGGCGGCGATAGGGGCGCTGATCATCGTCCTGATGGTGGTCGCCGCGGTCGCTGCGCCGGCGATCGCACGGCAGGATCCGGCCCGCATCAACACGCGGGCGGCCTTCCTGCCGCCGAGCACTGCGCACTGGTTTGGCACGGACAACTACGGCAGGGACATGTTCTCGCGCATAATCTACGGTTCGCGCGTTGCACTCGAGGTCGGGCTGCTTGGAACCCTGCTTGGGGTTGGAGGCGGCTCGCTGATCGGCCTGCTCTGCGGCTACTTCGGCGGCCGGCTGGACTTGGTTCTCATGCGCGTCATCGATGCGGTGCAGGCGTTTCCAGGGCTGATTCTGGCGATGGCGATCGTCGGCGTTGTTGGCCCCAGCCTGACGATGGCGTTCATCGCTATCGCGATTACGCTCATCGCGCGGCCGGCACGCGTCGTCAGGGGATCGGTGCTCTCGGCCAAGGCCACGCCGTGGGTCGAGTCGGCACGGCTCCTCGGTGCTTCCGATGCGCGGATCATGTTCCGCCACATCCTCCCCAACGTCCTCGCGCCGATCATCGTGTTAGCGTCGCTGACGCTTGGAATCGCCATCCTGGTCGAGGCGTCACTTTCGTTCCTGGGGCTCGGCGTCCAGCCGCCGACGCCGGCGTGGGGATCGATGCTCAGCGGGGCCGGCGCGAACTACTTCTCGACCTACCCGCTGCTCGCGATTTTCCCGGGAGTCGCGATCAGCCTCGCCGTGTTTGCCTTTAATCTGTTCGGCGACGGCCTGCGGGACGTGCTCGACCCGCGTCTTCGAGGAGCCAGATAGCATGAATTCCCAGGTGCCGCGACGTCTATCGCTTGGGCTCGCTCCACCTATTCGTGCCGCGTCTTACCACGGATGTGGCAAACGGGTGGCCCGCTCGGGGCCGTCTTGCCTGCGCACATGGGGCGAGGGCGAAACCCGATGGGCACCACGCCAGGCGCTCGCCCGTACTCTTGCGCTGATTCTGAAAAGACCAACGCTGGGGGCGGGCGGGACGCCCGCGGTCCCGGCGATAGCGCTCCACGGTTCGGCGGCTCTGCGGAGGCGCAGGTGTCACCGTTCGCTGCGAGGCGGCGGGGTACAAGACCCCGCCCTACGCGGGCCGAACGCCCAGAAATGGGAGCGCGAGGGCAAAGCCCTCGAAAAAGCTGAAATACGGGTATGAAATACGGGAGATGGTAGGAACGCTGATTTGCGCGACGGACGCCGCACCGACCCGAGCAAGGGCGACATGGCGGCGTCCCGTGTGATGAGGAGGAGGTAGCGATGTCCGGAGCTTTGGATGGCGTTCGGGTGATCGATTTCGGCCAGTACATCGCTGGGCCGCTGGCGGCGATGCTGCTCGCCGACCAGGGCGCGGACATCATCCGTGTCGAACCGCCGGGCGGGGCGCGATTCGACACGCCGGCCAACCGTACCTGGAATCGCGGCAAGCGAAGCATCGTCCTCGATCTGAAGCAGGAGGAGGATCTTGCAACGGCTCGGAACCTCATCGAAAGCGCAGATGTGGTCGTCGAGAATTTTCGCACTGGCGTCATGGACCGCCTGGGGTTGGGCTCGACGGAAATGCTGAAGGCGAATCCGCGTCTGGTCTTCTGCTCGATGCCCGGCTTCGCTTCCGATGACCCTCGCGCCGGCCTGCCGGCGTGGGAGGGCGTTGTGGGGGCGGCGACCAGAACCTACCCGATCAGCCCTGAAACCGGCAGGCCCGTCTATACGGCGATCCCGATCTCGTCCTGCTACGCCGCGTTTCAGAGTGTCGTCAGTATCGTCATGGCTCTCGTCGCACGCGAGCGTGACGGAGCCGGTCAGCGGATCGAGGTGCCGTTGTTCGACGCGACCTTTGCCGCGATCGGCTCGCGCGCCCTGCGGATCGACGGCAAGCTGCCCGGACCTCGCACGGGCGTCACCGGCCGCTGGTCGCGGCAGTTCCAGTGCAAGGACGGGCGCTGGGTGCAGCTCGTCCCCGGCAACCTGAACTTCCGCCCGTTCGTCGAGGCGGTGGGCGCCGGGGGCTGGGTCGAGGATGAAGGGACTGATGGTCTGATTGAACAACTGTTCCGAGGCAAGACCGCACAGGAGTGGGAAGAGTTCGCCGAACAGGTTCGCACGGAGATCGCCGTCTGCCGGACGAGCGACGAGTGGCTCGACAACCCGCACGCGCGCGGCTCGCAGATGATCGTCGAGGTGGACGACCCGCAGCGCGGCCGTCTTGTGCTGCCCGGCATCAACGTCCGCATGTCGGCGACGCCGGGAACGATTAGGGCTCCCGCGCCGCAGCCTGACGCTCATCGCGCCGAGATCCTGGCTGAGCTGGCCGCGAAGAACATCATCAGGCCGTCCGGTCCGGGCGACGTAGGGGCACGGCATGCCGTGCCCACAACATCAGCCGCATTGCGAGCAGCCTTGGACGGAGTGAGAGTCCTCGACCTCTGCATCATCCTTGCCGGCCCGACCTGTGGCCGCACGCTGGCCGAGTTTGGCGCCGACGTAATCAAGGTCGACAACCCAGGCCGCGACCCGGTTTCCAATCATCACGACGTCAACCGCGGCAAGCGCACGATGCTACTGGACCTGAAGGCCGAGGAGGGTCTGAGCGTCTTCTGGCGGCTCGTGGCAGACGCGGACGTCGTCGTACAGAACTTCCGCAAGGGGGTCGCCGAGCGCCTGGGAGTCGGTTACCAGGACGTGAAGGCGCGGCGCCCCGACATCGTCTATGCCTCGCTGAACGCGTTCGGGCAGGTTGGGCCATGGGCGGGCAGGCCGGGACACGAACAGCTCGCGCAGGCGGCCTCCGGCATGCAGGACCGCTACGGTGGCGCACGGCCGGTCCTGCAGCCGTTTCCGGTCAACGACTATGGCACGGGCTTCATGGGCGCGTACGCGGTCGCGCTCGCTCTGCTGCATCGCAAGCGCACGGGCGAAGGCCAGCACGTGGATACCGCACTCGTCTACACGGCGTCGATCCTGCAATCTCAATTCCTGCAGCGCTATGAGGGCAAGCGCTGGGATGAGCCGCGCGGACAGGCGGCGCTCGGCTCCTCGCCGCTGCACCGCGCCTATCAGGCGGGCGACGGCTGGCTGTTTCTGGGCGCGCAGCCGGCGGATCTCGGACGGCTGGCGGCTGCGATGGGGCTCTCGGGGCTCGCAGGTCTGCCGGCGCCGGAGCTCGAGCGAACGCTCGAGCAGGCCTTTGCCACAAGAACGGTCGTGGAATGGGCGAAACGCCTCGCTGAGGCGGGCATCGGAAGTCATCGTGTGGTGGATGACCTGGCCGAGCTGATGGATGACCCCTGGGTGGTGGCGCACGGCCTGAGCATCAGTCGCGAGGTCGAGGGTACCGGCTTGGTCAACACCAACGGCACGGCGCCGCGAATGTCGCGGACGCCGGCGGGTCCAGGCCGGCCGGCGCCGCGGCCGGGATCGGATGCCGCGAGCATCCTGCGCGACGTTGGCTTGGAAGGCGAGCTCGACCGGCTGGTGCAGAACAAAGTCTTGGTCTTGGAAGGAGTCTCAGCGGGCTAGAGCATACTGAAGTGGAGGCCGAAGATAGGGCTTTTTGGGAATGGAAGGCACTAGCGATGACCGAGCGAAGCTTCGATGGTCTGTCACTCCGTCGGATTTCTCGTCGAGACATTGTGAAACATGCCGCTCTGGGCACGGGCGGGCTGGCTCTGGCCGCGGCCGGATGCCGGGCCAAGCCCGGCCCGCCCAAGTCCTCGGGCAGTGAGAGCGAGCGGCCTCAGCGTGGAGGAACCCTGCGCCGCCGCTCGGTGACCCAGGCCTTTCAGGGCGGGTTTGACCCGCATCTGCAGGCGGGCAGCCAGACCGGTGAGATGGGCTTCTTCTATCAGAGTCTGGTCCGGCTGAATCCGCGCACCATCGCGCTCGAGCCCGAGCTGGCTCAGAAGTGGGAACAGCCCTCCCAGACCGAGTACCTCTTTCACCTGCAGCCGGGGGTCAAGTGGCACAACAAGCCGCCGGCCAACGGCCGCGTGCTGACCGCGGACGACGTGGTCTTTAGCCTCGAGCGTCTGCGCACCAAAGATCCGAGATTCATCAATGCCTCCCTGCTCGACTCCGCCGACAAGATTGAGGCGGTGGACAAGGGCACGGTTCGAATCACGACGAAACTTGCTGATGCTTCGATAATCAACAATCTTGCCGCCCTGTCGGCGAAGATCCTCGCGCCAGAGGTGGTCGACAAGGCCGGCAAATTCGGCACCGCCGAGAATGCGGTTGGCACGGGTGCGTTTGTCCTTCAATCCAACGATGAGACGGGGTCGGTCCTGGTCCGGAATCCGGACTACTGGAGGCAGGGCCTGCCCTACCTGGACGGCATTAGGAATGCCGTTTTTAAGGACGACCAGTCGGCCTGGGCCGCCTTCCTCGTCGGGGGATTGGACACCAACTACGTCCCAGGGACGGAGGCCAAAAAGATCTTCTCCGAGCAGGCAAACAAGTACCACCTGGATTGGTTCAGCGACGTCGGCTGGGTCGGTCTGCAGGCGAACCTGAAGAGAAAGCCGTTCGACGATCCGCGGGTGACACGGGGAATGCGGCTGCTGGTCGATCATGACGAGGCGCTGACGGGCTGGGCCGAGGTCTTTCTCGGCAGGGGAAGGCTCAGCAGCGCCCTGCCTGCAGCACTGGACACCTGGGATTTCACCGAAGACGAGTACCGCAGCAAGTTCCTGGAGTTCAAACGGCCGAAGGATGACGCGGTCAAGGAATCGCTCTCGCTCCTGGCGGCCGCGGGCTTCACGAAAGACAATCCGCTCAAGTTCGTAATGAACGGGTTGACCGGCCCCCTTGCTTTTACGCGGGCGCAGAGCGAGCTCATGCAGGCGCAGTTCAACCAGTTGTCACAGGGAGTCCTGCGCGCCGAGCTGAAGTTGCTGGAGGAGGTGCCCCAGCGTCAGGCGCTCTCCGGGAAGGATTTCGAGTACTTCATCACCAACCTGGTCCCCGGCCAGCCCTACGAGGTCGATAGCTGGTTTCGCACCTTCTATTACACGAACGGATCCCGCAACTACGGCTCCTACAGCGACCCGGCGCTGGACAAGCTGATCGACAAGCAGCGCGAGATCTTCGACGTCAATCAGCGCAAGCCCGCGGTCAAGGAGATCCTCACCTACCTGCTGGACCATGCTCCGTATACGTCATGGAGCAGCCGCTACAACCCGAACGCCGCCCAGTTGAAGGTGCAGGACTTCGTTGCTGAGGGCAATTCCGCCGTCTGGGGCTACCACTACGAGCAGGTCTGGCTGCGGGCGTGAGGCCGTGCTGATCGGGCGCGAGAACGTCGCCGCCCGCCTCATTCGCGATCGGTTGACCTATCCCCTAACCCCTTGTTCTGGGCCGCCGCAATGGCGGCGTCGAGGGAAGGGGAACGGCGTCCTGGGAGCGCGGGCGTCTCGCCCGCCCCCGGCGTTGGTCGCGCCAGACCCGGCCAAAGCGTCACCTATCCCCCGGCGCCCTCCCCTGATTCGACGGGCTCGTACGAAATACCTGAGCACTTTCATGCTCCTTGGCGAACGTCAGCGCTTGTGGGTAGCTCACCATGAGCGGAAGGCTAAGATCGCTCGTCCTGAGCCTGTCGAAGGACCTTCACATGAGAAGCGCAGCACCTACCAATGACCGGTAGTTTGGCATTTCAACCACTCGCCGGTGTCCGAGTTCTCGACCTGACCGTTGTCTGGGCCGGGCCGATGGCGACGATGCTGCTGTCGGACCTCGGCGCTCAGGTCATCAAGATCGAGAACATTCACGTTTGGCAAACGCTTGCGCGCGGTGCGCTTGCCCATCCGCCCAAGCTGCCGCCGAACCCGGCGATGCCCGGCGCCTATCCTCACGACGATCCGGGCGAGCGACCGTGGAACACTGCCGCCAACAGCATGAACACCCTCCGCAATAAGCTGTCCGTCACAGTCGACCTGCGGGTGCCGGAGGGGCGGCGGGCCTTCGAGGAGCTCGTGCGAGGCGCTGACGTCGTCTACGAAAATAACGTGACGGAGACGATGGAGAAGCTGGGAATTACGTATGAGTACTTGTGCTCCGTGCGTCCCGACATCATTTACGTTCGTGCTCCTGCGTTCGCGTCCACGGGTCAGTACAAGAACCGGCGCGCCTTCGGCATTCACTTGGAGGGAGTGACGGGCCACAGCCTGCTGCGCAGCTACCGCGACCTCGACCCGTCGACGAACACACAGATCTACGCCGGCGATTTCTTCGCCGGTACGCACGGTGCATTCGCGACGATCGCCGCTCTGCTGTACCGGCGCCGGACGGGCAGCGGGCAGCTGATCGAGTTGCCGCAGGTGGAAGCGGCCACGGGGATGCTCGCCCAGTACGTGATGGACTACGCGCTCAACGGCCGCCTGCACGAGACGATCGGCAATCGCGATTTCCACGGGGCGGCGCCCTGCGGCGTCTACCCCTGCAGCGGCGACGATCGATGGATCGCGCTCACGGTCTGCGACGACGGCCAGTGGCTGTCGCTGTGTGAGGTGCTGTGTGCCCCTGAGATGGCGAACGATGCACGGTTCGCATCGGCGGCGGCGCGACGACGGAACGAGGACGCGCTGGACGAGGCGCTGCCGGCGCTCACGCGCAATCGCGACGCGATGGAACTGACACGTGCGCTGCAGGCCCGGGGCGTCGCCGCCGGGCCGGTGATGGACGCCCGCGACGCATATCTCGATGAGCACCTGCGTCAGCGAGGAATGCTGCAGCAGCTCTTCCAGGAGGACACCGGCGAGGTGGACTGGATCGGGCCGTACATCCACACGGCTGAGGGGGCGCTGCCCATCCGGCGTGCGCCGGTGCGGCTGGCGCAGGACAACGAGTACGTCTACAAAGAACTGCTCGGCTATTCGGATGCTGACTACGAGGCGTTGCTCGCGGCCGGACACATCGGCGATCGGTTCGACGACCGCCTGCCGTGATCAGCACCGGGCAGCGCCGCGCCGCGCCGCCTACGGCAGCAGCATCCTCACGTCCCAGTGGATCAGCCAGCCTGTGAGGTACGCCACTGCAGCAAGAACTGGCAGGAACACTGTGATAGTTAGGCCCCAACTCCAGTACACTTGCCTCTTGGCGCGCCTGAGGCTGTCCATGCCCCGCACTGCTTCCAGGTCGGTCTCCGCGAGGGCCTCTCTGTATTGCTTGAGGTCGCGGTCGAAGCTTGTGAGGATGGAGCTTGCCCCTGGGAAATCGAGGGTTACCGAGACGATGAACGTTACCAGCAGCAGGAGGAGTACCCCCGATGACAATCTCGCCGCTGCACCTGCGTCGAGCGTCTGTTTGTTCTGGGCTATGAGGATTCCCGCCAGCGCCGCGAGCTGAAGCCCCGAGCGCTCAAGCGCCTTCCCTGCCGCTGTGCGCGCCGCGTCAGCGGCGTTGCGGGCGGCGGCGATCGCCGCCTCCCGAGCCGTCCGGCGCGTTGCGAGGGCCTCAGCCACGGCCCCTTGGCGGGCAAGTTGATATAGGGACTGTGCAGTGCGAAGAACCGGCCGAGCCGCCGAAAGGATGTCTGTCTCCTCGGAGATCGCCAGTGAGGCCGCCTGCTGGATAGCCTGCCGCCGATCGGGGTCTGGATTCGCCACTCCCCACTGCCAAAGGGCCAGCGGGGCCTCCTCGTAGTCCAGAAGAAGCGGCGGTAGTCCGATGTCGACAACGCGCGCTCCGTCGAACCGGAGCGTCAGCACTCCGGCGTCGTCGGACACCCGTGCGGCAAGCCAGTACCACGATAGGTCCGACGCGAGGCGTTGCAGCAGTCTTTCTAGCTCAACCAGGCCGCGCGATTGGGCTGGGGCGATAGCAGGAGGAGGTGGCGCAGGGATTCGCCCGTCCGCCAGGTATGCAGCAGCGTAGCGCTTAACGTCGCTGCTCCATGGGCTGTCTCCCCACGCCTGTGATGGGGCTTCGGGTCCGCGTACGTACAGCCCCGAGGCTTCGAGGAAACTCGCGCCGGCATCCTGGACGAGGACAACTTGCTGTTCCTGGTCGGCGAAGATTTCGTTCAATGTCCCGAGCCACCTTTCGGACAGCGCTCGCTGCAGCGCAACCGTTGTCCTAATCCAGTGGATTCCGCTCTCCTTCGGTCGATTTATCAGAGTGACCAGGAGCGTTGCGTCCATGTTGCCGCTGACGCCTAAGATGCGGCCACAGTCCTGATCTTCGATCGCTGACTCGGCTCTGGTTTGCTCCGCCTCGTCAAACGCCTCTTCGATTGGCCCCTCGGCAACGAGAGTAAAACCCGCGGGACGTCGTCCGTCGATGCGCACGCTCCATGCGCCCTTTTTGAGGGTTATCTCCACCGAGTTGCCGAGACTAACGAATTCGTCCAGGTCTTTGGGATCGGCGAATCGAGCGGATGCCTGTACTCTGAGCTCTGTTCGATCTAAGGCATCGTGACTTGCGCGCCAAGCCCCGTGGCCCGCCACCTCTCGAGGAGATCTAGGGATTTGCTCAATACATTTGTGGCAGTCGTCTCGGTGGCCACTCTTTGAGGAGACTCCGTGCCGCCGGCTTAGCTGATGTAGTCGAATCGTGGTTCCTGGTCCACGTCTATCTGAATGCGCCAGCCTCCGTCTTGTCTCCGGACCCATGTCACCTTTTCGCTGACGTCCGAGACGCGCCCGGTTATGACTATGCCGTCCGCGATGACACGTTTCTTCAGGTTGTGGCCCCGCACCGGGCTCAGGATCTGAACCGGCCGCGTGCGCTGAGTGAGCTTCTCCATGACTTGGGCTCGGGTGGCAGCCGACAGCTCACGCTCCTGGCCCAGAAATTCTTGTGGCGTTCGCGCTTCGGACGTGGTGAGGCGCTCGACCATGGCAACTGCAAGATCCGGCGCGACTTCCTGGAATACCTTTGCCATTTCGACGGCGGCCAGTGCTGGCTTCTGAGCCTGCCTGGCCCCAATTGCGGACAAGAAGAACAGCGCGGTCTCCGAGAGCCGATCCCCAACGATGAGCGAGCTATCTGGTCGCGGATCGGGCACCACCACGCCCTTCTGTCGGTCCCCAGGCTTGTCAAGTAGGTTTTGAACTGTCGAAATCGCTATTTTGCCGCCGGCAACGTCCTGTAGAGCACCGCGGTGTTTCTCCGTCACCTCAAGCTTAAGGACGGAGGCGAACGCGATGCCGCTGGCGTCCCCGTTGAGGCCAACGAACAAACCATCCGTTGTCCCGCCGTGTAATCCCGCCTGAACCTGGGCTGCGAGGGAGGTCGCCGCTGCAAGGAACTGCTGCTCGTGTCCGCAAAGTAAGTCCTCGAACCGCTGACGGTGGGCGGGTTCCAGGAACTCAGCCGGAGGGCTGGCTCCGGATCTACCCTTGGATTGAAGGGCGGTGACGTGCTCCTCCAAATAGAGTTCCGCATCGCTGGGGACGCTTTGTGCCGAGCAAGCCGGGCTCTCGCCGCCCGCCCTGATGTATACATACGTGAGCCACTTAATGGCCATCGTTACCCGCCCACCTCGTAGACCTTGAGCACCTCATCGCCGTAATGATTGATGACCTTCACCGCGATCTTGCCGGTGCTCGGCGCGTCGAAGGGGTAGCTCTTCGTCGAATAGAGGGCAGCCCAGGCGGCCTCGTCAATCTCGGCTCGCAGCGCGCGCTTCAGGCGTTCGTATGGATCTCCTGCACCGGTGAAATAGGCATGCCGTACGAAGAAGCTCTCGGCGTTGTAGTCGGTGTCGATGAACCAGCAGGCGATGTCATCGGTTGAGCTGCTGCGGACGACGCCGGTAGTCGGGTCGTAGACATCGACGCCTCGAATCTCGACGGTCATCTTCCCGTCAGGGAGCTGATCGAGCTGGAGGTCGGGCTCTCCGAAGACCGTGAATAGATTTCCGGCGCCTGTCTTTTTGAGGAGCTCGTCTCCCATTGCCAGGTCAGGGTTCATGCGTGCCAGGAGGATGGGCAGCTTACCGAACTGCCTCCGTTCCTCAGCGAGGAATAGCTCACATTCGTCGGAACGCGGTAGGTCCGGTACAAACTCCTTGGCCGCTTCGTCCGCGTGGGCATCGAAGGCGAAGCCGCAGACCACCAGGAGATCGAAGCCGGCGCCACGCAATGCCTCTTTAGCTGCTTCCTTGACGATCTCCGCATCGACAGTGCCGTATTGAGGGCCGATAGAGACGGCGACACGTCGCTGAAGTCCATTCTCGTCGTACTCGCCGGCCGCCTGAATCCATCTGCCCCCCAGGGGCTCAAGCATATTGAATTTCAAGCGCTCTGACTGCCTAGAGTTCTGGACGCCCGCCTTCCTCAGGTTCTCGATGATCACCCTTGCGAAGTCGCCCGCCCTGGGGTCGTCCAGGACCTGCCGCTCCGAAGCAGGCTGTCTTCATCCCCGGAGATGACTCGGTGAGGAGAGAGGCTCTCTACGGTAAACGGACCACTCACCCTTACACGTTTCGGGTCTTCGTATGGTTGATCGAATAAGGTTTCGCTATCTGCGTGACGGGCGATCGCGGCGTCGGTGTCCTCTAGAGTCATTCCCGGCCCAATATCAGGGTTATTTGCGATTGAACCGAGTGTGACGTGCGGGACACGGCGGTAGACGAAGCCAATCTTTACCTCGCGGCGGGTTGGCGCTCGGCTCTCAGTGCTGACACCAGACAGTTCGGATTGCTTCAACTGGCCTTCAGGCGAGTCCGCAAGCAAGTAATAAGGGAAGCGCGCGGACATGAGCCGTGTGCGCGCGAGTGCCAGGGCGACGCGGCTTGTGTCAGTGGTGATCCAGCGTCTTCCCCATTGCTCGGCTACGTATGCCGTTGTGCCCCCGCCACACGTAGGGTCGAGAACCAGATCTCCTGGGTCCGTACAGGCTAACATCAGGCGGCTCACAACCGTGGTATTGGTCTCGACCACGTAAGTCATATTCGTCGCGGGTGATGCGTCCATCCAAGTGGAGGTCAGCCTAGCGACCGGGTAGTCATCGTGGAAGTAGGCGTATCGCAGACCTTCGTCGCCGCTGGGGTTCAGACGCCTCGCCGCAGAAAGCTTGAGCATCCCCTCGTAATCGGTCGACCAACAGACACCGCCGGGGGGCGGGTATTTCTTCCCCTCGTACTCGAATTCAAAATCCTGGTTGGCGCGATACTCGCGGGGGAGCATCGAAATTGGTTGAAAGACTCGCGACTGCGAGCGTATCTCCGCCGAAGTGAGCCGCCGACGAGTGCCATCGGGAAGCTCGCCCCAGTTCCACGCGTTGTCCCCCTCGGCCGACTTGCCGATGAAAAGCGGTCGCAGCTTCCCGACAGAGGACTCTTTGTTGTTCTGGTACCAGAGGATGAAGTCGCATACCGATTCGAAGCCAGGCTCCTTCATCATCGGCATCATTTTCTTTCGAAAAACAATTACCGGGTGGGCATTGGCGCTTCCGAACACCTCATCCATGACCGACCTGACGAGGTGGAGGTTTTCGTCCCCTATTTGCACGAACACTGACCCCGTGGTGGTGAGCAGCTCCTGAGCGGCTGTCAGCCGATCCCGAAGATACGCAAGGTAGGAGTGGACTCCTAAGCGCCAAGTATCGCGGAAGGCCCTGATCTGCTCGGGCTGGCGGGTGGCGTCCTCCGGCCGCCCGTCTCTTACCATTCGGCGCCTTGTCGATACCTGCCAGTTGGACCCGAACTCTATGCCGTACGGGGGGTCCAAATAGATCATCTCGACCTTGCCCCTCAGGCCCTCTTTTTCGGCAAGGGATGTCATTGCCAGCAGCGAGTCGCCAAGAATCAGCCGGTTGGTCCAGTGCTGCTCGTGGTGGTAGAACTCGACGAGCTGCTCGAACTCGATACCGTTGAAGTCGCCGAAGAGCGACGGCTGCATCGCTGGTTTTGCAGCCCTCGCTTGCGACCGGATCTCCTCGATGATGGCCTGCGGCTGGATCTTCTCCTGGATGTAGATTGGTACCGCGTCCACGGCCAGATCCTCACTGTCCTGCTCGTCCTTGCCCTTCCAGACGAGCTGAGGGTCAAGCGACGGGTCGCGCGGGTAGAGCACCTGCTTCGGTTGGGCCTCGTCGGCGGCGACAAAGTCGCGCAGTTCCTCGGTTGGTATGTTGACCCGGGTGTCATTGTGCTTGACGGCACTGATCTGGGTGGGGCTGGTGTTCTTAGTACGAGGCACGGCTAGACGGACACCTCCTGGGTCTGCAGAGCTGCAACCGCGGCGCGGATGGCGTTCTTCGCGTTCCAGGGGTCATCAATCTCGAGGAACGCCCAGCGGCCGAAGCCACCGTGGTTGTTGATCGCCGGGACCCAGAGCGTGGTCGCCGTGGCAACCTTTACGGCCTTGTCCTTTTTCTTCTCCCCGGTGACCTCCAGGATCAGGTTGAGGCTCTCTAGCCGGCCATCGCGGTAGTGCACCAGGTAGTCGGGCAAATAGTCATGCTCACGGCCATCGAGTACGTACGGGACGGTAAAACCGAGTCCCTGGTTCTTCACGTAGCTGATGACCTCCGGCACGTCTTCCAGCGACTGCGCCAGCTTCTGCTCCCAGCTCGTGGTGTCAAGCGCGACGTGGGAGACGTGGCACTTGTCCGCCCTCGTCGGATAGACCTGCCGCGTCGTGTCGAAGTCGACGTAGCGCGTGGATCCGATCGCGTCGTATCCCCTAAGAATGGGCTTCAGCCGCTTCTCAGCGTCTTGCTCTCGAACCGCGGCGCGGTAGAGCCTGTCGGCAGCATCGTGCTGCCGCTCGCTGAGCAGTAGCAGCTGGGGGAAAGTATCGTCCTTACAGACCAGGTAACCGTCCAGCCATTCCCTCGCCATCGCGAGCAGCTGTGGGAAAAGCCAGGGGCGACGATCCGATGCGCCGGAGAAGTACCGTTCCAGCGCCAGCTTGGCCAGGCGGAAGGCGACGGTTTGCTCGCGCTCATCGCGCAGGTCGTCTAGCGTGTGATGGGCGAGCTCCCCGACGATGCCGGCCAGCTCGGTATCCGTCGGAAGGTCGGCCGTCGAGAGTGTGACGCGAGACTCGTCGGTAAACTGCCAGCGCAGGCGCTCCTCAGGGAACTCGTAACGATAGCCGACGACCCTGGGGAATGTGATCTCAGAAGCAATGCGGTCTTCGAGTGCCCTGACGCGGTGTGGTACGCGCCCGCTTGACTTCCTTGCGGGAGCCGGAGCACGGGATGAAGGAGAACGGAACGCCGTAGACCTCCGCATACTCAGGGTCGAACATTCCCCCGTCGTTGGTTGCGTAGCTCACGCGGCGGAGTCCTCGGCCGATCACCTGCTCGCACAAGAGCTGTGTGCCGAAGGCGCGGACGCCGAGAATGTGGGTGACGGTGTTCGCATCCCAGCCCTCCGTGAGCATTGAGACTGACACGACGCATTTGACGTTCTCGCCCAACTTGCCCGGCTTGCCGACCGTGTTCATGACCTCGCGGAGAAGGTCCTGGTCGGTGACCTCCTCAGGGTCGCCGCCGGTTGGGGCACGATATTCGGCTTTGAACTCGGCGCTCATCGCCTCGCCTGATTCGAGCTGGCTGCTATCCACAAGGATCGTCGAGGGCCGGTCACTCCAGCGGCCGGCGTCCGTCACGTTGCCGAAGAGTGGCAGGGCGCCCGGGACCAGAATGTTGCGACCGTCGTCCAGAGTCTTTTCCCAACCGGATACGTAATCGAAGACGAGCTTTGAGACGTTTGTGTTGTTGCAGACGACGATGAACACGGGCGGGGTTAGTCCGTTCGCCCGCGCCTCGGCGTGGCTCTCCCACTGCTCTTCGTACTGGCGGTAGTTGCTGTAAAGGCTTTGTAGCGCGCCCTCGAGTTCCGCGGGGAGCTGGGGCTCACCCTGGGCGGCTTCGGTCTTTCGGCCCTTCCTAGGAAGGTCTTGTCGGATGCGCTGCCAGAGGTCGCGGTACGTCGGCTGCGGCCCCTGCATTGCGTTGTCGGCGATAGGAACCCGGGGAATCTTGACTATCCCGGATTCGATGGCGTCGATAAGCGAGAAGTCTGAAACGACCCACGGGAAGAGGTCACCCTCCGTATAACCCGAGCCGCGGAGGAAGAACGGCGTCGCCGAGAGGTCGTAGACGACCTTGACGCCAATCTTGCGTTGGATCGCCTCGACGCCCGAGATCCAGACGCGCGCCTCCTCGTTCCGTTGTTCGGCCTCCCTCTTGTCGTCCCCGGTGAGCCGTACGTCCTCGTCGCCGGCCTTGCGCCGGTAGCAATGGTGCGCCTCGTCGTTCATGACGACATGCCTCGCTTGGAGCCCAGGCTTCGGCAGACTCGCCGAACCATCTGGTCGGGCGTCTCAGTGAAGGCGCTCGGCTGTGAGCTATCCAAGCCGGCGCGAAGAATCGCCTTCGTCGTGCGGCTTGCCTGGGCGGTCTCGCGGGACTTGAGCGTGTGGAAATTCTCGATGACCATCTTGGCCCGCTCGAGGTCCATGAGCAGGTCGGCTGGCAGCACGTCCAGTTGGCGGTAGTAGTTATTCGGATCGTTGGGCAGCAGCACACGCAGGCGGTCCTTGATCGTGATGCCGGGCGTGACAACCAGAAAGGAATCGGAAAAGCGCGCGTCCTGTGGGTTGGCGAACTTGTTCAGCGCCTGCCAGGCGATCAGCATCGCCATAACCACGGTCTTGCCGCTGCCCGTAGCCATCTTGAGCGCCAGCCGATACAGCAGGGGATTTGCTTCATCCTTGGCGGCTCGGAGCTGATTGTCGATCCAGTTGACGCCGTATCTCCCGGCGACCTCGTTGAGGAATATAGCCGTCTCGACGGCCTCGATCTGGCAGAAGAACAGGCGTCGTTCACGCTCGGGGTTCTTCCAGTAGTCGAGCAGCTTACGGGTCAAAGCGGTGATTCCCTGGTAGCCGCCCAGGCGCCATTTGTCCACCTCGGCCCGGACTCTGTTGATGAACTCGTTCTCCTTCACTCGATCCTGAGTCCACTCCACTCCCAAGGAGATTTGACCTTTACCGGCATTCTTTGGCCGCGGAATGGGTACGAAATATGAGCTGACCCTCCGTGCGTCCGCTATTTCGTCTGTTATTCCGTCGTCAGAGAACTTGAAGTGCCGCCTTGGCTCCTCGTATGGGGAGTTGAGGATGGGGTTCTCGATGACTACCTGCGGCATTCGATTTCCTCGGGCCTGATCTGCCTGGCCTCACGACATCCTTGAGTGTTCGTGCAGCTCGCTCAACCGGGAACGTCGCCAACACTACAATACCGCTACGCACTGATCGGGATCGTCCTCGTCCGGTTAAGGGACGGGCAATCGCGAGGGGGACGAAGGTGCGCGCCGTCGTCCCGCGATATCGGCGACCGCTTCGACGACAGCCTGCCATAGCCTGGATCCTCGTCGCCCAGACTACCGCACGGACACACGACACCGTCTTCGTTACGAAGCGCGAACGTGAATGTGGACGAGAGCGGTCTTGTTTCGTCAGGCTCTCAATCAACCCCCGGGTTCAGACCCGTCTTCTACGTTTGCTTGACATTGTTCGCCTGTTAAACAAAGAATGACTACAGAAAGGTGACAAGGTCAGTATTATGCCGGATCGAGACATCGTCGGAAATGGCTGGGCTCGTGGTTGGGGTGCCGCACGCAACCTTCTTTCGAGTGTTGGGGTAAAGCCGGAAACGGTGACTGCCACATGCAGAGCGCTGGCTCGCGAGCTCCGCCGAAACGACGTAGGTGCGTCTAACTTCTACGGACACGTGTCGCGAATATTAGAGCGTTGCCTGCTCAGCCCCGCCCGATACCAGAGCGCCGCGCTTATCGGGATCGACGAATGCCGTCGGAGAGAGCATGAGATTTTGGAAACGATTCGCCCCGAGGTTGATCGGATGTTTGGACAGGCAGTACGAGGCAAACGGCCGACCGCTGCGCCGTTGCGGCGGTTATCCGCGGTCGAGACGGCGTCGATCCGGATTCCCACGTTGCGGTCTTCTCTGCCACGGGGCGGGTAAGGTGACGAACATGGTTGTTACGGCGCACCACGTGAATCTAAGCAATGTCGCGCGAGCCTTTCAGCACCGGCCACCGGCAGCAGCTGTCGATTTGGTGAGCTTGGCGGCTCAAGTTTATGCCGTGGACCGCTCATGTCGAAGGGGTCGCTCATGGAAGAGACGCCTTCCGGTACAGGCGATCGTTTCCAATTGTGAACCTTGGACTCACTGCCGTTCGGCCTTGGTAAAGGCTCTCACTGTGTTAACTGACGATATCTGGGAACTTCGCATCTCCAAAGGGCGGCAGCCATTGCCAGAAGAAAAGCAACCGTGGCTACTGAGAGTATCGGAACCACAGATTACTTCGATGGCGTTGTTCTCGGGTGGCCTAGATTCCTTCGCTGGGAGCGCAAGTTGGCTGGACAATCATCAGGAGGAAGTGCTGGTGTTGGTCTCGGTCTCTTCCAGCACGGTGACCGGAAGGATCCAAAGAGACGTCGCCGGACTATTGATGCAGGCTTATCCTGAGCGAGTCGTCCACATTTGCGTTCCGCTGAATCTCATCAAGGCACCAGATGTTGAGCGTTCGCAAAGGACTCGTGGATTGATATATACGGCCATAGCTGGGGCCGTCGCACACTGTGCAGGGGTTGGACGGGTCCTAATATTCGAAAACGGCTATGGATCCATCAATCCTCGCCTACTTGGCTATCAGGAGGGCGCGCAGGCCACTAAGTCCACTCACCCTTTTGTTGTCCGCCTTATGGAGGAGGCTTATCGAGAGGCTGGCCTCCCAATCCGAATTGAACTTCCTTATGCGGCACACACCAAGGCTGAATTGCTGAGGACCCTCCCAGGAAAACTCAGGGACGGCATCCGTCTCACGGTGTCCTGTGACAGCTTTCCGCTCCGGATTAAAGCGACCAAGCAGTGCGGGCACTGTGGCTCTTGCATCCTGCGGCAGCAGGCTCTCAGGGAGGCAGGCCTTCAAAGATTTGATCGAGGCGACTACGCTTCGTCAGTCTTTGAAGGCGGGTCACAGTTAAGGCATTTCGCACTCATGGCCTACCAGGCCGGGCAGTTAGTGGAATTCGCGCGAAGCGAGAATCTCCCCGATATAGAACGCTTGTGGCCCGAGGTGTTGCTTGGCTGGGAGGGTCAACTCTCGCTCGAGAGACTGGCCTGGATTGCGATGCTCCGTCGCTATGGCTTGGAGTGGCGAAGGCTGATTGACCGTGAACCTAGTCTAGGAGCTCGCATTGGGTGGGCAGCATGACAGTTGAGCAAGAGCGGATTGATCCGGTAGATCTCGGTCACCGCTTGCAGGGTCTAAGGAAGTTGAACGGACAAACTCAAATGGAGGTTGCTGAGTCCCTAGGGGTATCGAGACCGTCCGTGGCCGCTATTGAGGCGGGTCAGCGACGTATTGATTCGCGGTTTCTGATGGATCTGGCGCGTGCGTATGGGGCGCGCCTGTCGGATTTGGTGCGCGAAAAGCCCCGACTTGTCAGCCTTCAAGCCCAATTTCGGCTGCCTGCCGATTCACCGCAGCCGGAGAGGGAGGAGCTAGAGCGTGCGATCGCATCCCTCCACAATCTGACTGCAAGCTATCTCAGTCTTGAGCAGCTTTTGGAGAGCCCGCTTCGCGCTAATCCGGTTCCACCCTACGCCTACGAGTCGCGTCGCCTAGGCAGGGACGCGGAAGGCATCGCTCAAGCGGAGCACCGTCGCCTGGGAATCGGGGACGGTCCTGTACTAAGGTTGCGTGAGCTGCTCGAACGCGAGAGCGGGTTACGCGTATTCCACCTCCCATTGCCAAACAGCATCGCTGGACTCTACGGATTTTCCTCGGATGCTGGGCCTTGCGTTGCCATCAATAGAAAGCATCCATCGGTCCGGCAACGTTGGTCCCTGTCGCACGAATTCGGTCACTTTTTAACCCGGCTCAACCGTCCTGAGGTGACCAGGATGTCGGGTTATCAACGGGTTCCCGAGCAAGAACGTTTCGCCGATCAGTTTGCCGGTGCATTCCTCATGCCGGCCTCAGGTCTGGAGCGTCGTATTGGTGAGCTCGAAAATGGAGAGCACCGTATCACGGTCGCCGACCTCCTACTAATAGCCGACGACTACGAGGTGTCATTACAAGCACTTGCCCTGCGTTTAGAAGGAATTCGCGTTCTGCCGCCTGGAGCCTGGGATGAGCTAACGAACTCCGGAGCAAATATTCGAGCGGCCGGCGAAATGCTCGGATTGAGGTCCCCTGCGTCCGACACTGCTAAGTTTCCTCGCCGATTCGTCTATCTGGCTCTGGAGGCATATGCTCGCGAGCTTCTCACTGAAGGGGAACTGGCGGTACTTCTGGGTCAAGACCGGCTCAGCGTGAGGGCGATCGTCGACAGACTCTCGAGCTTAAATCGAGACTCCACCGACTATACGGCTTGGGATATACCTCTGTCGGAATCGATGCCTCTTGGAATCTAAATATGAACAGGTCGCAACGGATGCTGACGTCCTTATGAATCTTCTCGCCACCGGAGATCCGGTGGCGATTCTGCGAGCACTGAAGACACACTTGCTTGTCACGCCTACAGTCGTCGGTGAGGTGCTGTTTCTAGAAGGCGAGACACCTGATTCCGAGAGAGTACGGATAGATCTAGAGCCGCTTGCGGTAGCGGGTGTTCTCTCGAGGGTCATTCTCGGCGAGGACGAACTGGAGCTAGTCGTGCGATTGGTCCGAGTTGTTGACGATGGGGAAGCAGAGGTGATGGCTGTAGCTTTGACGCGCGGGGTGAGAATGGCGACGGATGACCGTAAGGCTCGGCGGATAGCTTCTGAGAACGGTTGCGTTCTGCTCTCAACCCCGGAACTCTTGCACAGCTGGCAAACCGCCGCCTCTGTGTCGGACGAACTGATGAGTCGCGTGTTGGGGTCGGTCGGTAGGCGAAGTCGGTACCGTCCGCCGATGCATCATCCGTTATCTGGATGGTGGGCGGAGCTACTGTTCTTCGATGAGGCGCACGTGTGTCATCCGGGAATCTGATTGACCTGCCTCGTTTGTCTGAGCCGGTCATTGTGGGAGTCTGGCGCCCACAGGGGCAAGAGCTCGCACCCGCGTTTGGATTAAGAAGGACCTGGGGTAGTGGAACTTAACCGCTTGGCCCGCCTGCTCGCGCAGAGGAACCAGATCGACGCCGAGATCGCCTCGATCACCGGAAGCCCTGCGCTGGCTGGTCACCTCGGTGAGTTCATCGCGGCGGCGGTCTTCGGCATCGTGCTTCAACTGTCCGCGACCAATCGTGGCAGCGACGGAGCGTTCACCACCGGTACGCTCGCGGGGCGCAGCGTGAACGTGAAATGGTACGGCAAACTCGAAGGCATCCTGGACCTGAACGCCGACCACCCGGCCGACTTTTACCTTGTGCTGGCGGGTCCCCGTTCCGCGCCGACCGCATCACGAGGCGGGACGAGACCAGCGGTGATCTCGTCCGTGTTTCTTTTCCAAGCGGCTTTGCTCCATGAGGAGCTTCGCGCAGGCGGCGTCAAACTCGGCATCGCCACAAGCGTGCGGAGGCGTCTTTGGGACGCTGCTGAGATCTACCCTGAGCAACGCAATCCGGCGCTCGCGCTCACGGATGACCAACGCGCGCTGCTTGCTCTGTTCGGTCCACCCACTGGTTGAGTGGTTCGCCACCCGGTTTCGGTCTCAAGCGTGGGCATGCAGGACGAGAATGGCTGACCGAGGGTGCGAGTTGCACGGACACTCTTACTTCCGTCGAGTCTACGTGTGGCTCGCTCTGGCGATGCGTACGATGGGCTACTGGCGACGGGCCACATCGGCGACCGCTTCGACGACGGGCTTCCGTGAGCCGCCCCCTCCGGCGAGCGAACCAAGACGATACCCTAGTGTAATGCGTCAGAGACAGTATAATGTATGGTGGCAGCCCGAGTGGGCGCCGGGGAGGCCACCGATGCGAGTTGCAGTGCAGGTTCA
>Ga0193751_1000370_pt1 | contig 36415 bp, 35 predicted proteins | sample L1c2metaG_FD_143050 | JGI IMG/M metagenome (GOLD analysis project Ga0193751, IMG submission 143050) | Soil microbial communities from a riparian zone of the East river system, Colorado, United States - L1c2 | ecosystem: Environmental > Terrestrial > Soil > Riparian zone | place: USA: East River...
TAACCGAAGGGTTGTAAGTTCGAGTCCTACCTGAGGAGCCATTCTTTCAATGGCTTACGCCGCCTGCAATCACTAGCGCAATCAGTTAAGCGGGTCGGCTCAATGCCAACCCCACAACCTTGGAGTGCGCCTGCCCCATCTCGTCGGTCACCACGTCGCCATAGATGTTCATCGTCGTTCTGATGTCGCTGTGCCGCATCAGCTTCTGTTGAACAGCGATTGGCGTCCCGACGGCATCCAGCCAACTACGGTAGGTGTGCCGAAAGGCGTGAGTGCCGAGATGCCCGATTCCCGCTTCCTTGGACGCCCGCTCAAGTTCGCGCCAAAACCCCGTGTACGAATAGGGAAGGCGGCCCAGCTTCAAAGGGCTGGCAAAGATCCAATCCTCCTCGGCTGAGAACTGCGTGGTCTGCTTCCAGACGCGTAGTACCTCCAGCAGTTCTTGGTCGATGGCCAAGGACTTACGAGAGGAATCGGTTTTCACATCATCCACAATCTGCTTCACGATGCCTCGCTCAATGTTGAGCTTGGCGCCCAGCCAGTTTACGTCCCCCCACTTCAGCGCAAGCAGTTCTGAGACTCGCAATCCCAAACAGACCGACACGAGAGCCATCGTGTTAAACGGTGTCTTCAGGAATGCTATGAGTTTCTTGAACTGTTCGACAGTGAGGCTTCGCGGTTTGCGAATGCGCTTTGTTGCACCCTTCACGACGACAAGGTCGATGGGGTTGCGTGCAATGTCCAGCACGCCGCACCACATTGCAAACTCCATCAAGGCGCGAAGCAAGTTGCGAACGTGAGACCTACTCTTGGGCGACAAATCGAGTTGGCGAAGCCAGAGTTCAACGGGTCTTGGCTGTACGTCAGTGATGGGCTTGTCGCCCCAGTGAGGCAAAATGTGGTTACGCAGCCATGAGCGATACACACGAGAGGTTTCCGACCGCGAAGGCATTCTTTCGGATTGGTACCGTTGAGCCAACTCTTTGACCGTGTGCGTCGTGCGTGTTTGGCTGATTGGTTTATTGACAACCGTCTGACGAAACGACTCTGCTGCTTGCCATGCGGCTGACTTTGTAGGAAAGTCGCGCAGCGAACCAATCAGTTTTGTTCGCCGGACTCCGTTTTCGCAGAAGAGATAGTTCCACACTCTGCGACGCTTATCGCAAACAACAGATCCCTGCTTGTGCCGTGCTCGTTTCATAGTCTCCTTTCGTTAGCGAGCACGGACGGCTGAGCCGAGCTTACCACAGGTTTCTTCTGCGTCACGATGGCATCTAGGTCCGCGTGCAGAAAACGCCAGATTCGGCGCTGCGTGCCAGTGAGTGCGTAGGCTTTCACTCTGCCTTGTCGAGCCCACAGCAAAATCGTCCGCACCTTCACGTTGAGATACTGTGCGGCTTCTCGGGCAGTCAGCCAGGTCGGACGTTCTCCTCCAAGAGGCGGTTGGCTGGAAGAATAGTCAAAATCGGAAAGCTGGGATTGGGCACACATACTACTCCTTGTTGGGACGGAGGGCGCGGCGGAGGTGATACTTCGATTTTTCTTCTTTCGCTTCCATAGTGGCGGGGTGGGTTGGAACTGCGAAGGTTCAGTCAAGGGCGACCGGAGGGAGCCGCGGCAGCGGGCTTGCCCCTTGACGGGTTCTTCGCAGTTCCGGTTGCGTTCATGTGGAAGCGAAAGAAGACGTTGGATGCGTGGGGAGTTGTTCGTGTGCTTCATTGCGCCGCCTCATCCTTCGATGTGGATTTACTTTGAATCTTGCGGGCAGGGTGAGTTGTAGTGGTGCTCGGCGCTGCTGCCTCCGGCTTCGAGGGAACCACGACCGTGTTCGGGGTTGGTTCCGGTGCCGTTGAATTGATCCAGCGGTAGTACAGGGTTCCCAGCGCAAATCCCACGGCCAGAGCCAGACTGCACAGAACGAGGACCGACCACTTGTATTCGCGAAGGAAGGTGTGCGTTAGATCGTGTGCGGCTCGCTTCGCGGTGGCCGTGGCATACTCGATGCTTCCGCGCATTTCATCGAGCGCCCTGCGGGCATCGCTGGCAGCGCCTCGATAGGAATCGGTCAGTTGCTTGGACGAGCAGTCAAACTCTCCCGCGACTTGCCTGGTTTTTTTCGAGATGACGGCCAGGGCTTGTGCGGTTTCAGGAATGCCACTTGCCACAAACTGCTGGCGCAGACTCTCGCTGAGTTTCGCGGCAATAGCTGCGGGGCTGATGCCCTCGGAGATTTCTGCTGGCAATTGCGCGAGCCGTTCTTCGAGTTGCTGATGCAAAGCGACTGCATCTTGTCGGGCGGACTGAATGGCCTTGATGCTGTGGTCTAAGATCGTGGCAAGCTTTTCCCGTTCAGTGGCGATCTGTGCGGGAGTTTGCCGCGTCACCAATGCCAAAAAACCCATAGCGCGGGCAATCCGTAGCATCTCGTCATCGGCGGGCAAGCGGCGCAAGTGCGCCATGTCACGATACCAAAGCGGACGCTGTTCGGCGGGCAGCAGTTCGGCGATGTCGTCGATGAAATCTGCCTCAGCAGATTGTTCTTCTACGAGTTTGGGCTGAGCGTTCACGGCAAGAGCAACCCTTTGGCTTTGTGAATTTCCTCAAAGAGCCGCCGCCGATAGCTCTGAGCGCGAATGACCAGTGAGGCCCTCTGCAGCTCCGGGACTTTGAGCCGGCGTTCGACGATCTGGCCGAGTGTGACGCCGTGTTGTCGGGCGGGGTTTTCGAGTTCCGGCAGACGAAACTCCATCGTGAGGACAACTGGCCGGAAGACCGTGCGAAATTGCTTCGCTTGCTCGCTGTCCCGCCAGTAGGAGAAATCTGCTTGATGTGTCATGGCGTTCTCAACCACAACGTAGTTCACTCTGTCTTGCAGACGGGCAGCCCAGCTCAGAATGCTTTCCACGCTCGCCGGGTCGGGAGTGACGATGCCGATGGCCGTGAACGCCACACCGGTAGCTGCTACATCCTCAAACATGCTGTCGAACCACTCGTGTGTCACTTGCCCAGAACTCGCGCCCATATCCGCAAGGATGATGGGAGCGCCGTCTGCCAAGTGGTCAACGAAAGCGTCAAGGCCCGCAGCGGTGTGAATGTTTACCTTGGTCACCCTGCCGTCGAAGTAGTGCTTCAAGCTTCCGCGAGATTTGTTTTCGGTGTCCAGGTCGAGAAGCGTTACCGGAATCTCATGGCTCTGGAAGCATTCGGCGAGGGCAAGCATAAAGCTGGTTTTGCCGACTCCTCCTTTTCCTCCCATGGTGAGAATCACGCGCTTGGAAGGGGCGGTGGACGAGACGACAGAAGGTGAATCGGAATGTTTCCGTTCGGCTGTTGCAGCCGTGTTGGAGTCGTACATATATGGCTACTCCTTCGTTCTTTGATTACGATGAAGCCGCAACGGCTCGTCTGGGTTGTATTCAAATAAAAGTTTTTTCGCCGGCGTCTTCAGTGGTCGGTCTTTCAATGCCTTAATTGTCTTTGCAATGACTTCCAGTGCCTTCCGAGGTCTTCTAATGCTTTGGTGAGCCTCTGTGTCGTTATAAGTACCTGTAAGTCCTTCCATGTTCTTCTTAGTCGCTGTTCTTCTCGAAGTCGAGAGCGACGCCTTCGCCTTTGATTTCGACCGTGCGAGTACAAAGTCGTTTACTGTGCTCGCGCCTACCTTGAGGCCACAAGCTTTCTTGAGCACCTGTGTGATTTCTCGGTAACTACGGCCACGCTTCCGCATCTCAGTGATTAGCTCGCTGTACGGTTCCAAACGCGAGCGCGGCTCTTTGGCAGGCAGGCTGTTGAGTATGGCTTCAAATTTGTCGTCCACGATTGTTCCTCCGACTGACTCGGCGAGATGGAGTCCGACTACCAGAGATAGAGACGCCGAACGGAGGCCGAAAGGATGGCCGGACAATCACCGGATGTTGACCGGATATACCCGGACAAATGCCGGATACACGCCGGACACCTTACAGGTCGCGGACGCGACGCCGGACCTAACGCGCAGCGTTAGGGATGGTGTCTTGTTGCAAATGAGACGTTAAGGGTCTTCAAACATGCTCACCATTCGCGCCATGTCCAACGGAGCAGGCTACTCCGCACGCCATTTGCAGCACAGTGACTATTACGCCGAAGGGGAGCGTGTAACGGGTCAATGGCAAGGCCGGGGAGCGGAGATGCTCGGCTTGGCAGGGGAAGTTCAGTCGGAACAATTCGAGGCGCTGCGCCAGGGCGTCGATCCGCAGAGTGGTGAATTCCTCCGGCAACGCCACAGCGCCGACCGCACAGCCGCTGATGGCAGCACCCAAAGCCGAGGTCGAAATCTGTACGACTTCACCATCTCGGCTCCCAAGTCGGTTTCAATCATGGCCCAACCGGGTGGGGACGCACGACTTGTGGAAGCTCACAAGAAGGCCGTTGGAGAAACGCTGACAGAATTGGAGCATCGCGCAGCAAGCCGCGTCCGAAGGGACCAGGCGAATGATAACCGCACCACGGGTAATCTTGTATTGTCTGTCTACCATCACGACACGAGCCGCGAACTTGATCCCCAGCTTCACACCCACGCGGTTGCCGCTAATCTGACCTACGACGGCGCTGAGGGCCGCTGGAAGGCGCTGCAAGCCTCGGATATCTATGAGCAGCGGGCTTACCTGACTGAGGTCTACCGGAACGCGCTTGCTCGCGAAGTGCGGTTTCTGGGCTATGAGATCGAGGACCGGCGCAGCTCCAAGGGCAAGAACCTGGGTTTTGAGATCAAGGGTGTCTCCGATGAATTGCTCGAAAAATACAGTCAGCGTAGCGAGCAGCGCGACCGGGCTATTACCGAGTTTGTCGAAAGTAAGGGTCACCAGCCCAGCGACAACGAAATCGCCGTGCTGGTTCGTGAGTCGCGGGCCGATAAGCTGGTTGAGATTTCAACTGCGGAGGTGCACTCGCGCCAAACCGCTCGATTGACCCCAGAGGAGAGCCTAACCCTTGAGCAAATCCGCGAGGCAGTCCGGGAGAGATCCGAAACGCAGCGACTAGAACCAGAGAGTGCAGCTCCTTCCCTCGACTACGCAAAACAACACGTCTTTGAGCGCGTCTCTGTGGCGCTCGACCATGAACTCTTGACTGAAGCACTCCGTCATGGCCGGGGCCGGATCGACTTGGCGGACCTGAAAGGTGAGTTTTCACTGGAAGAAAGCAACGGCAGAATCCTCCAGGCTGGGAAGGAAGTCGCCACACGCGAGAGTCTTGACCGTGAGCGCGACATGATCGAGCGGATCAATCGTGGAATCAGTCAGTTTGAGCGGCTAGGTGGGCAGCATGAATTCGCTGATTCCGCCTTCCTCCGCCCCGAGCAGAAACAGGCAATCGAATTTGTTCTCGATTCCCGTGATCTGGCCGTTAACATTCGTGGGGCGGCAGGCACCGGGAAAACCGCCACGCTGCAAGAGCTGCAGCGCGGCCTCGAAGAAAGCGGTCGCCAAGTGTTGGCGGTGGCTCCCACAATGAGCGCAGTTGAAGAACTGCAGAAAGTCGGCTTCTCGGATGCCATCACGGTGGAACGGTTGTTACAGGGCCAGAGTGCGCAAAGGGATTTGTTCGGGAAAGCGCTGATCGTGGATGAAGCGGGCATGGTTTCCGGTCGTCAAATGTCTGAACTACTAAAGCTGGCTGACCAGCAGTCAGCGCGAATCATTTTCAGCGGTGACACTAAGCAGATTCGGAGTGTTGAGGCCAGTGACGCCCTTCGGGTGCTGGAAAGAGAATCTCAGTTGAAGAGTGTTTCGCTGAGCGAAGTGCAGCGGCAGACTGCCCAAAGCTATCGCGACGCGATTCAGGAATTGCGCCGGGACCCTGAGCGGGGCTTCGACAAGCTGGAACAAATTGGGGCTGTGCGCGAGGTTCCTTGGTCCGAGAGGGCACAGGCGGTTCAACAAGCCTACTCAGAAGCTCAGGCTCAAATCAATGCGAAAGGGCAACCACGCAGTGTGCTGGTTGTCGCCCCCACACACGAGGAGATTGGCCATATTACCGAGGCTATCCGCGCTGAGCGTACTAGCACAGGCGAACTGGGACAGAGTACTCATCAGCAGCACCACATACCCTTGAACTGGACGACTGCTGAGAAAAGTGACGTGCGGAACTATGCTGAAGGCCAGGTGCTGGAATTTCATCGGGCGATCAAGGGCGTTGCTAGGCATGAATCGCTGGAAGTCACCGGAGTGGAAAACGGCAAGGTCTTCGCCCGTAACGCGCGCGGCGAAGAACGTGAGTTTACAGCGAAGCACGCGAAATGCTTTGAAGTCTACGAGCGCCGCCCCATCGACATTGCTCCCAATGACAAGTTACTGCTGACCGCAAATCGGCGGGAGCCGGGGTTGCGCGCTACCAACGGCGAGCTGGTGACGGTTTCCCGCATTGACGAGCAGGGGAGGATTCATCTGCAGGACGGGCGCACTCTGCCGGAGAATTACAAGCAATTCACACACGGCTACGCTGTCACTGCGCATCGCAGTCAAGGGAAATCTGTCGATGCCGTTGTTATCTCCGCTGAAGGGATGCGAAAAGAGCTGTTCTACGTGGCTGCCTCGCGAGGCCGGGAGAGCATCACGGTTGTGACCAGCGATAAAGACCTGCTGCGGGAGTCTGTGGCACGCTCAGTCGCGCGGCAATCCGCTTCCGAGTTGTCGCGCAAAGCGCAAGAGCCTTCCCTGGAAAAGGTGAACCCGTCCTTACGTGAGCGTGAACGCCGCGAACTGCCGGTTGCGCGCGAGCAAGGGTACGATAACGTACCTGAAGGAAAGGCACCACTTAAGAAAGCTCCCGCTCCAGAAACAGCGCAGACCATCGACCTGCAGAAACTCAGTCACGAGCAGGAGCACAGCATAGAACCAGGCCACTATTATGGCATCAGCCGGTAATCTAATCATCTAATCCGGTAGCTTGCTTGCAGAAGGCGTAACCGAATTACGAGCTCCTGTTTACGAGGGATTCTTAGTATGGCGGAGAGGGAGGGATTCGCTCAGAGCCATCGGCGCATATGCTGATGAACACTACACTCGGCGATAATAACCAGTGTTCACACTGGTTGCAAGCGCATTCTTGACTTCCGGTCCAGTTTCTATAGTTTCTCCAATTCGCTGTGTTTCCCATCAAAACGGTATCACTGGTATCAGCGCTTACTCTTGAAGTAGTAATTCGTCACCAGAGCCACACCTGATGCCAGAGTTGTCAGGGATTCGCTAATCAGAGCTTTGTTGCCTTCGGGCGCTGGGATGCAGAATGAGAGTGAGGATGGAACCGATGAAAGCGACCCAGATCGCTGCCGCCAACACGAGTCGCGTCACATCATCGGGGTCACTTGGCATCGAGTCGCAATTTTAGCATTCGATTCGTCATGGCGGAAATGCCTTGGTGACATCGCGAGTCACAGTGCGGCCATCCCCTTACGTTCGGATTTCGTAACAAGCGGTCTCGTTGTTCACTGCGAAGAAAAAAAAAGTACTCGCCACAATCGCAAGGGCGCGGTCGGCGGGATCATCCCGGCCCTTTCGAAATTGCTTAATTATTTAGGCTATTTTCATGGCCAGGGGCCAACTGCATCAGCGTCCGTCGGGTGAACGAAAAACGGTTCGTTACAGAATCCGAAAAGAATACTTTTGTTGTTGACAATTTGCGCATTCAAAGCCTATCTTGCTGCGCAAGTTTGCGAGGAGGATTCGCCCAGGGGATTCTTCAGTCTGCGTGCCTATCGCTGGTCCCTTGAATAGTAGGGATTCCCTTTAGAGCGAGTTGTGTTGGTAACCCTGCGGCTGTGTCCTCGCGGTCGCACGATTCAAACGCGCGAGTCGGAGCAACCAAATCTTTGCCTAAGCAAGCGGAGGAACCCAATGCAGCGACTTTTTCGGCTGTGCGTTTTAGCCGGACTTCTTTCCTTTACGGGACTTGCGTCGTATGGACAGGGGAATCCGGGAACACCGTCGTGGGTAGCATACGACAAACACGAAAATGATTCCGTGAACTTACAGAACCTCAATGTTGTTGTGAACGTTCCGGTTTATTCAAAGTCAGGAGCATTTCCATTTACCTACAGTATCAGCGGAACCTCCTTTATGTGGGTAAATCCAGCTTTTGGCTCTTGGTGGCCTGCATTTGCTCCATATTACGGTCCTAGCGCACCTCTGCCAAATGTGAACGGAGGATTGCTTAGTCAAGGATCGGGTTATCCGCCCTACGGCAAATACACCTCCAGCAGCCACATTTTATGTCCTAACGGGACGACGCTTACCTGGAAATACACCGGTTGGTACATATGGACCGCAGATGGCACAAAACACTACCTCCCGTCTTCGGATTACGCAGACTCGGTTGGATGCTACAACGCTGGTTTTACAGATCAAGCGACAGACGGTACGGGGCTTAGCCTGACCGTCAACCTGCCGAACGGGGGAGTCGTTCAGAATATTCGGACTCGATCCGGGATGGCTGCGATCGGTTCTGCTCTCACTGATTCTAACGGTTAACGGACTGTCGATTAGCGGTACCTATCCAACTCTTACATACACCGACACTTTGGGAACGGCAGCGTTGAGTCAAAGCAACAGTTATGGAGAGATCTCTTGGACCGATGTCAACGGCGGCTCGCCGACGATGACCCCAACCTATTCGACGGTCACATTGAAGACAAGTTTTGGTTGTTCAGGAATAGCGGAGCTAAACGCGAGCCTCATCAGGAGCAAGTTACGACCCTTAGCGGGAACGTGACGTGGGACTCTATCCACACGTATGCTTGGAACTCTTATAATAAGCTCGGCTCTGTTGACTCCACTGCGTGCGCCACGAACGGGGAGTGTGTGACTTACGATGCCTTTGGACGCATCGTGGAAACGAGCTACAATGGAGCGTACACCGAAAGTTGGTACACACAATCAGGTAAGGTGTACATGCACGGTAGCACCCCTGATCACGCTTACTGGCAATCTCCTGGGAATGGGACTGCTCAGATAAATCAAAACGCTGTCACGTTCTATTACACGCACAAAGACTGGTTGGGGAATGCTCGCATCAATTCTGTTATTGTCAATCCCTATGTAGTTTCGGATCAAGCCTATGCTCCGTACGGGGAGGTATATAACAAAGTTATAGCCAATATCGGGGTCCCTGCTCAAATGTTCACTGGACTCACACAAGACATCCTTGGTGGCGTCTTCGACACACCCAACAGGGAGCTTAACGCGAGCCAAGGCCGCTGGTTGTCCCCGGACCCGGCTCACAGCGGCTGGAATCAATATGCGTATGCGACGAACCCCTTGAGTTTGGTCGATCCTCTTGGCTTGTGCGACGAGACTGATGACAGCGACTGCGGGGATAACAGCCATGGGGCGTGCTGCGACAGCGGCGGAGGCGATGGTCCGGTATACGCAAGCAATACCAACGGCGATCCCTTGTTTACTTTCACCACCAGCGGCCAAGTGTTGAATAACCTAAACGGAAATATCTTCGATAGTAGTGGAAACTATATCGATCAGCAAATTTACGGCATTTGGGGTGGTTCCGGTGCACAAGCGCTGGGCATGGCTGCTGACCTCAGCACCCCAACCATGACCGCCCTCAGCTATGTGTTCCTGGCTGAGACTTCGTTTATACTTCCAACCTTGGCCCCGGCGACCGTCGAGCTGGGCGTTGGAACCACAATTGCCGAGGCCACGTCCAGTACTGACGCTGCAGCCGAACTGATGACGGTGACCCATGCCACCGATGTCAACGGTGCGGCTGCAATAGGCGACAATGGCTTCCTTCACCCAAATTCCTTTGTAACCACCGACAATCTGTCGGGAATGAGCCAAAATCAAATTGAGAACTTCTTAGAAATCGATCCGGGCAGAGGTGCCTATACGACCACTTTCCAAACCCCAGCATCTAACCTCGGACCTGCGGTTAATGGTCCGTTGACTAGCGGAGGTGCAACGCAGTTCCAAGTGATAAACTCTACTCAAGTGGGAACGTTTGTACCGACGCCATAGCTATGGGAAAAACCAAAGGCCCTTACAATGAAGAATTTCTGCGAGGGTCCAAGGTTAGGATTGCCAATCGTGCGTTCTTGGAGAAGTTTCTCAATACGTGGAAACTCCATAATAAGCTGCAACCGTACCAATTGGAGTATGCGGGTCAGACCGCCGAAGTAGAATCTGTGGCGTTTTACCATGGCGGCTATGAACTCTACACGCTGAAGGGAATCAAAGGCATCTGGCATGAACAGTGCTTGGAAGGGATCGCATGAAGCCGCAAGAGCTTACTGAACATAATCTTGTCTTTCAGGAGGCGCTGACTATAGTCAAGGAAGAGATTCCACTCCAGGGCAGAGTCAAAATGCCTCGACCTGATTTGATGATGACGCACAAACTGAGACACTCGATTGCTCTTTTCGAGCAAGCGCTCAAGATCAATCCTCACAACTGGTCGGCGATGTGGTTTATTGGCAAAGTGCATCAACGCCTCGGCGAGTCACAGAAGGCTCTTGCCTGGTTTGAACGGGCGTATGACATAAATCCATCTCAGCCGGATATATCCAGAGAAGCGTCGCTTTGTGCGATGGAGACTGGCCTTCACAGCAAGGCCATTTTCTTCGCTAATTGTGCCGCCGAGGTTGAGCCGACTAACGCCGGCCTTCAGGCCAACCTAGCACTCGCTTATTTACTTTCGGGGCGGCTCCCTGACGCTCAGAAATCCGTAGACTGCGCCCTGGCTGCTAATCCCTCAGACGCGATCTCTCAGACCATCCAGCGGATGATTCAGCACTTCACCTCTAATCGTCGAATCCCGCCAGCGACGACTTCCGCTTTGTTGGATTATTGGCATCGCAAACGCGCAGGGGGGCTGCCGAGCAGATTAAGGGATGTTGCTCTCGGCAAGGAGTGAAGTTCTTCAAGTGAACTTACGATCGATGCAAAGGCGAGACTGGGTTTCGATCAGAGGTAGGATTCTTTTGGGAGTGGTTCTCGTACTCTCAGTTCTCGGTACTAGTGCGGAGCAGAAACAGCAAGGTTCTTCGCGGACATACACCACCGCAAGGCTGGGTTTTTCTTATACTTACCCAATTCAACTCATCCCCAATAGTGCTTATTTTCGTCAAGAGATGAAGCCATCTGAAAATGGCTACGCGCAGGGTCTTGTCCTTTTCTCGGCATTTGAAACACCCACTCCCGGAAAGGCTCGGAACGGGATCGTAATTATGTATGATGATGTTGCACTCTTCGGGGCCGACTGGGACGCAAAGCACTGCTTGCGCAAGCTTACCTTGATGCAATCCAAGCTAGGCTGGACTGTCCTACGACAGAACACTTCCGCTGAATTCGACGGTCAGGGTTTTCTAAGAGCGGATTACGAGCACACAAATCCTCTGGTGTTCCAATCGGCAGTTTGTACAATCTGGAAGGGAGAGGCCTTGCAGTTCATCCTCTCTGCGGGAAGTGAAGAAGAGATTGAGCAGCTTTTTCAATCTCTCAATACGCTTCATTTCCAACGCCTAGTTCGAAAGACAGTGCCCCACTGAATCCGGCGAGGAAATGCAGATGTTTGTGCAATGATCAAAGTAATCAAGAATTGTTCAGCCAAGCGCAGCACCGACATACACGCACTCCAAACGTTTCACATTTCCCCTCCGGTGATCATTGCCGTGGTTGTTGCGGCCGCTCTCTATCTTCCTTCTTTGGGAGCGGGTTTTGTCCACGATGACCACTTCCAAATCGTTACGAATCCGCAGATTCAATCGTGGGATTACCTCCCGCGATTGTTGTCCACTGACGTTTGGAGTCAAAAGGGCGTGGATCACGTCGGCCACTTCTACAGGCCGCTCTTCTCCGTATGGATGCTGTTTGTATACACGATGGCAGGCCCGAACGCTTTTCTTTGGCACCTTGCCAATGTGTTACTACATGCGGTGGCTACGTATTTGGTCTACATGCTGTGTGGCATTTTTCTGGACTCGGCCGTGGCTGCATTATTCGGATCTCTGCTCTATGCGGTGCATCCGATTCATGTGGATGCGATTTCTTGGATTTCAGCAAGCAACGAACTCCTTTTGACCATTTTTGTGCTGGCTGCGCTTATTGCCCTGGCAAAGGCGACTCACGAGCAGAAGACTTCCTGGCTTGTGCTGAGTATCTGCCTCTTATGGGGCGGCGCTTATGTCCAAGGAAACGGCAATTGCCGTTCTGCCCATTTTCCCGATTGTGTATTGGCTAGCTCCAACCGAAAAACACACGGAACCTCAAGGTACGAGACGTATTCTGAGTGCCGTGCGCATTGGCGCTTTATATGCGAGTTCGGCAGCGATCTATCTCCTAGTGCGTTCATTCATTTTGAGGGGAACCGGGATCGAGGAGGGGAAGCACAGCTTCGCGGAAGTAGTATTTAGCAGTCCACAGATTCTCAGTTTTTATGTAGAAAAGCTCTTCTGGCCCTCGGGGCTGGCCGGCTTCTATGTCAATCAACTGGTTTCTTTCCCCACGGCACGCATGTATCTTGCTACGGGCGTGCTTCTGCTCGGAACCGGCTTATTCGTGTGGCTCGCCTGTCGTTTTTCAGGAGTTTTTGCTTTTGCCGGAGTCCTGATACTGCTCCCTTTGCTTCCCGCCCTTGCCGGGATTCGTGTTTATGACCAGGGAAACATGACCCATGATCGATACCTGTACCTGCCATCGGTTGGACTGTGCCTGTTGCTGAGCCTTGCGGTCGGCAGCGTTTGGCGTGATATGCGTGCACGCCCCGTGGTGCTCCTGATTTGCGTCCCGATCTTCGCCTTCCTTTGCTATCTAACAGTGCGACAGCAAAGGTTCTATCACGATGACGAGGCTTTTTATGAAAGGGCAATCGCTGTCGATTCCAGGAATGCACTTGTAATGGGTTACCTTGGAGACGCTTATCTGGAGAAGAATGAGAACGAACTCGCGATGGAGTGGTTTGAGCGAGGCCTAAGAACAGCGCCGAACGACCCCAATGCCAAATTTTACTTAGCCCGTGGCCTGATGAAAACTCAACAATACAGCGCCGCCGAACCGTATCTCAAGGATCTCGCTTACGGCAGTCAACCGATTGCGCCCAAACGCAAGTCCGCACTCCTGTTGTCCTTGGCCAATGCCGAAATGCAGTTAAACGAACCCGACATGGCCGAGCGAACGCTCAAGGATCTTGCCGAGTTCGATTTCAGATTTCCAGGCCTTCACCGCACCTTGGGTATTGTTTTTCAGCGCACCGGCAAAATCGAAGATGCTCAAAAGGAGTACGCTCTTGAATTTCAGATCTCCTCAGATCGGGAGTCTGGTCGGCAGGCAATAGCACTGGCGCGACTCTTAAGGGAATTTCAACACTAAGGCGTATAGGTTCAGGAACGCTGCACTGGAAACTTCTTGCAATGAACACACTCTCGACTCGACGGCCATGAATTCTTTGCGCGTTTCCTGAACCCTAGGCAATAAGGATCACAAAAATGCCACCTCTAAAAAGACACTGTCAGGCTGGTTATGCAGGTTTTATTTTAGCCAGAATTAAGCAATTTATTAAATTAAGGATTAAGTTATCATACGCTAGCATGTGTGGCCATTTGGAGAAGGCCCCTGACAAACCTTCGACATTGCTTAAGCTCTTTAAATGACGAAATCACAGGTCTTAGGAATATTCGCTGGAAGCGGCAGATTTCTTAAGCCGGACGAAGTTCGCAGCCATATTCGGCCAATTCCAGACCGCCGTTCTCTGTGCAGCTATCTTGCAAGGCTCAGAGATCAGGGCTTGCGCGACCGGCATCCGTATTCTCGACGAGGACAGTTGGCCTACCGGCTAACGGAGAGAGGGCGTGCCCGACTGGAATACTTCCGACGAAACCCTCGGCCTTAGCTTATATAGGACATCATCCCGCCTAGGAAAACCTCAAGACGCCGAGCCGTCCACCCTCTGCTATTCAGATAAGAAGTGTCACGGTGCAGTTCGTGGTGGGACCGCTTTGATACAATCTCGCGCGAGGGGGAACTCAATGGATAATTTAGCTGGAGTCGTTCGGCTGTTAAAGAAGGAACAAGATCGGTTGACAAAGGAACTTCACGGAATTGGTGCTGCGCTTGCGGCCTTTGGCCACGCCTACGGAAAGGGGACAGGAACCAGAAAGCTGTCGGCATCAGCTCGGGCAAGGATCGCGGCTGCCCAAAGAGCGCGTTGGGCAAAGGTTCGCGAAAACGCCGGCAAATCCGCCAAGGTTGTTCCCATTCGTGGCAAACGGACGCTCTCGGCAGCCGCGCGGAAGGGGATGGCCGCTGCGCAAAGGGCGCGATGGGCGAGGGTGAAGGCCGCAAAGAAAACGGCCTAGTGAGTTTGATCTCGCGATATACAAGCGCTGTGAACCGGCTTAGGTGGAATCCCGATAACCCCAAGGCCGGTTTTTTACGTTTGCACTCCGTCTTACTCGCCGTATAGTACGCTGGAAAAACGGCGGCAGGAGTTGGGACGTTTCGCCTCCAAGTATAATAGCGGCGGTCCCAACCATCCCACTCTGGGCTGCGTGCGAACTACCGATGACTGCATGAAACAGATAACTGATTGGCAATCCCATGATCCGATGACGGACATCTCGATTCAGTAGAGCCAGGAGTACGCCATGCTTCGTCTGATAGCTGTGTTGGCCCTCACGTTCGGCATCAACGCTTTTGCTAGCGATGCATCGAAGAAGCCTTGTACCAAGTCCGAAGCAACACAGGCAGAGAAGGAGGTGGACTCCCTCAACGACTGGGATCGTGTTTATTCCGCATACAAAAAGTTTTCCCGGTGCGACGACGGTGCCATTGGAGAAGGCTATAGTGACGCAGTGGGTAAGCTGCTCGCCAACGACTGGGGACATCTCCAGCGTTTGATCGCGCTGACCAAAGGTGACAAAGGGTTCCAGCGGTTTGTAGTCAAGCATATCGACGAGACTCTTCCCGGCGAAACATTGTCGAAGATATCGAATAATGCACGATCTAACTGTCCGGCGGGCGCGCAGGAACTATGTGGTTTGATTGCGAGCGCAGCATCCGGCAAATCGCCAGCGGCAGGATCCGATTCGCGGTAAGTTCTGCCCGATCCGGCGGGGGCGTCACGATGCGTATAACAGGTAAGGAAAAATGGTTGAGGTCAACGACAGCGTAGTAAGCCAGGACGGGGCATTGAAGGCAACGCTGGCAGCGTTCGATCCCAAGACCGGCAAAGGCCGGTTGAAGATCGAAGAACTAAAAGCCGAGCGCGGACGATTCTACGTGACGGTGACATACGGCGAAGCCGGACAAACCAGGATCGATTACAAAACCTACGACGTGAAAAAGGCCACCGAGTTTCCGTTCACAACCAACCGGAATGATGCCATCAAAGAGATCACAATCGTCCGGGTCCCGGCTGACTGAGCGACCGTGGCGAAACTCAAGAAGGGGAAGTTCTATCACGTTCTCTGTCGTCCTTTTGATCGGCCTCGTGCGTGGCGGCAGCTCATCTATCGGGGATACAACCGCACAACTGGCAGGCATAAGTTCGAGCCAGGGAGAATTACAGTGAGTCCAAAGAAGCTGCGCCAACGGGTCCGGCAAACCGCCGATCTGTTGACCTCTCCCCCGCCGATTCCTTCCGTGATCCGCACATGATTCCGGCTCCGTTTGTGCCCAGGAAAGTTTTTCTTTTAGCTGCGATCTGAGGGGGCGAGCCGCACCGAAAAGGTGCGGCTCGTGCTGTTAGGGGTTAAGGGTTAGGAAGCCGAGACGAGGGCGTACTGGGTCAGCGGCGCTCCATCTTGGCGACGAGGGTGTCCCGGCGAGGACCGGGGTTAAGCCGGTAGGCACGGTAGCCCAGCAGGTCGAGTTGGCGGCGGATGCCGTAGAGCCGTTCTTGCTTGGTCATCTGATGCTCCTTTCGGTGAAATGTCTTTCTACCTATGGGTCCGGTAGCGGCAGAACTGGGGTGAGTTGGCGATCCGCGCCGTGGTCCTGATCCCGGCTGAGGGTGTTTCCGGGGCTTGGCGGGGTCAGTTTCCGCGAGTTGCTGTGGGGTATCCGGGAGGATCAAAATCTGGCGCTGCTGGCGCAGCGGGTTGATAGGGACACGTCACCCCCAAACGGGAGCTGCAGAGCAACTTTCGGTTAACGTGCGTTAACGTTCGTGGGATCAGCGAGCTAGGCGGGAGAAGCGCGAAAAATGGGCAGTTTCCGCGTTCGCGTTCGCGAACCTATAGAAAACAAGCGGCTAAGAAGAAGAATCCTCGACTGTGGGTTGTTGTCCAGCAACCACGCGGCGAATACGCGGACTCCGGGGTCCAACCCGAGTTAGATTCCTGAGCCGGGCGGTGTGGCGAATCGTCGCGAGTGTGGTGTTCGGTAAGGTTGGCTATGCAAGTTTTACTTTAGCCAGAAATAAGCCAATTTATTAAATCTAAGGATTGGTTATCATACACTAGCGTGTGTTGCCATCGGGAAGGACCCCTGACTAAACCTTCAACATTGCTTAAGCTCTTTAATGACAAAATTACAGGTCTTAAGGATATTCGCGGTGAGTGGCAGATTTCTTAAGCCGGACGAAGTTCGCAGCCATATTCGGCCAATTCCAGACCGCCGTTCTCTGTACAGCTATCTTGCAAGGCTCAGAGATCAGGGCTTGCTCGACCGGCATCCGTACTCTCGACGAGGACAGTTGGCCTACCGGCTAACAGAGAGAGGGCGTGCTCGACTGGAATACTTCCAAAAACGCTCATGAGACGGGGTGCCAGCCCTGCGCAGGCTCCGCCGTTCCTACCTGCTCTAACGTTACGTATGTACGTAACGTAGAAGCGGCCTGCGTTCGCCGAATCACAGACCCTTGCCATTCCGCTTATTGCGCGTACTTGAGAACGAGGCTAGTTTCCACGGCCTTTGGGGTGAGCATCGAAAATTCATTGTTAAAGACCACATGGTAGGTCCCGCCGTCAGTGGGCAATATAACCTTCACGGTTCCCTGCGTGACCTTCTGGCTGTTGTAGATAACCCGAAGCGGATGCTGGTTTGTCCAGTTCACGAATTGGTCGTCATTCATTACCCAAACCTCGATGCTATTGCGTAGCCCCCCGGTAGCAGCGAAGTGGCCCTCCAAACTGACCGCCCTAGCCCCAGGAGGGACAACAAACTTGAATTGCTTCGCGCTATGCGCGGGAACTGTGAAGGCCGGTTCTCCAATTGGCCGGTTGACGATTTGGGGCGCGTCTTGAGCCACAGCGATTGTGCCAAACAGCATGACGGCGCTAAGAATGGTTTTGATCGGAAAGTTCATGTGGGCAAAGCTCCCTTTTCGTAGGCTGTTATGGTACGAACGGTACTAACAGTATCGTTGCTAGAAAAGAGTACGGAGGTAACGATGGAAAGGAATGGAAACCACTGGCAAGCGGACAATTCAGGTCAACGTGAAGATGACCGCCGAGGACTTCGACAATCTTCAGAAGGCGGCAAACGCATTATGGCCGGATGCCATTCTCAGCAACTCCGGGATTATTCTCGGGCTCGCACGCCTCTCCGCGCGAGAAGTGCTCAAGAAAAAGACGCGCAAGCCTGCTAAGTAGCGTGGCTGGCTGGCGATCTTGAACGCTTGCCCTGGGGAACAAGGGACCGGTCCTCATTCATTTTCTTTCACGCGCAAATCCCAAGACAATTCCCCAGTGCCACAGTTTCGGCAAGCTCCGTCGCGTGCAGGTCCTTCGTAGCCGCATGAGCACTCGATGTAGTACTCGCGCCGAACAATGACGTGTCTGGCCCTCGTTCGCTCTTCGGCGCATATTTCTCGCGACCGGCGGGGCGTCACGAAGCCCTGTCCTCCGAGAGAGTCGGCTAAGAAATGAATTTGCGATGCGGGCCTGGCGCGAGGAAATTTCGCGTCACGGATAATTTTCAGGATCAGTTCTGAGAACTGAACCAGACTCCCGCTCATTCCGACCGCCTCGTCGCTGACTGCTCTGACGATTTCTTCCGACGAGTGCGCAGCCAACAATCGCGGACCCAGTTTCGACCAAAATTGGGGAAATGCTAGACGATAGTGGTCCGCTTGTCCCAGCAGTATTGATCGATCCATCCGGCGCGGCCTGCCTCTCCCCTTCTTTTCCTCTGGTGTCTCTGAAGATTTCTTTTGCGCCATGTAGTTTTTCCATCCGGGACGCTTTTTGGGTTTTAGCGGTTACTGTTGGCCATGATTATACGGATTAACGTGGGTTGTCCTACTATTTTAGCGGGGCCGTCGCGCAACGAATCGTGTAACTGAACATATTTACAGCATTTAATCGCATTTTCCATTGGATTTCCACCGCGATCTCATAGCACTATTTATATGGAGATATGACCATGACCGGTAAAGATACGCAGTGGTTTCCTTGCCCGATCTGCCTAAAGCCGCTCGATGTCCGAACGAGCAAACGAAAAAAGCCCTACGTGATCTGCTCGCCCTGCGGAGTGCAGATGTTCATTCGTGAGCGGGCTGGAATCGAAGCCTTCGGAATGTTAGTCGAGCAAGGGCTGAAGGCGGACGTGTTAACTCGAATCGGCCAACTGGAACAACGCTACCGGCTGCAATGCCCGGAGTGTAAGAAATCCTTTTGGGCGCGTCCTGAATTGCTAGGGACAAACTGGTTCAATACCAAGGCGTCAGGCTATCGATGTCCCGAGAACAATTGCCAAGGTGTCGTTCCGATTGAAAAACAGGCTAGCTGATGTCCATCGCAGATCAAATCGAGAAGATCGGTCGAGCCTTGACCGCGCAGGAGCTATCGAAGCTCCTCTCCGTCTCCAAGGTAACGATCTTCAAGCAAGCCGCAGCCGGACGCATTCCCTCGTTCCGAATAGGCACCTGCGTCCGCTTTGATCCGAGAGCCGTGGCAAACTGGCTGCGTTCGCAGTGACCCTACACGAAAATCTTGTTCACCTTCGCACGTACCTGCTGGCTGCGTGACGGCTTCAGGTAGCGCATGGTGCTTTCCATGTCAGAGTGACCGAGCCACTGTTGGACGGTGCGCAGATCGACTCCCGCCCAGAGACATCGCGTCGCAAACGTTGCTCGAAACTTATGGAGCCAAAAGTTCTCTTCGCCTAGGCTGGCGCGGTCTGCCACGGCCTTCAGGCAATCCAGAAAATCGAGCTTCGGCTTGCAACCGGCAGTGGGGAACACTAGACCGCACGTTTTATCTGCTTTCGACTTCCGCGCCTTTAAGCTCTTCACCAACTTCGCAGGGATGGGAATCTCACGCTCTTTATATGCTTTCGGCGTCCATCCCCGGTCTGGCTTGTGGGTGACGCGAACCGTGGCGTGAGCGAAGTTGATATCCGACCAGTATGTGTACATGACTTCCTGTTCTCTCATGCCAGTCATCAGGAAGAACTCGTACCAGAGTTTTTCTTCCGCATCGCAGGCCGCAAACAGTTTGGCCAGTTCTTCCTGCTCGTAAATCTCCGGTTCCTCTTCCGTGTAGCGCGGCCAGTCATTCTTGCCCGCTAGACCGCGAATCCCATTCGCCTTTAGAAATGTCATTACGTTCTCGAATTTGTTATAGACGCTTCGTGGTGCTTGCTCCTTTTCGTCTCTGAGGAAGGCGCAGAACTTGAGCAAGTCTCGGCGCTCGATGTCTTCGAGGTCGAGTTTGGGGCAGGATTCCGTGAAGTAATTCAGAGCCGTTGAGTATGCGGCTAGAGTCTTCGGCTTTTTCGTGAGCTTCGTTTCGTCCAGGAACTCTGCGACCGCTCCTGCGAGTGAGCGGTTCCCATTGTCGCCATTCTCAGGCACGACGAAAACGCCGTTGTTCACGGCGTTCAGTTCAGCTTCCTTGCGCATTCGTCGTGCGCTGGCGTCGGCGGAGTCCTTCCCCACCGAGAGGCGCACTCGTTTCGAGCCTTCGCGCCATTCCAGGTAATACGCGCCTTCGGGATGCCGCTCTTCGCGGCCATTCACGAACACGATATCGGGCTTGACTCGACCGTTCGTGGAAAGCACAACAGCGCAATACCGCATCCCGTGCGGCGTTTGGACCCTTTTAGTGAGATTAACTTCGCGGTTGGCCATTCGGTGATCCTTCCTGAAACTGGTATCAGTGTAGGTATCACCGGATTGCAAGTGCTAGATAACAACGGTAATGGCGGAGAGGGAGGGATTCGAACCCTTGTGGTTCGCCAAAACGTTGCACGCGCTACATTACAACGACTTCCTTCTACTTGGCGTAACGCCTTCGGAGGGGATAGCAGGCGAATCGGGGGTGGGCGGGAGTTGCTCCCAGAGAGTGTGGACGGACAAAGGCTGCGCCTCGGCTCTGATAAAAGGGAAAGAGCGTGGTCGTTGGCAAAATAGTTCTTGAGTCTACGCCGCTACTGCATAACGATGGTGCAGGCCGCCGAGTCTCGGCAAGGATTGAATCTCGCTTCCAGCCCCGGAGCGGATTGCTGTTGGCCGACCTGCTGGCGTGTCCTTGGCGAGCCCGAGGTGCGTCCGGTCTTCGTGGTAGTAGCGAACGTATTCGCCCATGAGCCGCTTCAGATGCCGTTCGTTGAGGACGATCACGTGTTCTAGGAGATCTCGTCGGCAACTTCCAACCCAACGCTCCGCAACACCGTTCTGCCACGGACTGCGAAAGGCAGTGCGGGTTGGCTGGCTCCCCATGTCCCTCACAACCGAAATCACATCGACTCCAAACTTTGAGTCTCGGTCGAATAGCAAGAATCGGTGCGGCTGTTTGTAGGCCCACGCTTCTCGCAATTGCTGTGCGACCCAGACAGCGTTGGGGTTTTGGGTCACATTGAAGTGCAGGATCTTACGCCGGTCGTGGCCGATCACGAAAAAGCAATACAGAACACCCAACGTGAGCGTCGGGACTGTGAAGAAGTCCATCGCAGCAATTGCCTCGCGATGATTCCTGAGGAACGTCAGCCATCGCTTCGCGGGATCTGGGTCTCTCGGGGCTCGCCGAACCCATCGCGAGACACTCCTCTCCGAGAGATCGAAGCCCAGCTTGAGCAGTTCGCCGTGAATGCGCGGCGCTCCCCAGGTTGGATTCTCGGCAACCATGCGAAAGATCAGAACACGAACTTCCTTACTCACCCGTCTGCCCCCTCCCACTCGCCTGGCTCTGGAAACCCATGTCCAATACAACCCGAAGCCAGCCCGATGCCAGCTCACGACGGTTCTGGGAGTGACCAAGACGAGAGGCTTTGTCCACCCGGACCAGAACCTTCTCAACGCGACCCAGAACAGCTTGTGCAACGCGGTGAGTCGACGGCGAGGTCGGGTGGCGTGCAGAGTTAACAGTTGCTGACGGAGGGCGAGGTTTTCGAGAATGAGATCCTCTCGAGAACTGAAAGCACTGACAATCCAGCCCAGAAGATGCCGGAGGGAAACAGTCATGGCAAGAATCTTATCGGAACATCCCAAATCGAGTTCGTAGTGAAGTTACTGATACTGCGGGTGTTCGATCTTTTGGCGAATGACAGGCCAATGGTTCAACGGCACGGCTGATGCGCCGGATGCGATGCATATCTGAATGGCCTGAGGAGCCAATTCTTTTAAGCGCTTGCAAGAACGAGCTTCTCCCGATTGGTGACACGTTGCTCTCATCACTCGCCCTTTCGTACTTACTCGTCCGCTGTCGCTGCCGCGCCTTCGGCCGGTTTACTCTTAGCGCGGGCTTGGTCGAGCTTGCTGGAGACCGAATCATCGGCAGCTTTGGTCAGACTCTTCGTTTTCTGGAACTCGGCGGTTGCCTCGTCTTTCCTTCCCATGGCTTGATAAAGCCGTGCCAGCCGCCAGTGAACGTTCACATCGTTAGGGTTTAGCTTGGCGGCCACCTTCAGTTCTCGAAGGGAATCAGCTCGATGGCCAGCATTCGCGTACACGATGCCCAAATCAAGATGTGCCATTTCCATTCCCGGATCTATACGGATGGTCCTCTCGATTAGCGGAAGAGCGGCACCGGGGCGGTTCATTTTCACGTTGGCATCCGCCAGATAGGCCATTGCTTGAACGTGATTGGGAACGTTGGCCAACTCGGCCTGAAACTCCCGGGCAGCTTCCTCGTATTGGCCCTGGGCCCATAGAAGGTAGCCCAGACCGAAGTGTACATTGGGCTCTTTGGGATTAGCTTTGACGGCGGCGCGGAATTGTTGCGTGGCACCGGCATGGTCATTCATCTCGTCCAACGCCTCGCCGGCCAGCATGTCAGCCTCAGCCGACTCTGCGTTTAACGTCAGAATTTCGTGATAGACATCGAGAACGCATTGAAACTGCTTAGACGCGAGGCAACTGTGCGCCAAAACCAGGCGGAACGGAAGATTCTGCGGATCGCTGGCTGTCGCCTCCTTCAGATAACGGACTGCAGCCGCGTATTCCTGCAGTCCATAATAGGCTAAGCCAATCAGCGTCGTCAGACGTTGTGCCTCCTCTGACGATGGAGGCTCGCTCTTTCGTAGAGGCTCGAATATTTGGATGGCCTGCTTCAATTCCCCAGCTTTAAAGAATGCGAGGCCGAGGTTCAGCCGCAGACCGGGCATCGTCGGATTCAGCGCCAAAGCCTTGCGATAGAGGGGAATCGCTTCCAGGTAGCGTTGCTGGCGAGCTTCGAGGAACCCGAGGTGGGCGTAAGCTTCCGGGTTCGAGGGCTGTGAAGCCAGAAAAGCACGCCACGCAACCTCGGCCTCGGCATTCTTTCCTTGTTGCTCAAAAGTAATCGCGGTTTGGCGTTGACTGTCTGGGGATCCTATCTGTCCCACACAGATGGCAGCTGCCAAAATCAGCATCGCCATCAGGATTCGGGTCAGAGCGATTCCCAGTTGCACAACTCGCACAAGCATCTCCATTCGCATTCTCGCTTGCCGTAAAGGCGTCGCGCAAGAAGGCGATCAACGAACGCGAAAAAATTGGGCCCGGCGGAGATGTCCGCCGAGCCAATGTGGGGGTGAGTCCGAGGTCAGAAACTAAACTTCCCGCCAAGCTGCAGCACACGAGGATCGTAAGCAGAGGTCACGTGCCCGAAGTTCCCGTCAGCCGAGTTCTGATCCACACCAAGAAATTCCGTATGGTTGAAAGTATTGAAGCTTTCAAACCGCAATTGGACGTTCATCCTTTCCGTGATCTTGATGGTTTTGAACAGGGCCAGGTTGAAGTTGAAGAGTCCCGGTCCCACCACTGCATCTTTTCTGGCAGTACCAAAGCCTTGATTTGTGCCTCCGTTCCACGGAGCTACCGGATTTGCAAACGAACTGGTGCTGAACCATGCGTTTACTGTCTTTGGGTAGGAGATTGGCGCCACTTGGTTGGGACGGTTCCTGGTGCCGCCACCTAAGCCGAGTGTATCGGTGCCGGAATAGATAATGCCATTCCCACCATTGACCGGACTTCCCGACTGCGCAACCGTTACATCCGAAAGTTCCCAGCCGCCAAACACGCCGTGCAGCAAGCCATTCGTACTGTGCCCGAAAAAGGGCAGGTTGTAGACGAAATTCGCGTTGAAGATGTGGCGCCGGTCGAACTGTCCCGACCCCCGGTCATAATTCAGGTTGAAGGGATCGGATGCTCCCCCGAGGTCATTAGCCACTAGATCAATCTCGTGAGACCAGGTATAGGCCAGTTGCGTAGTTAGCCCATGGCGGTTCTCAATTCGCAGACCTGCCTGGAAGGAGTTGTAGGAGAAGTTGGTGTTGTTCGTCTGCTGCGTAATGGAGCTAAAGCCAGGGAACTGTCGGTACAGGTTTGGGTTCAACGAGCCATTCTGGACTCCCTGCCGGAGGTCGTAGGGGTTTGCTGAATTGTTCGGATCAGTCAAGGGCAGGGTGTTAATTGGTATGTCGGTGCTTTGGTGCCAACCTCGAGTACCGACATACTGCACCACGGCGATTACCGATTGGGCAACTTGCCGCTGGACCCCCAGGCTAAACATGGCCGTTCCGGGGTTCTTGTACCTATATTGCAGAGTGGTCATTGTAGAGGGAAAGATAGCCTGAGCCGCAGTCTGTCCCGTATTGGCGCTCGTGGTAGGACTGGAGAAGTAAACGTTGGTGGCTAATGGCTGGAACGCAAAGGGCGGATTCAAAGCGGCGTTGTATACGTCATTACCCTGAACTCTCTCGAAGAAGAGTCCCGCGCCGGCTCGCAACACAGTCTTGCCGTCGCCGCCGATATTGTAGGCGAAACCGACTCTCGGTTCGAACGTGTTGTAATCGTTCTGCACATTTCCACGAGGGAAGCCATTGACACCGGCTTCCCGGATGCCATTGAGATAAAACTGCTGGCCGTTGAACGTTGTGAGCGCGGCGGGATTGATCGTGCCTGCGCCGGGCTGTCCGGCTGGAACGACAGGATTACCCAGCGCCGCGTTGTAGTCTGCGGGAACGAAATTCGCGAACTGGTTATAACGCTCATAGGCATGAGGCAATCCGTCAAAGCGAAGTCCGAGATTCAGGGTCAACTGCGGAGTGACGTGCCAGTTGTCGTTGCCGTAGAAGCCGTAGTTGTTGTTCACCCAGTGTTTGCCTGCCAGAAATTGCAGTTGTTGAAAGCTATCAGCGTCACCTAATAAGAAATTTACATACCCATCGTGGGAAAAAGAGTTGTTGCTGAAGGTGGCGGTTCCCTGGGTATTGGCCTGAAGTTCCTGATTCTTGGGATCGTGCAACCAGCTGAAGCCAAATTTGAACTGATGCCGGCCATGGGTCCAGGAAAGATCGTCACGAGTCTCGTATCCGAAGTAGGAGTTCTTCCAGGGAAAGTAACTGGAGCTCCAGGTCGTATTGATCGGCGTCCCTCTCAGGTCAATCTCCGGCATGCGGCTTTCCCGGTTAAAGGCCGGCGGGAACAAAGAGGTAGCGGTCCATCCGCTGGGCTGGACGAAAGAACTGCCAGCTCCGGCGACGGGACTAAGGTGGATGGTGTTGCCACTGAAAAGAAAGCTGGTTTCGTTAGCAGGCGAGGCCGAGTATGTTTGCGTCAGCTTAATGGTCGAAGACCACGACGGGTTGAGCATCGCCGTGCCCACCGTAGGATAGGTACTGTTGCCCCATAACGGCGGGAAAAACCCCACACTGACCGCGTCATGCAGGTAATGGCCCATCAACTGGAACTTGCTGTTGATGTTGTGGTCAATGCGAACCACGTCTTCGCGGACATTCGTGGCCTGCGGGATAGACGCGATGTATTGACTGGTGCCGAAATTCGGATGTGGGAAAGTGTTCGCGTTCAGTTCACGGACCGCATTTTGGTCAATCAAGTTAGCCGGAATCACGTTCCCTGGGAAGGGGCTCCCCGCCACCAAACCATCCGCAGCGTAGACGGCAAGCTTGGCTGGATCCGAAGTCTGTGGAACGATCGGTGGGGCCTTGTCGCCGGAGGGTACAACATAGGTCAGCGGCTGGCCAAGCGTAGGGAAATTAGCGGCCGGGATGGTGTTGGAAATCGAAGGTGGACTCCCTTGAATTTGCCTCCGCCATTCTTCATTGACGAAGAAAAATGTTTTCTTTCCGATTGGACCTCCGAAATTCCCGCCAGGTATGTTCAGCCGGAACTCTGGCCGCGGCTTGCCCGCGAGATTCAGGAAATAGTTGTTGGCTTGGTAATCTTCATTCCGGTTGAACTCCCACACCGAGCCGTGGTACTGCCGGGTACCCGATTTGATGACCATGGTGATGGTTCCGCCTGAGCCGATACCGTAGTCGGGCCCGTAGTTGCTGTCGAGAGTCTGGAATTCGGCGAGCGAATCAACTGAAGGCAAGGAGCTGAAGCAGCCGCCGCAGCCGCGATCGTTCAGTTCGCCTCCATCCAACAGGTAGATGTTGTGGGTGGAGCGGGTTCCGTTGAAGCTAATGCCGTTGGCGCTGGTCAGAGCAATCGCTCCGCTATAAGACGGCAAGTTGTTGGACTTCCCCAGGCCCAGGGCGGCAAGGGCGGTCACATTGCGGCCATTGGTCGCTAGTTGGGTCACCTGCTGACCGGTGATGAGACTGCTGACCTCGTTAGTCTGCGCCTGCACCTGCAAGGCGTCCGCTTCCACGGTTACCGTCTGCTGTGCGCTCCCTACATTGAGAGAAATATTCTCCGCCAAAGTCGCAGCGACGTTTACAACAATGCCTGTTTTGGTGAATTTCTCAAAACCTTGGATTGATGCTTCCAGCGTATAGCGGCCTACACCCACGTCCGCGAAACGGTAGGCACCTGATGTGTTCGACGTGACCTCTCTTGTTTGACCGGTCGCAAGGTTGGTGAGAGTAAGAGTGACGTTCGCAACCACCGCTCCGCTCGGATCGGCGACGGTTCCGGTTATAGTGGCGTTGTCTTGTCCCCAAGCCCCGGTGGTTAGCGTTAAGAGCAGAGCAATGAATGCGAACGCCGTCAGACACCGGCATGCCCGTCTTTCGGCGAGGGTGATCAGCCCAACGCCACGAATTTCGGTCATAAGATGATTCATAATTTCCCTCCTCTTCCCAGCTTCCCAGCCGAACCTATGTTTTCCGCTACGTGTTTCTGTTGCGATCCAATTCATAGTTGGTCGCTTGCGTAAAAACCAGCGTCGCTCGCCGCAGTGAGCCAATTTTGCAAGGTGTAGTAATCGTTTGCTCAACTGCGAAAACTCTTAGACCGAAAACTTGTAGACCCCTTTGTGCCGGACTGTCAAGATTTATTTTTGACCCGAACAATATCACACCTTCGACGCATCGCTGTAGCGACAACAGCAAGCGCGCATCAACTTGGTGGGTTAAGAAAGGATCCAAGCAATCGTTTACGTCATTTCACGGATTTGGGTCCGGAATTATGCATTGCGGAAAATTATTCGTCCTGGGCACGTTGTGACACTTTATGCTCGGTGAAAGCGTGGCCTTTTTTGATTCCATCTCTGCCTGACGCCGCAAAACTTGCACGTGGTGTGGCGGCAGCGCCGTCTAAGGTCCCTTCGCGCTGTCGGCTTTCGGAGGTTTTGACGAAACCACGCCTTGCCCTTCCCGCACCGAATACAAACGGTCGGCAATCAGATTCGTTAGCGTCTCCACTCTCCCATCTGGCCAGAAGACTTTTGCCTTATCTACGCTCTTATGTCCACCCAACCCAAAATGAATGCGAAGGTCGCTCTGCGACAGGTAGCTGCCGCCGCTGATTACTTCGCCCAACTGTACCAAGTCGCCTGCCGTCGCTCGCAGGCGCGCATTCAAAGCCAGGCGATTACTCCTGACGCCCTCCAACTGAAAGCTGATCCAGTGATTTTGCGGGCCGCCCTCGGGGCGCAGAATTAATGGCTTGCCTACCAGGTTTTCTACCACCGCTTCGAGCTTGCCATCGTTGAACAGATCGCCGACGGCCAGTCCGCGACTTACCTGAGGAATCTGGATCGCAGACCCTGCCAAGTCACTGACGTCCTTGAATGTTCCGTCACGCTGATTCACGAATAAGAGCTTCGGCTCAGCGTACCTGAGCTTGGAATGAATGCTGTCCACCTGCGGATACACATGTCCATTAACCAGGAAGAAATCTTCCCAGCCATCGTTATCAAAATCAACAAAAGCATCTCCCCACCCCACGTATCCTCGAGTGCCCTTCGCAATTCCCGAAGCCATCGAGATATCCTTAAAATTCATATCGCCTTCATTGCGATAAAAGGCCGCGTACTCATTGTCAAAATGGGAAATCACAAAAGACATTCGTCCGGTGTGCATAAAATCGCCTAAGGCAACTCCCATATTCGCCTGGGCTGCGCCGTCCTCGTTTAGCGCCACGCCGGAGGTAAAACCGGCATCCACGAACTTTCCCGCACCATTACCCTGATAAAGATAGTTGGGCTGGCTGTCGTTCGTTACGAGAAGATCCAGTTTGCCGTCATTGTTAAAGTCTGACCAGACAGCCGTGAGGCCATAACGGCGCTCCTCATCCCCCACGCCAGATTTCGCGGAAACATCGGTGAAGGTCCCATCCTTGTTGTTGTGGTACAGACTGTCAGGAGATCCCTTTAATCCGCGCGGTCCGCACTGCACATCAATGCCCATGTATTTGCAGGTATCACTCGAACCGAATGCCGCCATGTTGTCTAGGTGAAAATCCACGTAATGCGAGACAAAGAGGTCGGCCCATCCGTCCCCGTCATAGTCTCCAAAGGCCGCTCCCGTGGCCCATTGCGAGTCGTCGCTCAGCCCGGCGCTCTTGGTCACGTCGGTAAACGTTCCGTCGCCATTGTTGCGATAGAGCACTACCCCTCCAAAGCAGGTCACGAGCAAGTCGGGCCAGCCGTCGTTGTTGTAGTCACCTACCACAGCACCCATGGCCCAGCAGGGATAACCTACCCCGGCCCGGTCGGTCACATCCGTAAATGTGCCATCATGGTTGTTGTGATACAGAGCACTCGGCGCCTTCTTCCCCTGGAGCGCCATGTCCACGTTCTGCGCATTGGTGAAATAAATGTCAGGCCAGCCGTCGCGGTCATAATCAATCAGCGCTACGCCCCCGCTCATTGATTCCACAATGAATTTCTGCTCCGGGCTCGAAAGATGTTCGAATTGAATGCCGGTTGAAGCCGTAATATCCACTAACTGTGGATAGCTCCCGCCCGCTCCGCTGGTGACTCTCGCGGATGGTCTCTTCGTAGTTCGATGCCGCGCCACCGCCTGTTGTGCAAACGCGGATTGCATTTGCCCGCGACCTGCCGGAAGCAGACATAAGGCCATAAGCAGTATGCATAGGTTGGCAAATCCTGATTGCAGAGTTGCAACTTCGCTAGTGACGGTTCGCAATCTGCAGATATCTCTCATCCCGACCTAGTCCCGAAATGACGTCAGAATTGACTGCGGATGTATCATAGCGTTTTTGAGAGTGGAGGCCGCGATGAAGAAACCGTCTTTGGCAGACAATCGCGAGCGAATAGACAGTCCATTCACACGCCGCAAGTTTTTGGAAACATCCGTCGGCACAATCTTGGCCGGCAGCCTTCTTCCCTCCGCGTGGGCAGCTGAGATCAGAAACGGTATTCCCTACCGCACGCTGGGAAACACCGGCGTAAAGGTCTCCTGCATCGGGCTGGGCGGATATCATCTGGGCAAGCAAAGCGACGAACAGGAGAGCATTCGCATTATCCGGACCGGGCTCGATGAAGGCCTCAATTTCCTCGACAATTGCTGGGACTATAACGGGGGCGAGAGTGAAATCCGCATGGGCAAAGCCCTACGCGATGGCTACAGGCAAAGAGCGTTTCTGATGACCAAGATTGATGGCCGTACCAAGAAGGGATCGGCCAAGCAAATTGACGATTCTTTGCGTCGGCTACAAACTGATCACGTAGACCTGCTCCAGTTCCACGAAGTGATCCGGGATACCGACCCAGATCGGATTTTTTCCGGGGGCGGCGGAATGGAGGCGGTCGTCGAAGCTAGAGAAAGGGGAAAACTGCGCTACATCGGCTTCACTGGACACAAGAGCCCCGACATTCATCTCAAAATGCTGGAAACGACTTTCGCCCATAAATTCACGCTCAACACGGTGCAGATGCCGCTGAACCTGATGGACGCGCACTACGACAGTTTCGAAAAGAAGGTCCTCCCGGTGCTGGTCAAGCACAACATCGGCGTCCTGGGCATGAAGCCCATGGGGGATAGCCTGATTCTCCAAAGCAAGACTGCGGAACCGGTGGAGTGCCTGCAATACGCGTTAAATCTGCCGACCAGTGTAGTCATTACCGGCTGCGATTCGCTTCCCATATTGCAGCAGGCCCTGAAAGTTGCGCGGACGTTTCAGCCCTTGACCCGGAAGCAGGTTGCGTCCCTGCTGGCGAAGACGGAGAAAGCTGCACAGAGGGGAGAGTATGAGCTTTACAAAACAGCTCATAACTTCGACGGGACATTCCACAATCCGCAATGGCTGGAATAGCGGCGGACTGGATCGCCTCGAAAGCGGCCCCTTTGACACGTTCGCATGCGATGACTCGAGGAGAACATCTGTCATGAATCCAGCAAGCTCATTTTGTCTCGGCGCAGCCATACTGATTTGTTTCGCGCTGACTCCCGCTCAAGCGCTGGCTGCGGAGTCAGTGCAATTGCCGGTGGGTAGCACCATTCCAGTGATGTTGGAGAAGTGGGTTGACGCGCGGAAGAGCAAGGTTGGCGACGAAGTGATTGCAAAAACGAAGGAGCATGTGAGGTCAGAAGGTCGGGTTCTTATTCCGAAAGGCTCCAAGATTATCGGGCACGTAACCGTGGCACAAGCCAGGACTAAAGAAGAACCGGTGTCGGCGGTCGGGATACTCTTTGACTACGCCGTCTTGAAGGATGGCCGTGAGGTCCCCCTGGCACTGGTAATTCAGGCGGTAGCGCCGGATGAAGAGTCGGCGACTGCCCCCGCGATGGGTACGGCTCCAGGAACGGCTGGCGGGACTATTGGCGCCGTACCGCCCCTGCCAAATCAAGGAAATGTTGCCGGTCCAATGGCCGATCCGAATGGAGGCACTCCTGGAAGAATTCCTAGCCCGAACTCACCGGATGGTGCATCGGACGAACGTTCCCCGACCGGCGCGCTTACACCGAGTTGCCGCGGCGTGCTTGGGATAGAGGGCTTGGCGCTGAGTCCTGAAACCACAACCCCCACGCAGGGATCATTGATTGTTTCACAGCTTCGGAACGTGCACTTGGACGGCAGAACTCAAATGATGCTGCGCGTCAAGGAGAAATAGTCTCTCCGAGCAACATTGGAGTTTCGCACTTGAGGAGCTACTGAAATGCTCGTTAAGGCGAAGGAACGTATCCGGTTAGCAGGATCGGCGACGCTCAGCTGGCGAAAAATCCCCATAGCACGTGCGACGTGAAAAGGCGCTGGTCGACGGCGGGTGAAAGTCCCGCCCGGGAGCTCGGTTCGCTCCACCCGGAAGCAATCGGAGCGGCGGTGGAGGAAACGAAGCCGTCGGAGCCTCCGGTATAGAGGGTCACTTAGGTGACTTGGCGAGCGTGCAGGCCGTAACGAGAGTGAACGCTGCGCAGGCCTCGAAACGATTAACGCAGGAGCCAACCCGCCGTGTTATCGGGAGGGCCGCCGCTGATGGGACGGTACGAGCGAACGAGTTTCATCAGACCTGCCGGGGTAATGGCGACGGCAAGCATGCAAAGTTGACTAGTAGCAACACGGGAAGCCCCAACGGTGATGGCAGACGCGATCAACCGGCAACTCGTGAGAGTCAGGCTGGGCCGTTTGGGGTGACGGAGAGGCTCGTATGAGCGATGAAGCCGGGTAATGCCGGTCGAGCAAAGGAGCCTCAGTTGAAAGGAAACGCAAGAAGCGACGAAGACGGTCGATTGAGGAGCGATCTTGGCCAGCGCGAGATGCTTGCTGATGAGCTGTTGTAGCGGGCTGGTCGATGGCAGGACAATTAACCTGTTGTGCTTGAGCCCGGACTACGTGTTGAGGCACGACGAAGCGCCGAATCGTCATCGGGCCGTAGGACCATTAGCGAAAAGCGAAAGAATGGCATGCGCCAAACACCAGGCGCGGTCCCAACGAAGCCCAAACCATATCGAGGCTTCCGGCTTGAACGCTTTCCAGGCTACGGCCAGCTGCCTTTCGGCAAACCGCCGCTGGTGTGGACGTCAAATTGTCCGCTGAAGCACGTTCGAAGGATGCTTTTGTGCTGAAGATCGAAGGCATAATTGCCTAGGCTGGACCGCACCGGCAGCACGAATCCAGATTGAGTGGGTGTGAGTGGGTCGAATGTGTTGTCCTCAGACGGGGATACGTTTGCCTGAGGGGATTAGTACGAGAACTTAAATTGAGCTTTGCATCACTACCTCATGCGGGACTACACTGCTGGGTCGTCGGTAAACGATTTCTAGCATTCCGCTCCTCGAGGAATCCATGAATCTGAATGAATCCAGCATCGCGGGTAGGATGATCGTGAGAACGACCATCAATCTTGCATTTGCGCTTGTACTGCTTCTTAGTTCGCTTGGCGTAAGCCTGGCTCTGGCTCAGCAAGCCCAGCCGCACACTCCTTCATCCAGGCCGCAAGGCCCCTGTGATATCTACGCCGCTGCCGGCGATCCCTGTGTGGCGGCCCACAGCACCACGCGCGCACTGTACTACTCGTACAACGGTCCGCTTTATCAAGTTCTGCGCCAGTCGGACGGCAAGACCTTGAACATAGGGGTCGTCCAGCCGAGCGTATCGCCTGTCGCCGACTCTGGCGGCTATGCCGACGCGGCAGCGCAAGACGTATTCTGTGCCAACACCTACTGTTGGATCACCACGATCTATGACCAGTCTCCCAAGCATAACGACTTAATTCAAGCGCCTCGCGGAGGATTCAGCGGCCCGGCCGTGGGTGGGTTTAACAACATCCCGATCGCCGACATGGCACCTATCACGATCATGGGCCACAAAGTGTACGGCGTTTTCATTGCTCCCGGCATGGGTTTGCGTCAGAACGACGCCAAGGGCACTGCGGTCGATGACCAAGCGGAGGGACAGTACTGGGTTGTCAACGGCCACCACTACAACTCCGGTTGCTGTTTCGATTACGGTAACGCGGAGACCGACAGCCGCGACGACGACAACGGCACGATGGAAACGACCTACTACGGGAACGCTCCATGGTGGTACCACGGAAATCATCCGGGACCTTGGGTAATGACGGATCAGGAAAACAACTTGGTTGGGTGTGTCAATCCGGACGGATCCAAGCTCTGCCCGAATCTGCCGAATATCAAGTGGCGATTCGTGACCGGCATTGCCAAAGGCGAACCGCATCACTGGACTTCCATGGGGGGAGATGGACAAGAGGGCCCGTTGTCGGTGATGTTCGACGGACCGCGAGTAAATGCCACCTATGACCCGATGCGCAAACAGGGAGCCATCCTCCTCGGTAATGGCGGAGATAACAGCGTCGGCTCGCAAGGCACCTTTTATGAAGGAGCGATGACAGCCGCGGGCACATTCCCAACAGATGCTACCGACCAGTTAGTGCAAGCGAACATCGTGGCTGCTCAGTATGATGTGCCCAGGCTGAGCATGGCGCCGCCATCGGCAGCCGCCACTCCCCCAGGGCTTCAGACGTTCACGCCGGGATCTTCGCAAGAGATCACCCTCACGTTCACAAATACAACAGGTCCTCCCGCGACCAACGTCCAGCTGAGCATTTCGGTACCCAGACAGTGGACCTCCGTCATTTCGGGTACCACGGACACGTCGAGGAAGTTTTCTGATGCTGTTGCACCGGGTGCTAGCGTTAGCGTGACCTTTAAGGTCACCTCAGGACCGATGGCCTTCAACGGCGATTTGGTCGGCCATGCCACGTGGAGCGCAGCCAGCGGCAATAAGCAATCTGAAACAGCGGTCGAGAAAGTGCGGAACGCCAGCGCGGTAAAGATCAATGAATTTCGAATCAGTTCCGGTTCTGTCATCAACTCAACGGACTCGTTCATCGAGCTCTACAACGCCAGTGCCCAAAGCGTTGACGTCTCCAACTGGACCCTAACCGAGCACGCGGCCCGGCAAGCTATCTTGTCGAGTGTAAAAATCCCAGCCGGAACGAAGCTCGCCGCTGGCGGTTTTTACCTGCTTGGTCTTTCTAATTCTGGACTGGCCGTTCCTGCGCGGGTGGGCGATAAGACCATCCATGTCAGAAGCACGACTGGCATGTTGGTGGGAGATACGATCAGCATCGATACCGGCTCCAACGTCGAGACCCGCAAGGTCGCAAGCATTGGGACGGCGGCAAGCAACCATACAACGCTGTGGCAACCGCTACCCGATGGTCCAGTAATCACAATTCCTGCGGGTTCCACCAATGTACCTGTCACGAGCGCGTCGGGCTTCGTCGTGGGCGAGAAGATCGCGCTCGGCTATGGTGCCACCTACCCCGCGGTTGCAAGAGGGTTTGAGCGATTCGAGGTGGCAACGGTAACGGCGGTTGGCAAGCCGGGTACGCAAGCTTATCTGGCGGCGGACGCTGCCGCAGGCGCGACCAATATCAAGGTGACGTCCGTTGCCAACATCTCAGCCGGTGACAAGATCAGGTTGGATATCGACAGTGTCAGTCACGGGATTGAAATCGTCACAGTCGCGAGCGTCGGCGCGCAGGCAAACCGCACGAATCTGGCGGCCGGTGCGAGCGCAGGTGCGACAAATATCAAGGTCCGCAACGTAAACGGGTTCGCTGTAGGAACGACAATAAACATTGGCACACCCGCGAACAAGCAAAGAGTTACTGTCAGTGCGGTCGGCACTTCGGGTCCGTCCGGCACCGGGATAGACTTCAGCCCTGCCCTTGCTCAGTCGCATATTGATAGCGAGACCGTCGTCGACCCAGGTACGGGCCTTGGGCTGGCTGCCCCGTTGAAGTTCAATCATGCGGCCAACATCCCATTCAGCAGCCGAGGAACCGGGATCAGCTTTCAACCCGCGACGGCCTTTGCCCACTCAAGCAACGAGCCCATCCAGGCACTCGGCACCGGCATTGCGCTAGACGCACCGCTAAGGAAAGCGCACGAGGTCAACGCTGTGGTGCGCGACACCGCGGTTACCACTGCAGGTTATCAAGGCACGCATGCGCCGAATCAGTGGTTCGGAGGCCCGGAGCTGACCACCACGGACGACCTCTTCGGCAGAACTATTGTCGTAAGGGAAGGCAGCATTGTTCTGCGTGACCCTTCGGGAATTGTTGTTGACAGCTTGAACTACGGCGGCCTCGTCGACCCATGGGCGTCGGAAGGTTACCAGGCGAGTTCGGGATTCGAGCAGGGAGGCTGCTTTGTTACGGCACCGGGGCCGGAAGGTGGATTCGGGGCGGTCGCTTCCGGAGCCGATACGAGCGCTGGCCGCTTTCCAGATGGGGCCGACACCGACAGCAACTGCACCGACTTCATGACGGAGCCCGCCACCTTTTTGGCGGCCCCTTCAGTCGCGGGCGCGACCACTATTAAAGTCGCCAGCGTGACAGGTCTTAGCGCAGGACAGACCATCCGAGTGGATTCAGGCGCGAACGTCGAAACATCTGTGATCAAGACCGTTGGCACGGCTGGTGCTTCAACCGTAACCACCGCCACCACAGCTGGGACTACTGTCATCCCAGTCGCCAGCGTGATTGGCTTCAACACAGGCGAGACTGTCACTATTGCTGATGGCGCGAACTCCGAGACTGCGGTTGTTGCTTCCACGAGGAGGTTTGGGGCTCCCACGATCACAGTCACGTCGCCACTTACTCGTGCGCATGGGATCGGTGTACAGGTCTCTGGCACCGGCCTTACTCTCAGCACTGAACTAACTCGGGACCATGCGAGCGCGACGCCGGTCACAGGCCATGCTTCCACGCCCGGCGCGCCGAACCTGTATCAGAGTAGGTCCCGGGGACAATGAAAAACTCCCGCACCTGACCGGCCATAGTGCGCGGCGAGAACCTTGGTGTGACGGCGATGACAGTCGATCTGAAGGGTACGAGCACCAATCGGGTCGAGCATTTTTCATCTCCAGAGGGCATTTCACCAGATCGATACTGGCAAAACCTTAGTCTTCATTTATGAAAGCTCCTCGGACAGGGATGAATCTTCTTAATCGGTTTTTCCGGCCTACCGAACAGCCGAAAAGTCGGACAGTACCTACCCGTTTCGAACTACGAAGTAAGGCTGGCCAGAGAGAAAAGCACCGAATCCTGGGTACAGTGCCGCTGATTCTGGCGTTTCCTTCAGTTCGAAGTAGTATTGCAGTGGGAACGGGCTCTGCGTGTACTCAGATGAAATTGTGCCCGTCCACACGCGCCCATTGACTAGCATCGACTCCCTCTGCCAATGATCGGCCTGATTCACGTGCCGATAGCGCAGGTCTATCGAAGCGTATTCCTTGTCGGCATCGAATTTCACCTGGAAGGGTTGTCCGGCATGAAACCTTGAGGGCAGGGTGTGAGCTCCAGCAACAACCGGTCGTTGAGGTTGACCATGAGCCTCGGTGATAGCGCGGGCGATCGGTCCGTCTGTCTGCGCCGCCTTGGCGGAGTCCATCTTCGCTCCAATGGCTGCGATGTCGACATCGATATCTGCTAACCGGTCGGCCCAGTGGCCCCGCAATTGGCGCTGTTCTCCCACTGTGATGTCGTTCGCGTAGACGCCCTTGGTGTGAGCGATGATTCCTGCCCACGCTTCACGCGCCTCTTTATACATCTTCAGTGACCTTTCTAGAGCGGCGCGATCACTAGTCCGCTCGAAGATGCGATACAGAACTCCCCCGCGCAACTTCGCGCCGAAGAAGCTGCCAAGCGCCGCAGCTCCAGCAATGTCGATGGTCAATCGCCGATACTCAGCCCCGTTCCTCTTTGTTGCCCGAGTTTCGGCACGGGCCAGCGACATCGTCGCCGAGGCGGCGTAATCCTCAATCCACTTCGCCACTTCGATGGGCGTGTACTTGCCGCTGCGTTCGCCTTTGAGCAAGTCGTCGGCAA
>Ga0193751_1000371_pt1 | contig 36407 bp, 30 predicted proteins | sample L1c2metaG_FD_143050 | JGI IMG/M metagenome (GOLD analysis project Ga0193751, IMG submission 143050) | Soil microbial communities from a riparian zone of the East river system, Colorado, United States - L1c2 | ecosystem: Environmental > Terrestrial > Soil > Riparian zone | place: USA: East River...
GACCACAAGCACGATATTCGGCCGGACACCGGCGATCTCGATCACTGGAGCGAGCCCGGCGTGGAGCACGCCAACGGCGACGGCGATGAGGGCGCTCGTGGAGCTGATGCTGCTTCCCCTGGGGCGACGTAACGGGCGATGCGGAAGGTGTAAGGGTCAGCGAAAGTATATCGGCCGAACCGGTCCCAGGACCCTCGTTCGCGTCCGTTTCACGTGAAACATCCGGGCTGGGCCCACGTGTGGATAATGCCGCGATAACCAGTGGATAAGGGCCTCAACTGGTAAAATAGGGAGGCCGATCTGAACTCGCAGCGGAGCGCTCGTGCTCAGGGTCACCGCCTGTACGAACCAGAAGGGCGGCGTCGGCAAAACGACGACCGTTGTCAACCTGGCGGCCTACCTGGCCCTTTCCGGGATTACAACGCTCGTCATCGATCTCGATCCGCAAGGCAACGCGACGAGCGGGCTGGGGATCGACCGCAGAATTCTCGACCGGTCGATCTACGACGTCCTGATCGATCGGGTTCCGATCGGGGACGTCACGATCCGAACACAACTCGAGGGGCTGGATGTGGTGCCATCGTCCCTTTCACTGTCGGGAGCCGAGATTGAGCTTGTCGGGGTGGCGGCGCGCGAACGCAGGCTCGCGGCCTCGCTGTCAGAGTTCGATGGAGCGTACGACCGGGTGCTCATCGACTGTCCGCCATCCCTGGGCCTCCTGACAGTGAATGCGCTGACCGCAGCCGACGGCGTTCTCATCCCGATCCAGACCGAGTACTACGCACTTGAGGGACTCAGCCAGTTGGTGAACACGATTCGAATGGTGCGCGCGGGCCTGAATCCGCGCCTCGAGATCGAAGGCGTGGTGCTGACCATGTACGACGGCCGCACGAACCTGTCGGCACAGGTAGCCGCCGAAGTGCGCCGCCACATGAACGGGACCGTCTACGACACGGTCGTGCCGCGCAGCGTCCGGCTGTCCGAGGCGCCAAGCCATGGGCTGCCGATCGCGCTCTATGACCCCACGTCGCGCGGTGCTCAGGCTTACGGCCAGCTTGCTGTCGAAGTCATGTCACGTGGCTAGACCGTTTGGGCTGGGTCGAGGCCTGGAGGCGCTCATTCCGACCCCGGCCGATGGCATGGGCGCGCTCGATATCCCGATCGACCGCATCTCCCGCAACCCGCACCAGCCAAGGATCACCTTCGACGACGCGAGCCTGGGCGAGCTGACCGCCTCGATCGCGGCACACGGCGTGTTGCAGCCGATCGTCGTCCGCACAACGTCGGATGGCAGCTACGAGCTGATCGCCGGTGAGAGGAGGCTCCTTGCGTCTCGCGCTGCCGGCCTGTCCAGGATCCCCGCTGTTGTGCGCGAGACTGCCGTTGGCGAGGCGCTCGAGCTGGCCCTCGTGGAGAACCTGCAGCGAGCCGACTTGAACGCGATGGAGGAGGCGGGCGCCTACCGCGAGCTGATCGACGACTTTGGACTGTCGCACGAAGCGGTGGCGCGCCAGGTCGGCAAGAGCCGGGTCGCGATCAGCAACGCCCTGCGCCTGCTCGACCTCGCTCCGGAGACGCGACAGGCGATCGTCGACGGCAGGATCAGCGAGGGCCACGGCCGTGCCCTCGCCGCAATCACCATCCCCGAGCTCCAGCGCGCCGTCCTGCAGCTCGTCCTCGATCGTCAGCTCTCGGTACGGCAGACAGAGGAGCTGGTGCGCCGCAAGCGAAACGCGCCAGCGAGCCATCAATCGGATCGGCTGACCGGGGATCTGGCAGACCTGGAAGCCCAGCTGCGCGGCATCCTCGCCACGAAAGTGGGCATCGTTCGCACGCGTCGTGGCGGCCGGCTTGTGATCGAGTTCTATTCAGATGAGGAGCTCGATCGGCTCTACGGGATCATCACCCGCGGCGTGGCCACCGGCAGCAGGGCGGAGCGACCATGAGCGTTCAGCCAGCGAGAGGAACCCGTCGCCGGAAAGGCGCATCGGACTACACGGCGGCCAACATCCAGGTCCTGGAAGGGCTGACGGCCGTCCGGAAGCGCCCGGGCATGTATATCGGCTCGACCGATGCCCGCGGCCTTCACCAGCTCGTGTGGGAGGTCGTCGACAACAGCATCGACGAGGCGATGGCCAATGTCGCGACCCGGATCGACGTCACCATCCACGCGGACGGTCGGATCGAGGTCGTCGACGACGGACGCGGCATCCCGGTTGGAAAGCACGCATCGGGCAAGGACGCACTCGAGGTGGTCCATACCGTCCTGCATGCCGGCGGGAAGTTCGGGGGCGGCGGATACAAGGTCTCCGGTGGCCTGCACGGCGTGGGAGTCAGCGTAGTGAATGCGCTCTCGTCGTCGATGCAGGTGGAGGTGCTGCGCGATGGCAAACGCTGGGTCCAGGAATACAGCCGCGGTTTGCCAACCGGCCCCGTGCGCCAAAAGGGTGGAGCGCCCGAGGCAAATCGCGGGCTTGTTCCGCCGCGGGATCGGCGCACGGGCACGCGCACGTACTTCCTGCCCGACAGCGAGGTCTTTGACACCCTCGACTTCAGCTGGGACCTGATCGCGACGCGGCTGCGCGAATCCGCGTATCTCAACAAGGGCCTTTGGATCTGCCTGCGTGACGAACGCGCCGACCGCGAGAAGAACTTCTATTTCGAGGGAGGCGTCACGAGCTTCGTGCGCCATCTCAACCGCCGACGCGAGGTCCTGAACCAGCGCCCGATCCACGTCGAAAGAATCGTCGACACGACCAGCGTCGAAGTGGCGCTGCAGTACAACGACGGCTTCGCGGAGAACGTGCTGGCATTCGCCAACAATATTCACACCGTCGACGGCGGCACCCACGTGACCGGCTTCCGGGCGGCCCTGACGGGCTCCCTCAACGACTGGGCGCGCAAAGCAGGGGTCCTCTCCGAGAAGGAGGCCAACCTGTCCGGGGAGGATGTACGGGAGGGCCTGACTGCGGTCATCAGCGTCAAGCTGACCGATCCGCAGTTCGAGGGACAGACGAAGGCCAAGCTGGGCAACGCTGACGTGAAGGGAGCCGTACAGACAGTCGTCACCGACGGCATCGTTCAGCACCTCGAGGAGAACCCTGCCGACGGTCGCCGCATCATCGAGAAGTGCCTGACCGCGTCCCGAGCGCGCGAGGCGGCCCGAAAGGCCCGCGACCTCGTGATCCGCAAGGGGGCGTTGGACGGCATGGCCCTCCCCGGCAAGCTGGCTGATTGCCAGGAACGAGACCCGGCGCGCAGTGAGCTGTACATCGTCGAGGGCGACTCGGCCGGCGGCTCAGCCAAGCAGGGGCGAGACCGACGTACGCAGGCCGTGCTGCCGCTGCGCGGCAAGCTGCTCAACGTCGAGAAGGCGCGTCTCGACCGCGTGCTGTCGAGCGAGAACATCCGGCCGCTGATCATCGCGCTCGGCGCAGGGATCGGCGATCAGTTCGACATCTCCAAGCTGCGCTACCACCGCATCTGCCTCCTGTCCGACGCCGATGTCGACGGCGCACACATCAGCACGCTGCTCCTCACCTTCTTCTTCCGGCACATGCCGGAGGTGATCGAGAACGGCTACCTGTACCTGTGCCAGCCGCCGCTCTACCGGGTCAGCACCGGCAAGGTGACGCGCTACGCCAAGGACGAGACGGAGCGCGATCAGGCGGTCAAGGACCTGTCGCGGGAGGGAAAGACCAAGAACGTCAGCGTGCAGCGCTTCAAGGGCCTTGGCGAGATGAATCCCGAGCAGCTGTGGGAGACCACGATGAACCCCGAGACACGGACCCTGCTACGCATCTCGGTGCGCGAGGCGACCGAGGCGGACGATGTCTTCAGCACGCTCATGGGGGAGCGGGTCGAGCCGCGACGAGACTTCATCAGGAGCGAGGCCCGGAAGGTTCGCAACCTTGACTTCTAGCCGATACCGCACGAGATCAACCGATGCCTAGCCGACACGTCGCCGATATCCGTCAGGTCGAGCCCAAAACAGGCCGCAAGCTCGAGGAATGGTGCGAGCTCCTCGAGGCGAACGGAGTGGGCGAGAGGCGCGACGCGGTCAACTTCCTGCGCGATGGATACGCGGTGAGCCACGCCTTTGCGCTGGCGATCGCCGACCATTGCCTGCGACGCTCGCGCGCCGACGAGGTCGACGGCGACAGCTACTGGGACGAGGACCCACCCTGGTGACCCCGGGCGATTCGGGCGGAGCGCGTGTTGGCTCGAGCCGCGAGATCATCGGTCGCGACGGCCGCCGCTACGCGTTTGCCGATCACAACTGCTTTGCCTGCGGTCGCGGCAACCCGATCGGCATGCAGCTGGAGATTGAGCTCGGGGAAGGATCGGCCAGCACGACCTGGCTCGCCGGGGCTGACTTCGTTGGCTGGGAGGCGAAGGTGCATGGCGGGATACTGGCCACACTCCTCGACGAGGTGATGGCCTGGGCGCCCTCCAGCTACGACTCGTGGGCAGTCACCGCCGAGATGACGATCCGCTATCGATCGCCGGCCAACCCCGGCGAGCTGCTCCGGGCGCGCGGCTGGGTCACCGAGCGCCGCCGGCGCATTTATCTGGTCAAGGGTGAGATCCGCGGCGCCGATGACCGCCTGATCGTCACGGGTGAGGGCCGATTTCTCGGTGCCTCTCCCGCAGAGAAGGCCGAGCTCAAGGCGCGGTACGGCCTGCCATCCGATCTCGCCACCGCTGGGGCGCGTCGGGAATGACGTACGCGACAGTAACGACAACGAGGTAGGGCCACACCAGGATGGAGATCGAGCAGACGGGCGTCCGCCGCGTGTCCATCGAGGACGAGATGCGCTCGGCGTACATCGACTACGCCATGAGCGTAATCGTCGCGCGTGCCCTGCCCGATGTGCGCGACGGGCTGAAGCCGGTTCATCGGCGAATCCTGTACACGATGCACGAGATGGGGCTGCGCTCCACCTCCGCGTATCGGAAGTGCGCCGGCGTCGTCGGCGACGCCCTCGCCAAGTACCACCCGCACGGCGACGTGGCGCTCTACGACGCCCTGGTGCGCATGGCGCAGGACTTCAGCCTCCGCTACCCGCTGGTCGATGGGCAGGGCAACTTCGGCTCGATCGACGGGGACCCCGCCGCCGCGTACCGCTACACCGAAGCCCGGCTGGCAGCGATCAGCGACGAGATGCTGGCGGATATCGAGAAGGAGACCGTCGACCTCGTCGACAACTATGACGGCCGGCTGCGGGAGCCGACCGTGCTCCCAGCCAGGTTGCCGAACCTGCTGATCAACGGCAGCTCCGGCATCGCGGTGGGGATGGCCACCAACATTCCGCCCCACAACCTGTCGGAGGTATGCGACGCGGTCATCGCGCTGATCGATACGCCGGAGATGACCGTGGATGACCTGTGCGAGATCGTGCATGGACCCGACTTCCCGACCGGCGGAACGATCTTCCGCTTCGAGGACCAGCGCAACTCGCTGACCGGCGAGAAGGAGCGGATCGACGTGATCCGCCACATGTACGCCACCGGCCGCGGGCGCGTCGTCATCCGAGGCCAGGTTGCGTTCGAGGAGAACGAGCGCGGCCGCATCGCGGTGGTGATCACCGAGCTTCCGTACCAGGTCAACAAGACCGCGCTCATCGAGAAGATGGCCGAGCTGGTCGGTGGCAAGAAGATCACCGACGTGAGCGACATTCGCGACGAAAGCGACCGGACCGGCATGCGGATCGTGGTCGAGGTCAAGCGGGACGGCTCACCCCATACGGTGATGCAGCAGCTCTTCAAGCACACCGCCCTGCAGACCAGCTTCAGCGCCAACGTGCTCGCGCTGGTTGACGGGCAGCCGCAGACCCTGGGGCTCAAGAGGCTCCTGGAGCACTACGTCGCCTACCGGCGTGAGATCGTCCGCCGGCGCACTGAGTTCGACCTGGCACGCGCGCAGGAGCGCGCGCACATCCTCGAGGGGCTCAAGATCGCGCTCGACAACCTCGACGAGGTGATCGCGACCATTCGAGCCTCCGCGGATGGGGACGCCGCTCGTACCGCCCTCATCGCGCGCTTCGGGCTCACCGAGGTGCAGGCCAACGCCATCCTGGAGATGCAGCTGCGTCGCCTCGCTGCCCTGGAGCGCAAGAAGATCGAGGACGAATACGAAGCGGTGATCCGGTTGATCGCCGAGCTCGAGGACCTGCTTGCCAATCCCCGCAAGATCCTGCAGGCGATCAAGGACGAGCTCCTGGAGCTGAAGCGCAAGTACGGAGACGAGCGCAAGACCCGCATCCAATCCGACGCGAACCGGGAGCTGACCGCGGAGGATCTGGTGGCCTCCGAGGGCGTGGTCGTGACGCTCTCAGAGCGCAGCTACATCAAGCGCCAGCAGATCGGCACCTTCCGCTCGCAGCACCGGGGCGGCAAGGGAAAGCTGGCCATGATCACCCGCGAGGAGGATGCCGTTCGCCACCTCCTGGTGGGCAACACCCACGACAACATCCTGTTCTTCACAAACCGCGGGCGCGTCTTCATCACCAAGGTGCACACCCTGCCCGAGGCGAGCCGCCAGGCGAAGGGGATCCCGATCATCAATCTGCCCGGCGTCCAGGTCGACCCCGGGGAGTACGTGAGCGCGATCATCACTCTCCCGCAGTTCGAACCAGACCACTACATGGTGATGGCCACTCGCGGAGGAAAGGTCAAGAAGACGTCCCTGGCCGAGTACGCCAAGATCCGCAGCAACGGCCTGATCGCCATCAGCCTGGTGGAGGGCGACGAGCTCCGCTGGGTCGGCCTCACCGATGGACACGACGACGTCATCCTGGCCACCAGGAAGGGGCAGGCAGCCCGCTTCCATGAGTCGGAGGTGCGGCCGATGGGGCGCGACACGCGAGGCGTGACCGGGATCCGGCTGCGCAAGGGCGACGAGGTGATCGGCATGGAGGTGGTGCGTCCACTGGCGCAGCTGCTGGTCGTCACCGAGCAGGGCTACGGCAAGCGCACCGCGCTCGACGAGTTCCCGGTCAAGCATCGCGCCACGGGGGGCGTGATCGCCAACTCGCTCAACGAGGAGACCGGCGACGTGGCTGCCGTGCGCGTGGTCGGCCGCGAGGACGAAGAGGTGATGGTGATCACCGAGGAGGGGACGATCCTGCGCACCGAGGTGAGCACCGTCAACCGCTACCGGCGGTCGTCGCGCGGCGTGACCGTCATGAAGCCCAGTGAGGGCGACCGCGTCGTATCAATTGCCGTCTTCGTCGACGAGGCCGAGCCTGAGCCGCCCGCCGAGGAGGCCGAATGAGAAGATCGCCCAGCGCGAGCCGGTAGAATCGGGGCTGCGAGGGCCGCCGCAGGAGATCGCCGTGTACGCCGACGAGTTCAGCATCTACGCCGGCAACGCCAACCGCCCGTTGGCGCAGCTGATCTGCCGCTACCTGCGCGCGCACCTGGGCGAGGTGGACGTCTTCAAGTTCGCCAACGACAACATCTTCGTGCGCGTCATGGAGAACGTTCGCGAGCAGGACGTCTTCCTGGTGCAGCCGACCTCGCGCCCGGTGAACGACTCGGTCATGGAGCTGCTGATCATGATCGACGCCTTCAAGCGGGCGAGCGCCGGTCGCATCACCGCGGTGATGCCGTACTACGCCTATGGCCGGTCCGACAAGAAGGACCAGCCGCGGGTGCCGATCACCGCCCGCCTGATCGCCGACATGCTCACCGTGGCCGGCGCCGACCGGGTGCTGACCATGGACCTCCACCAGGGACAGATCCAGGGCTTCTTCAGCATCCCGGTCGACGAGCTGACGGCCATCAACATCCTGTCGCGCTACATCCGCGCCAAGAACCTGCCCGAGATCGTGGTGGTCTCAGAGCTCGGCTTCGCCAAGAAGGCGCGCAACTTCGCGGAGATCCTGCAGGCGCCGCTGGCCATCGTCGAGAAGCGTCGCGTTGGCAACGAGGACAAGACCGAGCTGATGAACATCATCGGCGAGGTCGCCGGCAAGACCGCGGTGATCATCGACGACGAGATCGACACCGCCGGGTCCCTGATGGAGGCGGTCGCCTCCCTGATCGCCGAGGGCGCGCAGGCGGTCTACTCGTGCGCCACCCACGGCGTCTTCTCGGGCGCTGCCCTGGAGCGGATCGAGGAGAGCCCGCTCACCGAGGTGATCGTCACCGACACGATTCCGCTCCCGCCAGAGGCGAATCGGGATCGGATCACCGTCCTCTCCATCGCGCCGCTCTTCGGCGAGGCGATTCGCCGCATCCATCGCGGCGAGAGCGTCGGGGCACTCTTCTCGTCAGAGGTCCAGCTGGTCGAGGAAATGACCTTCTGGGGAAGCCGCGAAGAGGATGAGGAGGACCTCCCCGCAGTGCCGGTCGAGGGCTAGCCGAGCTCGGATGGCCTGAGCGGGCATCTCGTTTCATCGGTCTATACTCCCTCTCCCGATGTTGAAGTTCCTCTCCCGGCTGGCGGACAGCAACGAGCGCGAGGTCCGCCGCTTCGAGCCGATCGTGGCGCGCATCAATGACCTCGAGCCGGAGTACTCGGCGCTGTCCGATGCCCAGCTGCGTGCCAAGACCGATGAGTTCCGCCTCCGCCTGCGCGAGCAAGTGGGCGACCTGCTGATTCCGATCGAGCAGCGTGAGCGACGCCCCGAGGACGAGGAGACCGAGTCGGAGCTGGTGGCCGCCGATCCCGCACGCATGAGCGACGAGCGCAAGGAGCAGCGCAAGGACGAACGACGCCAGATCGACGACGCCCTCAACGAGATCCTGCCGGAGGCGTTCGCCGCGGTCCGCGAGGCGATGCGTCGCGCGCTCTCTAAGCGTCACTACGACGTACAGCTGCTGGGCGGCATGGTCCTGCACACCGGGGCCATCGCTGAGATGAAGACCGGCGAGGGGAAGACCTTCGTGGCGCCGCTGGCGGCCTACCTGAACGGCCTGACCGGACGCGGGGTGCACGTGATCACGGTCAACGACTACCTGGCCAAGCGCGATGCGCAATGGATCGGGCAGGTCTTCTGGCGGCTGGGAATGAGCGTCGGCTCCATCCAGCACGACGCCGCCTACGTGGTCGATCCGGACTTCCCCCAGACCGATGAGCGCCTGCGGGCGCTTCGCCCCGTCACCCGCGGCGAGGCCTACGCAGCCGATGTCACGTACGGCACCAACAACGAGTTCGGCTTCGACTACCTGCGCGACAACCTGGTGATCGACCTCGGCCTGCGGGTCCAGCGCGACCATTTCTTCGCCATCGTCGACGAGGTCGACAACATCCTGATCGACGAGGCGCGCACTCCGCTGATCATCTCGGGCGAGGCGGAGGAATCGGCCGACAAGTACGTCCAGTTCGCGCGATTGGTCCCCCGGCTGCGCGCCGAGGAGGACTACATCATCGACGAGAAGTTCCGACAGGTGGCCATCACCGAGCCGGGCACCGACAAGATGGAGCGCTGGCTGGGGGTCGACAACATGTTCGACAACGACTTCAGCATGGCCCGTCACCTCGAGCAGGCGCTGAGGGCCGAGGCCCTCTACAAGCGCGACAAGGACTACGTCGTCAAGGACGGCGAGGTGGTGATCGTCGACGAGTTCACCGGGCGCCTGATGCCCGGGCGTCGCTGGAGCGAGGGGCTCCACCAGGCGGTGGAGGCCAAGGAGGGGGTCAAGATCCAGAACGAGTCGCGCACGCTGGCCACCATCACCTTCCAGAACTACTTCCGCATGTACGACAAGCTGGCCGGCATGACCGGAACCGCCGAGACCGAGGCGGAGGAGTTCAGCAAGATCTACGGCCTCGAGGTGGTCGTCATACCCACCAACCAGCCGATGATCCGTGACGACTTCGCCGACCTGGTCTACTCCAGCCAGAAGGGGAAGTGGCAGGCCGTCGTCGACGAGATCATCGAGGAGCACGAGCGGGGACGGCCGGTCCTGGTGGGCACCATCAGCGTCGAGGTCAGCGAGATGCTCGGGGACATGCTGAAGCGGCGCGGCATCAAGCACAACGTGCTGAACGCGAAGCTGCACGAGCGCGAGGCCGAGATCATCGCGCAGGCCGGGCACAGTGGCTCGGTGACCATCGCGACCAACATGGCCGGCCGCGGGACCGACATCATCCTTGGCGGCAACCCCGAGATGCTGGCGGCCGACATTCTGCACCGCAAAGGCACGAACGTCCTGGAGGCCTCTCCCGGAGAGTACGCCGCAGCGCTGGCCGAGGCCGACCAGGTATGTGCCGAGGACCGCGACCGTGTCATCGCCGCGGGGGGGCTCCACATCGTCGGCACCGAGCGGCACGAGGCGCGGCGCATCGACAACCAGCTGCGTGGTCGCTCAGGGCGCCAGGGAGATCCGGGCAGCAGCCGCTTCTACCTCTCGCTGGAGGACGACCTGATGCGCCGCTTCGCAAGCGATCGGGTGCAGTCGATCATGCGAACCCTCGGCTTCGACGATGACACCGCACTCGAGTCACGAATGGTGAGCCGCACCATCGAGGGAGCCCAGACGAGGGTCGAGGGCGCCAACTTCGACACGCGCAAGCACGTCGTGCAATACGACGACGTGATCAACCGGCAGCGAGAGACGATCTACCACGAGCGTGAGCGGATCCTGCGGTCACGAGACCTGGCGCCAACCGTACTGGCGATGCTCGACGAGGAGCTCCGAGCCATCGTGGCCGAGCAGACCGGGGGAGAGGTCGCCGGCGACTGGAATCAGGAAGCGCTCAACACGCGCCTGCTTGCGATGATCCCGACCCTCGATCCCCGGGAGCTTGCCACCATCGAGGAGATCAATGATGCCGGACAGGTGGCGGACGAGCTCGTCGCACTCGCGGAGCGCGAGTACGAGAGGAAGCAGGACGAGACCGGCGAGGACGGGATGCAGGTCCTCGAGCGCCTGGTCCTGCTGCGTGTCATTGACTCCCTGTGGGTGGAGCACCTGACCGCGATTGACGACATGCGCCGCGGCATCGGACTGCGTGCCTACAGCCAGCGCGATCCGCTCAACGAGTTCAAGGTCGAGGCCTACCAGATGTTCGACGAGCTCAAGGCGACGATCCGCCACGATGTGACGCACACCATCTTCCGCGTCACGGTGGCCCGGGAGCCGGCTGCCCCGCGTCCGCGCCGGATGCTCGAGAGCCGGCCGGAGGTCGTTGCCGGCGTGGCCGCCGGCTCCGCTGCGGTCGCGACGGCCAACCCGGAGAGCTCGGCCGGGTCCACAGGCCAGCCCGCCAAGGCGGGACCCAAGATCGGGCGCAACGATCCGTGCTGGTGCGGGTCCGGCAAGAAGTACAAGCGCTGCCACGGCGCCTGACTCCTTCATCTGGGTCTTGGCAGGCGGGAGAGCACCGGGTACCATAGGATGTCGGGACTGCGAGGCCCGGTGACCTCGCGGTTCTACGTGTATCTGGAGGGCTTCGTGAAGCAGCTGACCGCCCCAAGTCGGGACCCCGACACCCTCCCCACCACCACCTCCCCGACGGCGCCGCTGCCACTGGTCACCCGCTTCCGAGACCCGTCCCTCCCGTACGAAGACCTGATCGTCTGCGAGCGCGACTGCATGCGCTGCAGCTACGCGATCACCCTCGACTGCGACGGCAACTGCGGCTCCTGCCCGCGTCAGACGTACTGCCCCTGCGTGAACCCCGCCAAGGTCCGCAGCAAGACCGTGCGGATGGGCGAGGTCGAGCTTCCGATGGTGGCGAACCTTGGACGCAATTAAGGACGAGGCGCTGCGACTGGCACGCCTCGTGGCCGAGACGTCGGTGCGCCTTTGACCTGCCTGCCAAGGAGTCAGAGCTCGCCGAGCTGAACACCCGTTCCGGCGACCCGGGCCTGTGGGACGATCCCGCGGCGGCCCAGGCTTTGCTGCGTCGGGCCGACGAGCTGCGCGAGGAGATCGCGACCTGGCGCGACCTCGAGGCGCGCGCACGTTCGCTGGCCGAGGTCGCCGAGCTGGCGGCCGATGAGCCGGACGGTGGCGCCGAGCTGGCGGCAGACCTGCAGGCGGAGCTCGCTGGACTTTCGGCCGACTGGACGCGCATGGAGGGACGGCTCATGCTCAACGAGCCGTACGACGAGCGGCCGGCGATCGTATCGGTGCATGCCGGCGCCGGCGGGACCGAGAGCCAGGACTGGGCTGAGATGCTGTTGCGGATGTACCTGCGTTGGGCCGAGCGGAACCGATATCGGACCGAGATCCTCGACCAGACCGAGGGAGAGGAGGCCGGGCTGAAGAGCGTCACGTTCGAGATCGACGGCCGCTGGGCCTACGGACGGCTGAAGAGCGAGCGGGGCGTCCACCGCCTGGTGAGGATCAGCCCCTACGACTCGCAGAAGCGCCGTCACACCAGCTTCGCGCTGGTCGAGGTGATGCCCCAGGTCCCCGAGGAGGCCGCGATCGAGATCGACGAGCGTGACCTGCGGGTCGATACCTACCGCTCGAGCGGCGCTGGCGGGCAGCACGTCAACAAGACCGACTCCGCCGTGCGAATCACGCACCTGCCGACCGGCATCGTGGTGACCTGCCAGAACGAGCGGAGCCAGACGCAGAATCGCGAGCGTGCCATGGCCGTCCTGCGCGCCAAGCTGGTTGAGCGCGCTGAAGAGGAACGCGAGGCGGAGATGGCGCGCCTGCGCGGCCAGCACGTCGAGGCCGGCTGGGGCAACCAGATACGCAGCTACGTCCTTCAGCCGTACACCATGGTCAAGGACCTGCGCACGGGGGTCGAGACATCGAACCCGACCGCGGTCCTGGACGGGGAGCTGGACCCCTTCATCGACGGCTACCTGCGCTCCCGCATCGGCGAGGCCGCGACGACATGATCGGAACGATGGAACGGCCGAGCGTGGAGCAGGCCCCCGTCGGCGAGCCGGTGATCAGCATGGTCGACGTGGGGATGACCTATCCGAACGGCAAGGCGGCGCTGGTCGACGTCAATGTCAGCATTCCCGCCGGCGACTTCGTCTTCCTGGTCGGTCCGTCGGGGGCGGGGAAGACGACGTTCATCAGGCTCGTGATCCGTGAGCAGCTGCCGACCGCTGGTCGCGTCACCGTCGCCGGCTACGACCTGTCCCGCCTGCGCCGAAGCCAGGTGCCCGCCCTGAGGCGGCGCATCGGGATCGTCTTCCAGGACTTCCGACTGCTCCCATCCAAGACCGTGTCGGAGAACGTTGCCTTTGCCCTCGAAGTCACCGGGGCGCCGCGAGGAGAGATCAAGCGCCGCGTGCCCCAGCTCCTCAGCCTGGTGGGACTCCATGAGCACGACGACCATCTGCCGACCCAGCTCTCCGGCGGCGAGCAGCAGCGGGCCGCGATCGCGCGCGCCCTGGTGCACGACCCGGCCATGCTGATCGCCGACGAGCCGACCGGTAACCTTGACCCGGTGACCAGCTGGGAGCTGATCCAGCTCCTGATCCAGATCAACAGCATGGGGACGACGGTCCTGATGGCGACCCACAACCAGGAGATCGTCAACGCCATGCGACGTCGCGTGCTCGCCCTGGAGCAGGGGACCCTGGTGCGTGACGAGTCCGGCGCCGCCTACGAGCGGGAGTACTAGACCGATGGGCTTCATCCGATTCGTCGCCTTCGCCGTGGTGCGCGCCTGGCAGGGGTTCTGGCGCAACGCGATGATGAGCCTGGCCGCAACGGCGACCGTGGTCCTCATGCTCGTCCTCCTCTCCGGCCTGTTCATCGTCATCGGCGGCCTGAACAGCGGGCTCGCGTTCATCGAGAGCAAGGTCGGGGTGACGGCCCGCTTGAAAGACGGCCTGACCAATGCCCAGCTGCAGTCGCTCGAGGCGAACGTGCGCACGATTCCCGGCGTTGCGAGCGTCGACTACGTGAGCCCCGAGCTGGCGATGGAGCGTCTCAAGCAGGCCTACGAGGAGCGTGGCGAGACGCTCAACCTGGGCGGTGCGGCGATCACCCTGTATGCCAGCCTCGAGATCGGTCTCACCAACCCGAACCTCGGTGAGCAGGTGAGCGCAGCCCTTACCGGGCGCCCTGAAGTAGACCAGATCACCACGCGCCAGGCCGACTACGGCAAGCTGCTGAACATCATCGGCGTCATTCGGACCGTGGGGATCGCCGCACTGGTGCTGGTGGGGCTCACGGTCCTGTTCATGATCGTCAACATGATCCGCATCGCGGTCTACAGCCGCGCCGGGGAGATCGAGATCATGCGCCTGGTGGGCGCCAGCGACTCGTTCATTCGCTGGCCGTTCATCCTCGAAGGGGTCCTGTGCGGGCTGCTCGGCTCGGTCTTGACCATCGTCCTCGTGGCAGTCGTCTGGGATCCGATTCAACCGATCATGGTGCGCGTCTTCCAGATGCCGACCACGGTCAGCTCCCAGTTCCTGGGCGTCCTCTCCGCCCTGCTGCTGGGCGTGGGGCTGGGAGTCGGGGCCCTGGGCAGCTGGATCAGCGTCCGCTCGAACCTCGCATCGGCCACCTGAGCCGCGTGGGGCGGTAAGCGAAACGTAATGGGGGCGTAACCGGGCTGCGGCTGACCCGGTGCTACACTCCGGCCCGCCCATGAGCGATCAGACCCCGCAACCCTCGCCCGCCCCGCAGCCCGCCGAGGACCTGCCACCCATCACGCCGGCACCGCAGCAGCGAACGGTGCGCAGCTCTCCCGTGCCCTGGGTCATGTCACTGATCCTGGCCGCCATGGTCGGCACTCTCCTCTTCGTGGCGGGCTACCTTGCGGCGGGCGCCACGCAGCAGTCGGGCAGCTGCGCGGCCCCCAACCAGTCCTTTGCCGCGTTCTGCGAGGCATACGACAAGCTGAAGGCGCAGTACGTCGACAAGCTCGATGACAGCGCCCTGGCCGAGGGCGCCATCAAGGGCATGTTCGAGTACGGCGTGAAGGATCCCTTCAGTGGCTACATGTCGCCCGCGGACTACCAGAGCGCGCTCGGCTCCCTCTCCGGGCAGTTCAGCGGCATCGGCGCGGAGATGGCCGTCAAGAACACCGCCAACCCGACAGACCTGACGTCGTGCGCCAAGCTCTCCGACACTTGCGTCCTGGTAGTGGTTGCCCCGATCGCCGACTCGCCGGCCCAGGCCGCCGGCCTGACCGCCGGGGACATCGTTCTCAAGGTGGATGGGGTGAGCGTCAACGGCACGACCCTTGGGGACCAGGTAGCAAAAGTCCGCGGACCCGCCGGCACCGATGTGACGCTGACCCTGCGTCGAGGGAGCCGCACCTTCGACGTGAAGATCACTCGCCGCGAGATCACCGCCAGCGAGGTGGACACCAAGATGCTCGAGAGCAAGATCGGCTACATCGCGCTGCACAGCTTCAGCCCGGCGAGCGCCGACCAGTTCCACGCCGGCCTGAAGAAGCTGCTCGACGCGGGAGCCATGTCGATCATCTTCGACCTGCGTGACGACCCGGGTGGCTACATCGACGCTGCCAACCGGATCGCGTCGGAATTCATCGGGTCCGGGCTGATCTTCACCCAGGAGTCGTCAGGCGGCGAGGTCAAGACCTGGGACGCGACCTCCGGCGGCCTGGCGACCGATCCGAAACTGCCGTTGGTGGTGCTCGTCAACAACGGGAGCGCATCGGCATCGGAGATCGTGTCCGCGGCCCTGCTGGAGCGTGGGCGCGCGACGCTCATCGGGCAGCACACCTACGGAAAGAACACGGTCCAGGTCTGGACCGAGCTGGCGAACCACGGCGGTGTGCGGATCACCATCTCGCGCTGGTTCACCCCAGACCATCACTCGGTGGCTCCCAAAGGTGTTCAGCCACAGATCATCATCACCGTCCCGAACGGCACTCCGCCCGAGCGGGACCTGTACCTGGAACGCGCCATCCTGGAGATCAAGCAGGGCTACATCGGTGGTCCGAGCCCCGCCGCGAGCGGGAGCCCAGCTGCCTTCGAGCCCGCCTGGGGACTGGCTGGCTAGGTCCCATTGCGCCCGCGTTGGGTGGCTGCTAGGATCGCGGCAACGAAAGGAGGTGGTGTGCAGTGGGTAGTCCCTGTCACGCCACCACCGAGGCGGTGAGTTAACACCTCTTCGCGTGGTAGCGACGAAGGAGCCGGCCGAAACGGTCGGCTCTTTCATTTCCCCGCCACCCCTGCCCGGATAGGATTCATCGGAGCCAGACCGATGCCCGACAAGACCGTCGCCGTCAACCGGCGCGCGCGATTCGAGTACGCCGTCGAGGAGACCCTCGAGGCCGGAATCGTGCTGACCGGCACTGAGATCAAGTCGATCCGCGCCGGCCACGCCAACCTTGCCGAGGCGTATGCCCGCATCGAGCGGGGAGAGGCATGGCTGATCGGGGCTCACATCGCACCCTACGAGCAGGGCAATCGCAACAACCACGAGCCGGCCAGAACTCGCAAGCTCCTCCTGCATCGCGACCAGATCGCCGAGCTTGCCGGCCGGACGCAGGCCAAAGGCTTCACGCTCGTGCCGCTGAAGCTCTACATTCGGGATGGAATGGCGAAGCTCGAGCTCGGGATTGCCCGGGGCCGCAAGTCGCACGACAAGCGCCGCGTCATCGCCGAGCGGGATGTGCGGCGCGAGCTCCAGCGCGAAACCAAGGAGCGGGTGCGGCTATAGGCCTCGTGGCGGCCGCGGAGGGACCTCGTGATACCATGCGATCCCTATCCGGTTCGTGGGGATGTCAGGTTTCGACAGGGCTCAGGAACCGGGAACTGCAGGTCGAGGTCGCCCGCAGGCCTCGTTAAACCGCGGGCAAAGCCAGTAACTGGCACCAAGAGTTACGCTCTCGCCGCCTAAGTAGCGACGAGCGCCGACACGGCCCCCTCTCGCCGGGCCGTGAAGGCGTCATCAGGCGAGATGCGGCGTTGCCGACTCCGGTGAGTGGCGTCAAAGGGCCGAAAGGTCAGCCGGATAGCGAGCGGAGCACCCCGCCGGTTGGGGGCCCGCAAGCGAAGCTCGAAATAGGCCGGAAACACCTGTAGCACGTTCCCGGTGACTCGGTTCTGGACGGGGAGTTCGATTCTCCCCCATCTCCACCATCTCCCCTGGACCCGTTACCGCGAGGAGGCCCTTGCCGGACGAGTGCCCTTGGGGCGTCGGCGGTTGAGCGCGCGCCAGCCGAAGCCCAGGACGACGCCCGCGAGGAGAAGAAGCCCGATGAAGGCGAGGGACGGGAGTGGTCCGTGGAGAGCCACCTGCGTGACGCGAGTCTGACCGGGTACGAGGCCGCCGCCTGCTGAGGCCAGCGGCGCCCGCTCGACGATCAGCGGGATCACCTCGGACATCGGCCGCATGCCGTGGGCGGAGTCCTCGACGGTGAGCCTGACCGCATACGCGCCCGGCAGCAGGAGCGACGCGAGCTGCACCTCGATGAAGGTGCTGGTCCTGGCGTAGAAGGTGTCCATCTGAACCGACGCCTGGCTTAACTGTGTGCCGCTCGCGTCCAACAGCTGGAAGTCGACAAGAGGCTTGAGCCGAACGTTGCCCGAGTTGTCGACCGCAACCGAGACGACCGATCTGCCTGCCAGGACCTTGTGGCTCGCCTTACCGATCGCGATGCCGGGCCTCCGTTGGCCAGGCACGGTGACGACCACGGCAACCGCCTGCCGGATGACCTGGTTCAGGCCCACGGCGCCGGTGCTGTGGAGCGGGAGATCGTTCTCAAGAACGATGCTGGTGATGTATTCGCCCGGGCCGGTGTCCGTGGGAACGGTCACCACGAAGGTGCGACGGATCGCCTCACCGACGGCGAGGGGCATGAGATCGGTCTGGTAGTCGAGCCATTCCGTCATGCCGCTCACGGGTTCGTCCCGCAGCCGCGCACCGAAGCCGCCGTTGATGATGGTGTAGACGTCGGCTGCGTACGTCCGCGCCACAATCGCTGCCTCGCCGTCGTTGGCGATGTCAACTGCGAGGCTGCGAGTCTCTCCCGGCAGCATCCTGAGGTCGAAGAATGAGCCGGGCTGGTCAACCGGCAGCAACGCGAGCTTTATCTGCCCGCTTTGGCCGAGCGCTGCGGTCGGCACCAGGACGGCGATGAGAACCGCGAACAACCCGATGACCGCGAGTCGTGACCCGAGCGTGCGCCCACGGGGCGCCGCGTCGGTCGGGTTGCGAGGGTTGCTGGTGGCGTGCGTCTCGAGGCGCAAGAGGCTACGGAGCCGAGGTGATGGTCGTCGTGAGCGTGCCGGTATATATCCCGACGCGGCTCATGGCGGGGATCGTGAGGGTGACGCCCAGCGCCTGCGTGTACGTGCCCTGTCCGTAGGCCGCGGTCGCCACCAGGGTCTTTCGTGCGGTGTCCAGCGTGCCCAAGGGAGAGGTCGGCGGCACCTGCGGTCCAGTTGAGGCCGCAACGCTGACGACCTGGCCGGCGATCATGGTGGGCGCGGCGGCTGAAGTGAGCGCGAAGTTCGCTGCCGGGATGTTGGTCCCGCCATTGGCGGTCCCGACCCACACGAACGCAGAGGAGATGATGGTCACGTTCCATCCAGCTCCGGAGCCGGTGCTGTCATCGGCCGTCAGCAGCATCGTTCCGCTCACGCTGTGGGCGGCGTTCTGGTAGGGCGCGCTGGTAAGGCTCAGATCCGCGACGCTGGCGGTCAGGCCGCTGCCGGTGATGGCCAAGGTCACGGTGTCGGCCGCGAAGGCCGGGCCAGCGACTGTTGCGAGGAGCAACACGCCTGCGCCAAGGGCCAACGCAAGTCGATCTTGGACTGCGCTCGTATGCATGGAAATATTCACCTTCCGTTGTGGTCGAGTGCGATGGGCCATGGAATCTCCCCCGGCACCCAACGACTCTCGACGAGAAGGTGTCCGCGACAGCGCCCTGCGGCTGCGCTTTGGTGGTCAGTCTGGGCGGGCAACCGGTCCCGGGCAATAAGAAGGATTCCCGATCGATCGCGGGATTCGGCTGCTAACTCCGCACGTGCTCAACATCTATGACGGACTGATGCCCTGTGCTACTGTGCCCGCCATGCGGCGCGCCCAGGGCGCCAGACAGATCGTCGCCGCGCTGTGATGGGAGGCGGTTGAGGCCATGAACTTCTCCAAGCTCAGCTCGAACGAAAAGCTGGCGGTCTACGGCGCGATCCTTGTCATCCTCGGAGCGCTCCTCGGGTTCGGCGGAGTGGGCGGGGGCGGATTCGGCTTGCTGCCGGGCCTCGCGATGCTGGTGATCATCTTCCTGCCGCAGTTCTCGCCGACCACCCAGCTGCCCGGCTCCAAGGGAAGCCTGATGCTGATCGTCGGCGGACTGTCGGCGCTCGGAGCCTTGTTCTCGCTCCTCGGCCTCCTGACAGTGCTCGGCCTATTTGCCTTCTACGGCGGCTTCCTGTTCGTCGGCCTGCTGCTCGGCATCGTTGGGGGCCTGATGATGGGCTGGGCGAGCTGGCGGGAGTTCCAGTCCGAGGGTGGCAAGTTCGTGCTCGGCATGCCGGCCAGCACCTCAACGCCAGCCGCGCCCCCTGCCGCTCCGATGACGCCACCGGCCGCCCCCTCACCGCCTGCGCCGCCCACACCGATGGAGGAGCCGATGGCCCAGCCGACCGGCGAAGCGATGCACGAGCCGATGGGGGGCGAGATGGGCTCCACGACGGGCTCCGGCATGGACGAGCCGATGGGCGGTGGCGAGGCCCCCCACGAACACTCAGCCGAGGACGAGGCCTAGCTCCGAGCGGCGAGCTCCATTCCGCGCGCTCGCAGCAGCTCGATCGGGTCGGTCGCCTCGGCCACTGGCCGGGCCGCGGCCAGACGGCCGGCGACAGCGTCTCCGGCAAGGCCGTCGTCGATCGCATCGAGAGCCTCTCGCAACAGGCCGCCCGCCCGCGTATCGGTTGCGCGCTGCGTGAGGTCCGCGACGAGCGCTGACATGTCCGCCTGGGTCGCCTCCAGGTCGGGAGGAGCCCCGTCCAGCGCCTCGGTGAAGTAGGCGATCGCCAGCGCCAGAAGCAGGTCGACGTCAGCTTCGGAGGATCTCAGCGCGACGCCGATCCCGACCACGAAGCGGTAGCCGCCCGCATCAGCCTGGAAGCCGACCCACGGGCCTCCGGGGGCAAGCCGCCCGATGGCGCACGGCGACTCGGCGGCGCGATGGACGCTCACTGCGCTCCGCCCGGCGCTACTCGACCTTCGTGGCGGGCAGGACGACGATGCGGCGCATCGGCTCGACCCCGACGCTCTGGGTCCGAACCCTCGGGTTCTCGACCAAAGCCATGTGGACGATCCGCCGCTCGACGGCAGGCATCGGCTCGAGCTGGATGATCTTCCCCGTCTGGATCACACGCTTGGCGGCCCGATCGGCGACGTCCCGCAGCTGCTCTTCGCGCCGACCGCGGTAGTTCTCGACGTCGACCGCGATCCTGTTGTACTCGCCCTCCTTCTTGGCGACGATCAGGTTGACCAGGTGCTGCAGGCTCGCCAGCTTCTCGCCTCGCCGCCCGATGAGCACACCCATGTCGGAGCCGCTGACGTTGAGACGGGCGGTCTCCCCGCCGGTCACGATCTCGACGCTGCCGGGAAGCTCCATGAGGCGCAGCAGCTCCTCGAGAACCCCCTTTGCCTCGTTGAGGGTGTCGCGCTCCTTCTCGGAGAGCTCCTCCAGCGGCTTGCCGGGGATGAAGGGTGCCGGCTCGCGGGCCGGTCGGTCGGGGCGTGGCTCCCGGGGCGGTCGATCAGCTCGCGGTGGCCGGTCTGGGCGGGCGGGACGTCCTTCCCGCTCGGGCCGACCGCGCCCATCTCGCGCGCGCGGCGCACGATCGACTCCCTGTCGGGCATCGGCGCGCGCCAGCTCGACCATCTGGTCGGCCGCGTCGCCGTCGTCCTCAGCCGCTGGTGCGGGGGCCTCGGCGCGGTCCTCATCGGGCGCTGGAGCACGTACCGTTTCGGCAGCAGCCACCGCTGACTTGGGGGCCGCCAGGATGCGAGCCTCCTCGCCACCGACGCCCAGGATGCCGCGGCTGCCCGCGGAGAGGATCTCGATGTCGAGGTCGGTCAGCTCCGCCGCGTACTCCTTCATGGCGCTGCGCACCGCCTCCTCGACGTTCTTGCCACTGAACTCTCGGAATGTCATCGTCTTCGCCCTCGTCGTTTCTGCTTGTTGGAGCGCGCGGCTGGGCGGTTGCCGCCGGGCGCGCTCAGGGGTCGCGGTTTGGATGGCTGAGCGGTGCCCTTGCCCTGCTCCTGGCTGGCCGGGAGCGCGTCACGGCGCTTCTTCAGGCCGAGGTCATCTGGCGGCGGCGCGAAGGCGGGCTGCCAGCCGAAGAGTGGGAAGAGGTTCCCCCAGCCCATGATCCTGAACTGCTGCGCGGTCAGGTACGCGGTGTAGACGACCCAGTACAGGATCAGGCCACTCGGGAAGAGGCCTCCCCACCAGATCGTCAGAAGCGGGAAGAGATAGGTCATCGTCGTGGTCGTCGACGACGTCGGGTCGTCGGGGTTCGGGCGCGGGCTCGTCATCCGCACCTGGATGAACTGGAGCAGCGCGGCTGCCACGGCCAAGGCGGAGATCGTGAACCCGAAGAGCGCGAGCGAGAAGACGTGATCGACCTGCCCCAGGTCGAGGTTCAGCAACCAGCTGACATGCGTGTTGATGGGTTGAGCCAGCTTCAGCGGGTCGATCAGCTGGCAGTTGAGCGGCAGGAAGTGGCTGAACTCGGAGATGGTGAACTGCGGCAGGGTGCAGGGCCCGCTGATCGGCGCATGGAACTGGATCTGGGACACCGCTCCTGCCGAATTCTTGATCTCCTCGATCTTGGTGATGCCCGGAAGTGCTGACTGCAGCTGCGCGAACGTCGACGAGGCGGCCTGCTGGGCGTTGAGGGTCACTACGTTCGAGGCCCGGATCAGCGCCTGGTAGAGGGCCAGCAGCAGAGGGAGCTGGAGGACGACGGGGAGGCATCCCGCCGCCGGATTGACTCCGTGCTCCTTGTAGAGGGCCTGCGTCTCCTCGGTGATCTTGGTCCGATTTCCCTTGTGCTTGCGCTGCACCTCCCGGATGAGCGGGGCCATCCGCTGCATCTCCTTCTGCGACCGGATCTGTCGCACGAAGAGAGGGGCGAGCAGGGTGCGGATGACGATCGTGAAGAAGATGATCGCCAGCGCGAAGTCGGTGAAGGGGAGCTGGTAGATCGCGACCAGCAGGTTGAAGAGCGGGAGGAAGAAGACGTCCCAGGGGGGCGTGAAATGCTCGATCCCGAGGAATCCGGCGCCGATCGGGAGTGTCAAGTCGCTGGCTCTCTAGCGGACCGGGTCGTAGCCGCCCGGATGAAGCGGGTGGCAGCGAGCGATGCGGCGGGCCCCCATCCAGGAGCCTCGCAGCAGCCCATAGCGCTCGATGGCCACGTATGTGTACTCAGAGCAGCTCGGCGTATAGCGGCAGCTCGGCGGCATCCATGCCGTCAGCTTCCGGTAGGCGATGATCAGTCCGAGCCCGATCTTCCTCATTCACCGATCCTCGACCGCTCCGAGGAGCGATCGAACTGCGTCGCGGAGCTCCGCGTGGCTTGCCGCTGCCGCCTCCGGCCTCGCGATCAGCAGCAGGTCCCAACCCGAACCGATGGCGTCGATCCGCTCGCGAATCAGCTCGCGCAGCCGACGCCGCACCCGATTGCGCTGAACGGCGCCACCGAGGGCTCGCGGAGTGCTGAGCCCGATTCGGGTCTCCGGCCGGTCCGTCCGCAGTGATCGCAGGACGAGCAGGCGGGTGGTCCGAACCGTTCCGCGGCGCCCGATGGCGTCAAAGTCCGCCTTGCGCCGAAGCACAGAAAATGGCGGCACGCTGAGCCCTCGTCGCCGTCAGGCGCTCAGCTTGGCGCGCCCCTTTGCCCGGCGGCGGGCAAGCACGCGACGACCACCCTTCGAAGCCATGCGAGCGCGGAAGCCGTGTTCCCGCTTCCGGGCGCGCTTCTTGGGCTGGTAGGTCCTTTTCATCGGTCGCGTGCTGTCCTTCGTTCAGCGGCGGCGAGTTAGGGTCCACAAACACACGAACGGCTGGCGACATCGCCAGCCTCACGCGATGGCCTCTGGTCGGCCCGTCTCGCTCTGCCCGGCGATTCTACTGACGCGTGTCGGGGGGTGTCAAACACTCCGCGGGGCGCCGACCAGACCGGTTCTGGGGGCGTTTCGCATATTCCTTGCCAAATCCATTGCCGGCTCCGAAAGGCTGCTGCTACACTACCGCGACCCCCGAGGCCCGACGCCCAGCGACCGGGTCCCGCGCGCCCCGAGGGAGACCTCGAAGAGCCCACGCGAACCTCGTTCTATCGGTTGGGAGACGGCTATTGATGGATGCGAAGCAGGTCTGGCGTGCCGTCCTCGGTGAGCTCCAGGTCTCCCTCTCCCCTGCCAATTTCGAGACCTGGCTGAAGGACACATCGCTGGTCGAGATCGACGAGAACCGCTATCGCATCGCGGCGCCGAACGGGTTCGCGCGAGACTGGCTCGACAACCGATATCGGACCCTCATCAGCCAGACGGTGGCCCGGGTGGTCGGCGGATCGGTCCAGGTCGAGTTCGTGGTGGCGGATGCCCCGGGGCCGGTCCCATCCCAGGCCGACGAGGAATCGCTCCCCCTGCCGCCCGCCTCGGCCGGCGGCAACACGGTCAACCTCAACAGCCGCTACACGTTCAGCAACTTCATCGTCGGCAGCGCCAACCGGCTGGCCCACGCCGCAGCGCTGTCGGTCGCGGAGCGCCCCGGCCACGCCTACAACCCGCTCTTCCTGTACGGCGGAGTCGGGCTGGGCAAGACGCACCTGATGCATGCCATCGGCAACGCGGTCTCGGCCAAGTTCCCGCGCAAGCGCGTGCTCTACGCGACGAGCGAGAAGTTCACCAACGACTTCATCAACTCGATCCGTGAGCAGCGCATGGAGGACTTTCGGAATCGGTACCGGCGCATCGACGTGCTGCTGATCGACGACATCCAGTTCATCGCCGAGCGGGAGCGCACCCAGGAGGAGTTCTTCCACACCTTCAACACGATCCATGAGGCCGGCAAGCAGATCGTGCTCTCCTCGGACCGCCCGCCGAAGGCGATCACGACTCTCGAGGAGCGGCTCCGCTCCCGCTTCGAGTGGGGCCTGATCGCCGACCTGACCCCGCCCGACCTGGAGACGCGGATCGCGATCCTGCGCAGCAAGGCGGAGGACCAGCTGAACCTGATCCCCGGAGAGGTGATCGAGTTCATTGCCCGCAAAGTGGTGAGCAACGTACGCGAGCTCGAGGGCGCCCTCAACCGGGTGGTCGCCTACGCGTCGATGTCCGGGATGCCGATCAACAACGAGCTGGCCAGCGCGGTGCTCTCCAACGTGATGTACAACCCCAAGAAGCGATCGATCACGCCGCAGCGCATCGTGCGCGCTGTGGCCGATTACTACGGGGTGAACCTCGACCAGCTCCGCTCCAGCAAGCGCGACAAGGCGATCGTGGTCCCGCGCCAGATCGCGATGTACCTGATCCGCGAGGAGACGGACATCTCCCTGCTGCGGATCGGTGCCGAGCTCGGGGGCCGCGACCACTCGACCGTGCTGCACGCATACGACAAGATCGCGCGCGAGCTGGCCGAGAACGACGAGATGCGCCGAGAGATCAGCGCGGTGCGGGAGATGATCTACTCCGAGTGAGGCGGCCTCGGCAGTTGGCAGCGCGGGTGGACAAACTGCCCGATCTGGTGGATATCACGAGGCTGATGTGGACAACTCCACGATGAGGCGGGCGGGCCGCGATGGCGCAATCCACCGTCGGGAAGCGACTGTCCACCACCCAAGAGGCGAAACGGCGCGCCATACCCACAGGCGAGGGCCTGTTTTCCGCAGGCCCTCGGAGCGCGGCCACGCGTGACAATCCACACCGTCCACACGCCTACGAGAGGCGACTGCGTACCAAGTATTCTTCTGATAGCTCCGTAGATAGGTTGAGGTCCGAATGAACGTCTCCGTCATGCAGGAGAACCTAGCACGCGGGTTGGGGATCGTGGGGCGCGCCGTCAGCAGTCGCGCGACCCTGCCGGTCCTGGCCAACGTCCTGCTCAAGACGGAGAACTCCGGCCTGAAGCTGACTGCCACCAACCTGGAGATCGGGATCAACTGCTGGGTCCCGGGCAAGGTCGCCGAAGAGGGGGAGATCACCGTCCCCGCCAAGCTCCTTGCCGACCTGGTCTCATCCCTCCCCAACCAGCGCATCGACCTGCAGTTCTCCGCGAAGGACCGAACGCTCAAGGTGACCTCAGGGGGGTCTCGCTCCTCGATCAAAGGGATCGAGGCCGACGAGTTCCCGGTCGTCGCCGCCATCGGCGACACGCCGGCCACCAGCGCCGATTCGCGAGCCCTGCGCGACGCCCTGGCTGAGGTGGTCTTCGCAGCGGCAAGCGATGAGAGCCGGCCGATCCTGACCGGCGTCCTGACCCGCCTGGCCGGGGAGACGATGACCTTGGCCGCCGCCGACAACTACCGCATCGCCGTGCGCACCCTGGCATTGGCCAAGGCGGTGACTCCCGAGATGACGATCGTCGTCCCGGCCCGCTCATACGCCGAGCTGATGCGGATCCTGCCCGACGCCGAGGAGTCGACCGAGATCACCGTCACCCCAAACAAGAGCCAGGTGCTCTTCCATGTCGCCGGCATCGACCTGGTCAGCCGGCTCATCGAGGGGCAGTTCCCCAACTACGAGCCGGTGATCCCGACGGCCCATACCAGCCGCGCCGTCATCGATCGCGAAGCCTTCCTGGCCGGGGCGCGGCGAGCCAGCATCTTTGCGCGGGACAGCGCCAACATCGTGAAGATCGAGCTGGGTGGCGAAGCGGGCGACGGGGTGGCGATCACCGCCCACGCGGCAGACGTCGGCGACGAGGCGGATGCGCTGGAGGCCACGCTGGAGGGCCAGTCCACCAGCATCGCCTTCAATGCCCGCTACCTCGTCGACGTGCTCACCAACCTGGGCGCAGAGGAGGCCGCTCTCGAGCTCTCCGGGCCGCTGGCGCCGGGTGTCATCCGCGGGATCGGCAAGGACGACTACGTGCACGTCATCATGCCGGTCCGGACCGCCTCGTAAGGGCCTGAAGACCGATGCGGGCGCAGCTGCCCGCCCTCGCGCGGGCGTGACGGTGCGCCCGTGCGACTGACCCGGCTTGTCCTCGAGGACTTCCGCAGCTACCCCGCCGCCGAGCTGCGCCCTGACGCCGGACTGACGATCGTCGCCGGTCCCAACGGGAGCGGGAAGACCAACCTGCTCGAGGCGATCTTCGTGGCCGTCACCGGCCGCTCCCACCGTGCGGCCACGGAGGCCGAGCTGGTGCGCCACGGCCAGAGCTTCGCGCGCGTCCGCCTGGATCTGACCGATCGTGACGGTGCCGATAGCGCTCGGGTCGAGCTGATCATTCCCGGTCCGCAGGCACCGGTCGACCTGCGCAAGCGGGTGACCGTTAACGGGCTGGCTCGTCGCCCCGCCGCGGTCAGTGACACGGTACGGGCCGTCCTCTTCCGGCCCGAGGAGATGCTTCTGCTGGTCGGGGCCCCCGGGGAGCGCCGACGGTTCATGGACGCCATCCTGGCCCAGTCCGATCGGCGCGGCGCGCGCGACCTCGTGGAGCTCGGCCGCATCCTCGCCCAGCGCAACGCCCTGCTGCGCGCCATCCGGCGCGAGGAGATGAGCGCCGACGGCCTCAGCTTCTGGGACGAGCAGCTCACCGAGGTGGGATCCAGGGTGATGGCCGCCAGGCTCATGCTGGTGGCGCAGCTCGACGCCCGGATTCCGCCGCTGCACGACGCGGTGGCCCCACCAGAGGAGCAGGGGGAGCGGGTGCGGCTCACCTATGCCGATACGCTCAAGGAAGCCTGGCCGGAGCGGCCGGACCCGCGTGATCCCCGCCCGACCCTCCCGGACGCGGAGCAGCTTGGGGCGGCGTTCCGCCGCCGGATCGTGGCGGTGCGCCAGAAGGAGCTCTGGAACGGGGTCTCGCTGGTTGGGCCGCAGCGCGACGACCTGCGCGTGGAGCTCGCCGGGCGCGAGGTGGCGACCCACGCCAGCCGTGGGCAGCAGCGAACCATCATCCTGGCCATGAAGCTGGCCGAGACCGATCTGCTGGGCGCTGGAGAGGCGCCCACCCCCGTCGTGCTGCTCGACGACGTCTTCAGCGAGCTCGACGCGGAACGCTCCGAGCGAGCCCTAGGCCTCCTCCTCGAGCGCGGCCAGGTGCTCGTCACCGTCGCCGACCTGTCGGCCCTGCCGGTGGGGCGTCGCGGGCTCTCGATCTGGAATGTCGGGGAGGGGCGCCTGGTCGAAGCGCCGCGCGTGGCGTGAGCGGCGCCGAGGAGGCCGGAGCTGCGGTCCAGCGTGCGCTCCTGGCGTGTGTGGGCCCGGGCGCGGCCGAGCAGATCGCCCTGGCACAGGCGCGTCTTGCCTGGCAGGAGGCAATGGCCGGCGCGGGGCTGGATGGGGGAGGGATCACCTCCCGGCTCGTGCGAGTCGTCAATGGGACGGCGCAGATCGAGGCCTCGGAGCCGATCCTGGCGCAGGAGCTCACCCTGCGCGCCGATCTCCTGGCGCGAAACGTCAACCAGCGCATGGCCGGGCGCCCGGGGGCGACGATCCTGATCGATCGGCTATCGGTGTCGGTCGGGTCAGCGGACCGCATCGGGCCGCGATGAGCACACGTCTCGCGACGCGGATCGGGGTGCCACCCAGCGAGGGGCGCGCGGCGGACAGCCGCGACGTGGTGCGCTTCCACGAGCCGACGATCGGCAGCGAGGCCCGCACCAAGGGGAGCCTGTTCCTGGTCGCCCAGGTCACCGGAGGCGACGCGGCACTCGCCCGAGCGGCGAGGGAGGCGCTCGAGGCCCTGGAGCACGATTACTACTACGACCTGTCTGCCGGAGCGCTCGGGGCGCTGGCAAAGGCCATGGCCGGGGCCAACCGCAGGCTCTTCCACCAGCGTCGCAGGCTCGGCATCCCGCGCAACGGCGGGGTTGGGATCATCGGGATGGTGGTGCGCGGACGCGAGGCGCACGTGGCCAAGCTCGGTCCCGCCTCGTCGGTTCTCCTCCGGGAGGGGCACATGTATGAGCTCCCGCCGCCGGCACTTGCCAGCGAGGAGGATCCCCGCCAGCGCGAGCGGCAGACCGCCCAGACCCTCGGAGAGGCGCTCGAGGTCGAGCCGTTCACCTGGCAGGGCGACCTCGTTCCAGGCGACCGCCTCGCCCTCCTGTCCCGCAACCTCGCCGACCTGGTGGGCGCCGACCAGCTGCAGAAGTCACTGGGCAGCCTGCGGCCGTCCGCGGCCGTGGAGCACCTCCTCCAGGTCTTCCGGGTGCGTGGGGGGAGTGGCTCGGACGGGATCCTGGCCGTTGAGGTGGTCGAGCTGCCCGCGACGGCCACCACCAGCCGGCTGGAGCCGGTCCACCCCGCCGAGCCGCTCGCCGGCCTCCCCGATCAGAGCCCGGTCCCACTTGCGGACGCCATCGGCCGTCTGCTGCACCGCACCGCCAACGGAATCGATGCGGGGCAGGCTGCCATCGGGCGCGGGATCCTCTATGGCCTGAATATCCTGCTCGCCTTCGTGCCGCGCCGGCGCCCGGAGTACCCGCGCAGCATCCCGCGGACCGAGCATCGCGAAGAGGGGCGCCGTCGGCGTCGCGGCCTGATCGGCATCGCCGCGGTGGCGGGGATGCTCGCGATCGGGGCAAGCGTCGCCAGCCTGCCGAAGCCCAAGCCGACAGACGCCATCCTGCGCGCCAGCGTGGCGCGCGCGGCGATCATCGAGGCGCAGGGCCTGGTGGCCCAGGTAGGCGAGCGGATCGCCGGTCGCGATCTGATCGATCGGAACCCTGACCGGGCCAAGGAGCTGCTCAACTCGGCTTTTGCGGCCATTGGTCGCGCGGAGACGGCCGGGGTGCCGGCCACGTCGCTGGCCGGCATGCAGCTCACCGTCGACCGCGGGCTCGACACCATCTACGCCGTGACTCGCATCGGTGAAGCCGCGACGGTGATCAACCTGTTGACGGCCTTCCCCGGCGTCGACGCCAGAGACATGGTGGTTGCCAGCGACGGCAGCCTGTGGGTCGCCGAGGTTGGGCGCGGCCGCCTGATACGCGTCGATTCGGCGACGGGCGAGGCCACCGTCGTGTACCGCTCCGGGCAGGTGGTCAACGGAATCACAGCCGGTGCTCCATGGCTGCTGGCGACGGCGGCCACCGACGTTGTGCTCATCGACCGCCAGCACCAGGCGTGGCGCTTCGACCTGGTCGAGCGGCTGCCCCGGCCGCTGGCCCTGCCGGGGATCGCGGACATCTCCTCGGGCACGCACCTGCTCGCCGCCCTCCAGAACCGGCCGCCGCTCGAGATCTTCAACCTGTACGTGGTCGACGCGGCCAGCGGCCAGGTGCGCAAGTGGTCGCCCGGCAACAACCTGCCGGTGAGCTATCCGAGTAAGCCGCAGCAGTTCCTGACTGCGAAGCCGGACCTGCCGGCCGGCAAGGCACGAGACCTGCTCGTGGACGCGAACCTGTGGCTGCTGCAGGCCAAGACCGTGACCAGGGTCAACTTCGGGCTGCCGCTCCCGCAGGGCGACTTCTCGCTCGATCCCCCACCAGATGCCGAGGTGCGCCCCCAGCTCGACTATCGCCTCATCGACGGGGCGACCATTGGGGATCGTGACCTGTTCTACGTGTACGACGCAGGGAACGCCCGGATCATCGCGTTCCAGCGCGCCGACGGCGCCTTCGTGCGCCAGTGGCTGGCGCCGACCCACGGGCCGCTGGCGGGCATGCTCGACCACGTGCTGGCCTTCGAGGTCGGCTCGGTCCCGGACGGCCCGCCGACCGCCTACCTCCTCCTGTCGGATCGGATCGTCCGCGTCGTCCTCGAGTAGCCTCCACTAGAATCGGGCCATGGCAGAGCCGCCGTTCGGCCGGGTCCGACTGATCGAGATGGTCGTCGAAAGCGTGCGGGTGCACATGCTCTCCAGCCAGCACGTGGTGATCCTCAAGGAGTCGGAGCGGGACCGATATCTGCCGATCTGGATCGGCCCCTCGGAGGCCAACGCCATCGCCATGCGTCTCCAGGGGCTCACCGCCGAACGCCCACTGACCCACGACCTGATCGTCAGCATGCTCGGCGCGCTGAACTCGAGCATCAGCCGGGTGGTGGTCACCAACGTCAGCGAGGGAACGTTCCACGCGCGCCTGTACCTGGAGACCGCCGACGGCAGCGAGACCGAGATCGACTCGCGCACCAGCGACGCCATCGCGGTGGCGGTGCGCACCGGGTCGACCATCTACGTCGACGAGCGGGTGCTCGACGAGGCCGGCGTCGAGCCGGACCAGGCCGAGGCCGGCGAGGAGACCGACGAGAAGCTCGCGGTCTTCCGTGAGTTCATCAACTCGCTCGACGTGGATCTGGGCGGTGGCGAGAAAGGGCCTCCCAGTGAGGAGCAGGAGACCTAGTCCAGGCTCGCCTCAGTCCGTCTGCCAAGGATCTCGTCCCGGCGCATCCAGAGGTCCCAGCGCAGCCTGGCAAGGTCGCGGAAGGTGCGCAGGATCTTGCCCAGGCTGGCCCCGGTGTTGGTGCCCGCCACGCGGGGGTAGTGGTTGACCCCGACCTGGGCAATCCGGATGCCCCTGGCCCGCAGCTTGATCAGCGTTTCCGCAGACAGGAACGGTCCCTCGGCATCGAGCCGTAATCCGTCGAAGACCTCGCGTCGGAAGAGCTTCATGGCGCAATCGATGTCGCGCACCCGCAGCCCGAAGGCAACCGACACGATGGCGTTGTAGGTCTTGGCGATGAAGATCCGATGCAACGGGTCGCGGCGCTTGATCCGGAAGCCGATCACCGCATCGACCGGCCTGCCCTCGTCGGCGAGCCTGTCCAGGAGACGAGTCATCTCGCGCAGGTCGAATTGCAGGTCGCCGTCCGAGAAGCAGATCAGCTCACCCCTGGCGTTCTCGAAGCCCGCCTTGATGGCGCCGCCGTACCCGCGGTTCGTCTGATGGTGCACACGGACCCGCGGATCCGCCGCGGCGAGCGCATCGGCGAGCTCCGGCGTGCGATCGGTGGAGCCGTCGTCGATGGCCAGCACCTCGATCGATGGCACCAGCGGAGCGATCTCGGCGAGCGCCCTTTCGACCGTCTGCTCGATGTTCTCCTCCTCGTTGTAGGCGGGGAAGAAGAAGGTCAACCGCGGGCGCGGCGGGGAGGCTATCGGATCGGCCACGGGCCGTACCCTAGCGCAACCACCAGCCCTCCGGAGCCGTCAGAAGGCCGATGTATACTCTCGCCCACCTTGGCGTACGACACCATCCGGCGCCGATGACAAGGTGCCGCCAGCGATGACCCGCGACTCCGTGAGGGAGCGGGGCGCAGGGCCATTCGAGCGCGGCATGCCGCTCCAGCCGGCGGCCCTGGTGGCCGCCCTCATCGTGGCCGGACTTGTCCTGCGCTTCGTCGTGGCGGGCCTGTACCTGCCTCTGAGTGGCTTCCGGGTCGACGTGGGCGACTTCGCGATCTGGGCCAGTCGCCTGGCGGCAGCGGGGCCGGGCGCGTTCTATGGCCAGGGCGGACTCACCGACTACCCGCCCGGCTACATGTACGTCCTGTGGCTGATCGGCTCCATCGGGCAATGGCTGCAGCCCTTCACGCTGGGGGTGAGCATCACGCCCGGCCTGGTCAAGATCCCGGGGATCCTGGCCGACGGAGCCGTCGCCTGGCTGCTGTTCGCCTACTGCCGCCGCTTCGGCGAGGGTTGGCTGGGTCGCTGGAGCGGTGAGCGCCTGGGCCTGGTGGCAGCCACCATCTGGCTCTTCAATCCGGGCACCATCTTCGACTCGTCGGTCTGGGGGCAGATCGATTCGGTGGGGGCCCTGGTCCTGATCGCGAGCCTTTATGCGCTGGCCAGGGGGTGGACCGAGGCCGCGGCCGCTGGCGCGGTGCTGGCCATGCTGGTCAAGTTCCAGTTTGCCTTCCTGCTGCCGGTGGTGGCCGTCGTCGGCATCAAGCGGCATCTGCTGGGGCGCTCTTCCGACCCCGCGCTCGCCAACCGGGCGGATCCACTTCGCATCCTCACCTCGCTGGCCGCTGGCCTGGGATCGCTGGTCGCTGTCATCATCCCGTTCGGGCTCGGCGTCTGGGCGCCAGGAGATCCGAGCCACAGCCTGGTGAGCAAGTTCTTCGCGGCGGCCGACCTCTACAAGGGCCTCACGATCAATGCCATGAACATCTGGCGCAACCCGTGGAGCGGCCTGACCCAGGTCCAGCAGTGGGGCTGCGACGCGCCAAACAACCCCGGATTCTGCGGGCCTCACGACGGGGTCGCGTTCGTCCTGGGCTCGACCACCGTCACCTGGCAGCTGGTCGGAGCGGTCATGTTCGGGGCCGTGGCGCTGATTGCCCTGTGGCAGGTCGCGCGCCGTGACGATCCCGCCGGGCTGCTGACCGGGTCCCTGCTGCTGGCGGTGGCCTTCTTCGCCCTCCCGACCCGGGTCCACGAGCGCTACCTGTTCCCGGCGCTGGCCCTCGCTGCCCCACTCGTGGCGCGCAGCTGGCGCTCCGCGGCGATGTATGCAGCTGTGTCGCTCATCTTCTTCGCGAACATCTACTGGGTCTACACGTTCGACTGGTCGTATGTCGGCGGCTCGACCTACAACCCGGGCGTCAACGGCGCTCCCATGGTCCGCGATCCGTTTCTGGCGAGCACCCTCTTCAGCCCGGGCGGGATCTACGTGATCTGGCTGCTGGTCGTGGTCGTGCTGGGCGCGCTGATCTGGCGCTCGGTCCACATGGCACTCGTCCCGGCTCGGGATCGGCCCCCGGTGCCGCGGGAGGAGGCCTCGCCGGTGTGGGCCGGCCCCGCACCGGGAGTCGCAGGGGACCGATCTGCCGGTGATCGGCCGTTCGATCGCGTGCGCGCCTGGCTGCGACGAGATCCATCGGATCCGTTCCGGCGCGAGCCGCCGCGCCGCCTTGATCGAATCGACCTGCTGCTCGTCGTTGGGCTCGTGGCCTTCTCATTCGTCTTCCGGCTGTGGCGCCTCGACCTGCCGCGCTCCACCACCTTCGACGAGGTCTATCACGCTCGCTCCGCGACCGAGTGGCTCGCCGACTGGCAGGAAGGCTGGAAGCGGGACACCTACGAGTGGACCCACCCGCCGCTCGCGAAGTTCCTGATTGCGGCCGGCATCGTCGCGGCAGACCCGAACAAGCTGGTGGCCAGCTGGGAAACGCAACTCGACCAGCCGGTGCGAGCCATCGCGGTGGCCGCCAAGCGCACCGCGTACGGCCGACCGGCATCGGTCGCCTTCACTGCCGGAGCCGATGACCAGGTCGTCGCACGCGACGCCCAGAGCGGTGCCGTGGTGTCGACCTGGGCGGCCCCGGGGCCAGTGGCCAGCCTCGCATGGGACGAGGACGGCAACCGGCTGCTGGTGGGGCTCTCGTCGGGCGGGACGGTGGCCGTCTACAACACGACGGCCTTCCTGATGGGGAGCGGCCAGCGGGCACCGCCACCCCAGACTGCTTCGGTCGATACGCACCTCTCCGCGGTTGACCAGATCGTGGTTCCCGAATCCGACCCTGTCCTCGCCTTCCGCGGGCCTGATGGAGTCGTCGAGGTCGAGCGCGTCACGCTTGCACCGCTCGCCAGCTCATCCCAGGTGCTGGCCAGCATCGCCTACGTGCCCCCGAGCAGCGGCGCCACTGCATCTCGCATCGTGGGCACCGATCCGGCCCGCGGCGGTCTCGTCGTCCTCGACGGGGCGACGCTCAAGCTGGACACCTCGGTGCTCGGTAGCGACGGGCTCGTCGCGCTGCCATCTCCGCCGGTCGGCCCGCTGATGCTGATCGGCAGCGGTGACAGCACGCAGATCTGGGTGCCCGTTGGGCCACTGCCAAAGGACATCGAGCACGGAGCGACCATCGGCGGCCTGACGGTGCTCGACGGCAACGTGCAGATCATCGACACCGTGCCCCTTCCGGGCCGCCCCATCGCCATCGGCTGGCAGTACGTGGCAAACATCGTGTACATCGCCGGCATCGAGCAGAAGACCGGCGGTCCGGTGGTGTGGACCGTCAACCCGCTCGGCACCGGCGGGGTGCAGAGTGCCGGGTTTGCCACCTTCGACACCACGATCCTCCCCGGCAGCCCGCTGGCGATGGCGTTCGACATCTCCGACCACTCGGAGGCCGATGACCACGAGCGGCTCCTGGTCTCGACGTCATCGGGCGCCAGCGGATCGGTCTCCGAGATCGACGTGGGGAGCAACACCTTCGCCTGGCGCATCGCCGGCGTCGTGTTCGGCTCGGTGCTGGTCGGGCTGATCTACCTGCTGGCGGCGACCCTCTTCCCGCGACGTCGCATCGCCGTGCTGGCGGGCGTCTTCGTTGCGGTCGACGGGATGAGCTACGCGATGAGCCGGATCGCGATGAATGACATCTTCACCGCGACCTTCATCGCGGCGGCGTACCTCTTCTACTGGCAGATCTGGTCAGGCCGATGGGCGCGCAGCGCCTGGTGGGCGCTGCCGCTGGTCGGCGTCCTGATCGGGCTGGCGTCGGCCTCCAAGTGGGTCGGCTTCTACGCGCTGGCGGGCCTCTGGATCCTGACGCTGGGGCGATCGCATTTCGGGCGGTTCCTGCTGGTGGCGATGATCGGCTTCCTCACCGTTGCCGCCGGGCTCGGCGCTCCGTGGCCGTTCCTGCTGATCTGCGTCGCCGCGCTGGCGCTGGCACTCTTCCTCGTCTGGCGTCGCCCGGTGCGCCTCAGCCCGTCCGATCTCACGGCACTGGCCCCGATCGGTCTCGTCGGAGGTGGCATCGGCCTGGCCTTCGCGCTGGCCTACCCCACCGTCGCCGGGCGGGAGCCGAAGAACGCCATCGAGCTCCTCTTCGCCGTGCTGGCACGAGGCGCGCAGGCCGCCTGGCCTGCCTGGATCATGCTCGGCGCCGCCGCCCTGCTGATCGTGGCGCGCGGCTGGCGCTCCTTCAGCCGTCCGGAGACCGACCGGCACTGGTTCGTGCCGGGCGAGATGGCCGGCTTCGCCTGGCCGTGGATCGGTGCCTGCCTGCTGGTCATCCCGCTGCTCGTCTATTTCCTGTCCTACGTTCCCTACCTGCAGCTCGGTCACGGGATCGCCACCCAGGGGCTTGGGCCCGGCTACGGCTGGTCACTCGACGAGATGCAGTCCCAGATGTTCGGCTATCACTTCGGCCTCACCGCAGGCCATCCCGCGGCGTCGCCGTGGTGGAGCTGGCCGCTCGACCTGAAGACCGTGTTCTTCTACACCCACTCGTACGACGACCGGCTGCTCGCGGTCGTCTACAACGGCGGCAACCCGATCCTCTTCTGGGCGGGGATCCCCGCGATCCTGTTCGCCGCGGTGCAGGCCTGGCGACGCCAGTCTCCGGCCCTGGTCCTGGTCGTCGCTGCCTTCGCCTTCCAGTACCTGCCCTGGACCAGGATCGAGCGGGCGACCTTCCAGTACCACTACTTCACGGCACTCCTGTTCGCCATGATCGCGGTCGCCTACTTCGTCGACGAGGGGCTCCGCTCGTGGGCGCAGCGGCCGCTGGCCATCGCCTTCCTGGCTGCCGCGGCGATCGCGGGCGTGCTCGTCTTCCCGCTCGGCTCGGCGCTGGCCATGCCGGACTGGTACATCAGCGCGGCACGTGCCCTGCCGCCGTGGAACTACAACTTCCAGTTCCCCGCGCCACCCACCGGCGCCCGCGGGCAGCTCCTCAGTGCCGACTCGTGGAAGCTGGCGCTGGCTACGGGCCTGTCGCTTGGGGCTGCCGCCTTCTCGCTCTTCGGGCGCGACATGATCGAGGCTCGCAACCCCGCCGCCTCAGGCGGAGGGACGCTGCCTCATGGCGGCGATGAGCAGGAAGATGCCGAGGGCCACCAGCCCCAACGGCCAGAGGCGGTCGATGTCGAAGCCGGGCAGGTACTCCCGGGCCAGGAAGTAGAGCCCAAGCCCGATAAGGATGAGGCCGAACACGAGCCCGGCGGAGCCTGACCGATAGCGCTCCGCGCGGGGCGCTGGTGCGCCTGGTGTGCCCGATGGGTCGTTCTCCCCGGGCGCTGAGCTGCCCACTGTGCCGGGAGCCACCGGCACCACCAGCCACATGACGCCGTACAGGACCAGGAAGACGCCCCCGGTGATCAGGGCCAGCAGCGCCCAGGCGATGCGCACGATGGACGGGTCGAGGTCAAAGTACTCAGCGACACCGCCTGCCACCCCGCTGATCACACGCTCTCGCGAGGATCGATAGAGGCGCCGAGTCATGCGCAGCCTCCTTCAAGATTGAGAGTGAAGCTCCCCGCGATGCCTTCGATCGTCAGGTCGAGCCGGCCCACATTGCGAATCCCGGAAATAGTTGATGTCGTCGACCATGTGTCGCCTTCTCGCACAAGTCCAGAGTCGTTCAGGTTGTTCGAGAAGGTGAGGTTGTCGATGACGGTGAGGCGCATA
>Ga0193751_1000372_pt1 | contig 36330 bp, 37 predicted proteins | sample L1c2metaG_FD_143050 | JGI IMG/M metagenome (GOLD analysis project Ga0193751, IMG submission 143050) | Soil microbial communities from a riparian zone of the East river system, Colorado, United States - L1c2 | ecosystem: Environmental > Terrestrial > Soil > Riparian zone | place: USA: East River...
TCGTCGCGCCGTGGCTCAAGTTCGTGGTGATCGGCTTCCCGGTCGATCACTACCACGCGTTCCTGAACCCGGTGGTCATGATCGCCCTGCCGCTCGCGGGCCTCGCGTTCACCCGTGGCGAGCAACGCACGGCGAGGGCGCCGGCGGCCGCGGCGGCGCCGGCGTCAGGCATCCCGGCCGAGCCGATCACTGAGCCCACTGCGCGGCGCCGCGTCGATGCCGCAGCGAGAACCGTCCTCGCCATCGCCCTCCTGGCCGAGGTCGTCATCTCCCTCGCCCGCCAGCCAGTGCCGAGCGAGGTTGCGACGTGGCCCATGGCCAGGGCCCTCGGGGCGCAGATCGTCGAGGTCGCGGCCGGAAGGCCGCTGGCGGTCGTCGGCATTCCCCCGTTCAAGTCGCCCGACAGCATCGGCTTCCCGATCATCTATCTCGGCGGGCAGATCGTCCCCGATCTCGCGTCGGCTCAGCTCCTCGTCGTCAACTGCGACGAACGATTCAACACCGCGCGTCCGCCGGTCCTCCACGGCGACTGCGGCGGGCCGGAAGAGGACCCCGATGTCGCCGCCCTCCTGGCGGGCACCGGGCGAACGGCCCAGCTCCTTGACCGCCTGGTCGAGTCGAGCGCGATGACGATCTCGGTCTACCAGCTGAACCCCTGAGCTCGATGGAATCGCGAAGGCCGGCGCCCCGAGCGCCGGCCTTCGCTGCCCCTGTGGATCGGAGTCGTGGAGGACGCTCCGATCCGCCCCGAGTCGTTATCTAGTACCGATCCCCGTTGGGCACGCGCCGGAGGGTCGGCGCCGGCTCTCGGCCGGTCATCGCGGTTCGCCCACTGACGACCATCGCCGGGCGCCCGTAGGACGGGGCGGTGCGGACGAACGGCGTCGGAGGCTCCGAGCGGGCGAGTGGGGTCGGCGTCGGCGTCGATGGCGCCACGCTGCTGTTCGTGGCCATGCGGTTCACGTGCCGCATTCGGACCGCGAGGTAGTACTCCATGACCTGCCGGACGTGGGCCTCGCCGAGCGCTTCGTCGGCCCGGAGCGCGTACTCGACGCGGGCCGTCGGGTTGTGGGTGCCGCCGCCCTGCATGAGCCCGAGGTACTGCGGACCGTCATCGGTCTCGGACAGCTCCCGCAGCCCGCGGGCGAGCTTGGTGGCCGTGCCGAGCGAGGGCATCCGATCGCCGCGAACCAGGCGGGAGATCGTCGAATGGTCGACGCCCGACTGCTGGGCGAGCTGGCGCTGCGACATCTTCTTGGCCTTGAGCTGGGCTCGCAGCCATTCGTTGAACGCACGACCTGTTGGGCTCGGCATGGTGGCAGTGTCGGAGCGTGGATGCACCCTCCATATCCCCCGTTCGTCCCGCCGGACCGTTGCCGGGTGGCGCCGGGCGGCACCGTCCGCGTGTCGGTCCGGTGGCGTGCCGGTGGGTGCGGTGAGGAGCGTCGCCCTAGTCCTCGCTGGTACTCGTGCAAGCCCCTAACGAAGGCCTGGACGGGGCGTTCTCCAGCCTGCGAGACCGGCCAAGCGGCCTCGATTCGGCCCCATCCGCGTCCCCCGTCCGCGTCCCCTGCGCTCAGCCCAAGGAGCCCCATGCTGATTCCGGTGGGTCCTCGGGCCTGACGACGGCGTGGAACGCCGTCGGCGCCGGGATCGCGAGGGCCCAGACCGCCGTGTCGTCCGCCGGGAGTCAGGCGCCCGCCGGGCACTGAGCCGGGCACCGACCCGCAACGTGAGCACTCGAGCTCGATCACATGGGACCCGGGCCATCGGCCCGGGTCCTTCGATTCATGGGACATCCGGTTCCGGGGTCCTTCGATTACCGGGCCCTTTGTTTCAGGGCTGCCTGGTGACGTCCGGCCGGCGCGAGTCGGCAGATACCAAGTCAGTTGGTGGAGGGCGAGGAAACGCAGGCCGGCGTGGCTCTCTGGCCGATCGCCGTGCGTGGATCGACCGTCCGGCGGCCCGCCAAGGCCCCGAACGCTCGCCCAACACCAACCACCTTGGTACCTGGCAAGAAGGGCGCTAGGGGCACGGCCGGGCGCCAGGCGGGGCGTCAGGGACCCCAGCCGCGCGTCAGGCGGGACTCGCCTCGCGATCGCGATCGGCCGCGCCCGCAAGGCCGGCCGGCTTCGACGACAGCAGGTAGGCGATCGAGCCCAGGACGATGATCGAGAACACGCTGATCACGCGGTCCAGCAGCGCGATCGCCGTGGCCTCCGGGAGTGGCACGCCGTAGGCGGCGGTCAGCACGCCGACGACCCCGGCCTCGACGATCCCGAGGCCCGCCGGGCTGAGCGGCACGGCGGTGAGCAGCGAGCCGATCAGGGCCACGAACACCGCGCCGGACAGGCCCAGCTCGACGTTCGGGAAGCCGAGCGCCTGGACGACGAGATAGAGCCGCAGCGACTCGGTGCTCCAGACGAGCACCGTCACCACGACGAGCATCGGCAGCGCCCGCGTCGCGATCGCCCCGAAGACGCCCTCCTCGAACCGGTCGTAGAGCTCTCGCGCCCGGTGGGGCAGGGGCAGCCGCAGGATCAGCGACCGGCCGAAGTTGCGCATCGAGAGCAGCAGGCCCGCGAGCACGACGACCACCACGATGCCGAGGACGGCCACGATCTGGATCGATGGCGGCAGGCCGGTTCGGAAGCTCCAGAACCCCGCCGCGAGGCCCATCACGGCGATGACCAGCAGATCCAGGATTCGCTCGATGAATACGGTCCCGAACGTCCGCGACAGCGAGGCGGTCGTGTTGATCTTGAGCAGGTAGGCCCGGTAGACGTCGCCGAGCTTCGCCGGCACCACGCAGTTCACGAGCCAGGAGAGGAACAGGATCTCGGTCGCATCGCGGGTGCCCACGTCCGTGCCGGTGCCCTTGAGCAGCCGCGACCAGCGGAAGCCGCGGAGCGGGAACCCGAGGTAATAGATCGCGAACGCCGCGAAGAACAGGAGCGGGTTGGCCTTGAAGATGAGGCCCGGCACGGTGCCCAGCGTGTCCCGGTTGAGGTACACGAAGGCGACGATGACGATGAGCGGGATGAGGATCGAGATGATCGTCCGCGGTTGTCGCAGCCGCTGGGCGAGCGAGATCGGAGCGCCGCCCTCCTCGGCGGCTGCCGGCTTGCCGAGGTCCTCGGCGGCAGCCGCGCGCTCTGCCTCGGTCTTGCCGGCGTCGTCGGCGATCGGGCCGTCGGGCATCGGGCCGTCGGGTATCGAGCTGTCGGGAGGCAAGCGGTCCGGCATCGGGCCGTCGGTCATCGGACGCCGACCCGCTTGAAGATCCGAGCGGCCGGGACGGCGAAGCGCGTGTAGACGGAGGCCCGGCCCATCTGGAGCTCCACGCCTGCCGCGAGCGCCGCGCTCAGGCCCTCGGGCGTCGACGGGTCGCCGGTCAGGATCGTCGAGGCCACGCCCACCTCCATCGTCGTGTGCGCGTCCGAGACGGCCACCCCCGGGACGTGGACCGAGGCCGCCAGCTCCGCCGCCCGAACGTTGCCGTCCCCGAAGATGATCCGGGCGTTCCACGCCTCGATCCAATCGATCGAGCCTGAGAGCGCGATGAGCCCGTCCAGGCCGCCGCCACGGCCCATCGAGCCTCGATAGCGATCGTATGGGTGGGGGATCCCGATGAGCCCGCCCTGATCGCGCACCGCGGCGACCGCGTCGGCTGGCGTGAGGACCCCCGGGATTGCCCGGTCGAGGAAGACGCCGATGAGATCGCCCTCGGTCGTCCGGATCTCCTGCCCGATCAGGATGGTCAGGCCCTCAGGTGCGGCATCGCGGACGGCCAGAGCGCCGTCGATCGTGCCGTGATCCGTGATCGCGAGGTGGGTCAGGCCGCGCGATGCGGCGACGCGGGCCACCGCGGCGGGCGTCGCCATCGAGTCGAAGCTCGCCGAGGTGTGGCAGTGGAGATCGATGAACGTGCGCTCGGTGGCCACGGAACGCTCGGTGGCCACGGAATCGGCGACCGGACCGCGGCTCAGGCCCGGTCCGGCCTAGAAGCTCTGGACCAGCGACTTCTTGAAGAAGTCGTAGTGCTTCAGGGCCTCGCCCGTCCCGAGCGCGACGCAGTTCAGGGCGTTCTCCGCGACGTGGCACGGGACGCCGGTCACCTGCGTGAGCAGCTTGTCGATGTTCCGGAGCAGCGCCCCGCCGCCGGACATGACCATGCCCTTGTCGATGATGTCGCTCGAGAGCTCCGGGGGGGTCTGCTCGAGCACCGACCGGACCGCCGCGACGAGCTGCTGGAGCGGCAGCTCGATGGCCTCCATGACCTCCGACGAGGTGATCGGGATCGTCCGCGGCAGGCCGGCGATGAGATCGCGGCCGCGAACCTCCATCGAGAGCTCGCGCTCCAGCGGGAGCGCCGTCCCGATCTCGATCTTGACCTCCTCGGCCGTCCGCTCGCCGATCATCAGGTTGTACTTCTTGCGGATGTACGAGGCGATCGCCTCGTCGATCCGGGTCCCGCCGACCCGCAGGGAGGTGGAGACGACGATCCCGCCGAGGGCGATGACCGCGATCTCGCTCGTGCCGCCGCCGATGTCGATGACCATGTTCCCGGACGGCCCGGAGATCGGGACGTTGGCGCCGATCGCCGCCGCGAGCGGCTCCTCGATGAGGTACGCCTCGCGGGCGCCGGCCTTGAGGGCCGCGTCCTTGACGGCGCGCTTCTCGACCGAGGTCACGCCGGCGGGAACGCTGATCATCACCTGGGGGCCCTGGACCCGGAACCGCATCCGGCCGGCCATCGCCTTGTTGATGAAGAACCGGAGCATCGCCTCGGTGATGACGTAGTCCGCGATGACGCCGTCCTTCATGGGCCGAATGGCGTGGATGTTGCCGGGCGTCCGCCCGATCATCTCGCGGGCCTCCTCGCCGACCGCACGGATCCGGCCCTCGTCGTCGACGGCGACGACCGAGGGCTCCTGGATGACGATGCCGCGACCCTCGACGTGGACGAGGACGTTGGCCGTGCCGAGATCAATGCCGATGTTCATGTGGTGGCGTTCAGCTCCCCCTCCTGAACGCGCTCGATCCGAGCGCCGAGGTCCAGGAACTTGCGTTCGATGTTCTCATACCCCCGCTGGACATGGTGCGCGCCGCCGATGGACGACGTGCCGTCGGCCGCGAGCGCGGCCAGGATCAGCGAGGCGCCGGCCCGCAGGTCCGAGATCTCGACCGAGGCGGCCTTGAGGTGGGCGGGCCCCTCGATCCACGCCTCGTGCGGACTCTTGAGCTGGATCTCGGCGCCCATCTTGCGCAGCTCGGCGAGCCATTCGAGGCGATCCTCGAAGATCGTCTCCCGGACCCGTGACCGCCCGGCGGCCTGGGTGAGGAGGACCGACGTCGGCGGCTGGATGTCCGTGGCGAAGCCGGGATAGGCGCCGGTCTCGACGTCGACGGGCTTGAGCGCCCCCGGCCCGACCGCCCTGGCATCGATCTCCATGCGGTCCTTGCCGCAGCTGACGTCCATGCCGGTCTTGCCGAGGATCTCGATGAAGGCGTCCATCGTGTCGCAGTCGGCGCCCTCGAGGACGACGTGGCCGCCGGTCACGCCCGCGGCGACCGCGAACGTCCCGGCCTCGATCCGGTCCGGCATGACGCGGTGCTCGGCGCCGCGGAGCCGCCGCCGGCCGTCGACCTCGATCGTGTCCGCGTAGGTCCGCTCGACGCTCGCGCCCATCTTCTGAAGGAACGCGATGAGGTCGTCGATCTCGGGCTCCTGGGCCGCCGGCCGGATGACCGTGTGGCCGTCGGCCAGGGTCGCGGCGAGCATCGCGTTCTCGGTGCCCATGACGCTGACGAACGGGAAGCGGATCTCGGTCCCGCGGAGCCGGCCGGGCGCCTTGGCGTAGTAGTAGCCGTAGCGGTACTCGATCTCGGCCCCGAGGGCCCGCATCGCCTCGACGTGGAGGTCGACCGGGCGTCGCCCGATCCGGTCGCCGCCGGGGTTGCTGATGATGACCTCGCCGAAGCGCGCCAGCAGCGGGCCGAGGAGCATGAAGCTGGCCCGCATCTTGGCGGCCGCCTCGAGCGGCACGAAGAGCCAGTCGACGTCACCGGCCGAGATCTCGTAGACGTTCGGCTCCGGGTGGTCCACGACGACCCCGAGGTCGCGCAGCGTGTCGGTCATCGCCCGGACGTCCTCGATCTCGGGGACATTCGTGAGCCGGCAGCGCTCACCAGTGAGGGTTGCCGCGGCGAGCATCTTCAGGGCCGCGTTCTTGGCGCCACTCACTCGCACCGTGCCGTCGAGCGGTCGCCCGCCCGTCACGAGATACCGCTCGCGCGGGACCTTGGGCGGCTCGTATTCCCAATGAAAAGGCTTTGCGTCAGCCATTTCGGTCGATCACGGTGCCCTCATCAGTGCCCCTAAGGACGCCGACGCGGGCCCTCACGGTGACGGCGCTCGGCCACCCGGATCCGCAGGAGCGCCTGCTGGAGGGCTGCCCGCGCCGCGACGAGGTCCGAAGCTTCGTGGAACCCGGTCTCGATCGCCCGCTCCGCTTCCTTGCGGGCCTCGTGGGCCCGCTCGAGATCGATCTCCGACGCCATGTCAGCCATCTCGGCCATGACGACGACCTTGTCCGGCCGAACCTGCACGAAGCCACCGGCGATCGCGAACGACTCGTCGCCACCGGCCTTCTTGATCCGCAGCTCGCCGACGCCGAGCATCGCGAGCAGCGGCGCGTGATGCGGCAGGATCCCGAGCTCGCCCTCGCTTCCGGGCACGTTGACGCTGTCGACCTGGTCGCTGTAGGCCAGCCCCTCCGGCGTCACGATCTCGAGCAGGATCGGCATTACCCCACCATCCATACGAGGCGGCGAAGCCGGATGTGGATTGGCAGGGTGCCGACGGGTGACGCGTGGCGGTTCCCGGACGCCCAAGGGCCGTCAGCGACAGCGTCGGCCCTGGCGGCCGGGGTTCGCTGAGCGGCAGGACCCGTCGGCATCATGTCCGTCATGCGTTCAACTTCGCCGCGTTGGCCTTGACGTCGTCCAGGGTGCCCGCCAGGAAGAACGCCTGCTCCGGCAGCGTGTCGCCCTCGCCGGCGAGGATCGCCTTGAACGACGCGACCGTGTCCTTGATCGGGACGTAGACGCCCGATCGGCCGGTGAACACCTCCGCGACGAAGAACGGCTGGCTGGCGAACCGCTGGAGGCGGCGTGCCCGCGCGACGGTCGCCTTGTCCTCCTCGGAGAGCTCGTCGATGCCGAGGATCGCGATGATGTCCTGGAGGTCGCGGTAGCGCTGGAGCACGCGCTGCGTCTCGCGCGCGACGTCGTAGTGCTCCTGGCCGACGACGAGCGGGTCGAGGACGCGCGAGGTGGAGGTCAGGGGATCGACCGCCGGGTAGATGCCGAGCTCGGCGATGTTGCGCTCGAGGCGGATCGTCGAGTCGAGGTGGGCGAAGGTCGTCGCCGGGGCCGGGTCGGTGTAGTCGTCGGCCGGCACGAAGACCGCCTGGAGCGAGGTGATCGAGCCCTTCTTCGTCGAGGTGATGCGCTCCTGGAGGGCGGCCATCTCGGTCGCCAGGTTCGGCTGGTAGCCGACCGCCGACGGCATTCGCCCGAGGAGCGCCGACACCTCGGAGCCGGCCTGGGTGAAGCGGAAGATGTTGTCGATGAAGAGGAGGACGTCGCGGCCCTCCACGTCCCGGAAGTACTCGGCCATCGTCAGGCCGGTGAGGCCCACGCGCTGGCGGGCGCCGGGCGGCTCGTTCATCTGGCCGAACACGAAGGCCGTCTTGGCGATGACGCCCGACTCGGTCATCTCGCGGATGAGGTCGTTGCCCTCGCGGCTTCGCTCACCGACGCCGGCGAACACGGAATAGCCGGAGTGCTCCTGGGCGACGTTCCGGATCAGCTCCTGGATGATGACCGTCTTGCCGACGCCGGCGCCGCCGAAGATCCCGACCTTGCCGCCCTTCTTGAACGGGCAGATCAGGTCGATGATCTTGAGGCCCGTCTCGAAGACCTCGATCTCGGTCGTCTGGTCCTCGAACTCCGGGGGATCGCGGTGAATCGGCAGGTATTCCTCGGCGTCGACCGGGCCCTTGAGATCGATCGGGTGGCCCAGGACGTCGAACACGCGCCCCAGGGTCGCCTCACCGACGGGCACGCTGATCGGGCCGCCGGTGTCGTGCGCCTCGGTTCCGCGCGGCAGGCCGTCCGTCGTGGTCATCGCGACCGACCGGACCCAGTTGTTGCCGAGGTGCTGCTGGACCTCGCAGACGAGCGGCTCCTGGCCCTTGCGCACGAGCTCCACGGCGTTGTAGATCGCGGGCAGCTCGCCGGCCGGGAACTCGATGTCGACGACCGGGCCGGTGATCTGGACCACCCGGCCCTTCGTGCTGGGAGCTGCGGTTGCCATCTTGTTGCGTCCTCCTGGGTCTCGACCCGGTGCCCCGGCCTCAGCGGGCCCGAGCACCGCTCGCGATCTCGATCATCTCGCGGGTGATGTTGGACTGGCGGACCTTGTTGTACGCCAGGGTGTAGTCGTCGATGAGCTCGTCGGCGTTCTCGGTCGCGTTCTTCATCGCGACCATCCGGCTCGATTCCTCGCTGGCCTTGGCCTCGAGCACGGCCTGGAAGATCCGGGTCGCCACGTAGCGCGGAAGGAGCTGCTCCAGGACCGCGATGGCGTTGGGCTCGAAGATGAACTGGTTGCCGGGAATGCCGTCGGTGTCCTCGGCGGGCTTGACCGGCAGGAGCGGATCGAGCACCTGGCGCTGCGACAGGGTCGAGATGAAGCGCGTGAACAGCAGGTCGATCTGGCCGTACTCGCCGGACAGGAAGTCCTCGGTGACGAGGCGGGCGAGCGGCAGGATGTCGGCGAAGGTGGGCTTGTCACCGAAGCCCGGGAAGTGGGCCTCGACCGGCACCCTCGCGCGGCGCATGGCGTCGCGGCCCTTCCGCCCGATGGTCACGACCGCCAGGTCGCCCGCGTGCTCCATGATCTGGCGCGAGGCGAAGCGGATCGTGTTCGTGTTGAGCGGGCCGGCGAGGCCGCGGTCCGTGGTGAACAGCAGGATCAGGCGCTTGCCGCCGGCCTTGCCGGCGAGGAGCGGGTGATCCTCCGGCCCGAGCACCGCCGCGAGATCGGCGAGGACCTCGTCGATCTTCTCGCTGTACGGCCGCGCCGCGAGGGTCGCTTCCTGCGCGCGCCGCAGCCGGGACGCGGCGATGAACTGGAACGCTCGCGTGATCTGCTGGATGTTCTTGACGGCTCCGATCCGCCGCCGGATATCTCGCTGACTAGCCATGGCTCACGCCAGGAAGCTCTTGCGGAATTCGGCGATGGCCTCGTCGAGGGCGGAGGCGATCTCGTCGGTCATGGCGCCGCCGGATGCGAGGTCCTTGAGGATCTGGGGCCGCTCGGTGTCGAGGAAGCGGTAGAACTGCGACTCGAACTCCTTGACCCGTGGGGTCGGGACGTCGTCGAGCTGGCCCTTCGTCGCGGTGTACAGGATCGCGACCTGCTTCTCGACCGCGAGCGGCTGGTACTGCGGCTGCTTCACGACCTCGGACAGCTTCTCGCCTCGGGTCAGCTGGTCGCGGGTGGCCTTGTCCAGGTCGGACGCGAACTGGGCGAACGCGGCGAGCGAGCGGTACTGGGCCAGGTCCAGGCGGAGCGGTCCGGCGACCTTCTTCATCGCCTTCGTCTGGGCGGCCGAGCCGACACGGGAGACGGAGATGCCGATGTTCAGCGCGGGCCGCTGGCCGGCGTTGAACAGGTCCGTCTCCAGGAAGATCTGGCCGTCGGTGATCGAGATGACGTTGGTCGGGATATAGGCCGAGACGTCGTTCGCCTGGGTCTCGATGATCGGCAGGGCGGTCAGCGAGCCGCCGCCGTTGTCGGCGTTCATGTGGGCGGCCCGCTCGAGCAGGCGGCTGTGGAGGTAGAAGACGTCGCCGGGATACGCCTCGCGGCCCGGCGGGCGGCGAAGGAGCAGCGCCATCTCGCGGTAGGCCCAGGCGTGCTTGCTGAGGTCGTCGTAGATGCAGAGCGCGTCCTTGACGAGCTTCCCGTCGACCTTGACGCCGACCTCCATGATCTCCTCGCCCATCGCCGCGCCGGCGTATGGCGCGAGGTACTGGAGCGGCGCGGGATCCTCGGCGCCGGCGACGACGACGATCGTGTGCTCCATCGCGCCGTACTTCTCGAGCGTCGCAACGGTCTGGGCGACCGTCGAGAGCTTCTGGCCGATGGCGACGTAGATGCAGACGAGCCCCTGGCCCTTCTGGTTGATGATCGCGTCGATCGCGATGGCGGTCTTGCCGGTCTGGCGGTCGCCGATGATCAGCTCGCGCTGGCCGCGGCCGATCGGGATGAGGGCATCGATGGCCTTGATGCCGGTCTGGACCGGGGTGTCGACGCCCTGGCGGACGATGACGCCGGGGGCGATCCGCTCGACCGGTCGGCTCTTCTTCGTGTCGAGCGGGCCCTTGTCGTCGATCGGCTGGCCGAGGGGGTTCAGGACGCGGCCGAGCAGGGCCTGGCCGACCGGGACCTCGACGACGCGACCCGTGGTCTTGACCGTGTCGCCTTCCTTGATCGCGGTGGCATTGCCGAGGATGACCGCGCCGACGGTCTCCTCCTCGAGGTTGAGCGCCATGCCCATGACGCCGTTCGGGAACTCGAGCAGCTCCGAGGCGAGGGCGTTCTCGAGGCCGTAGATCTGGGCGATGCCGTCGCCGACCTCGACGACCGTCCCGACCGTGCGGGTCTCGGCCTGGTCGTCGAAGGTGTCGATCGCCGACTTGATGATGTTGACGATCTCGTCGGAGCGGATGGCCATCGGTTCTCCTGGGCTGGTCGTTCGGTGTGGCTGGTTCGGGTCTGCTGGTTCGATGTGCTGGTTCGGTCGGGCTAGCGGGCTCGGGCGCCCGTCAGGAGCTCGGTTCGCAGGCGCTCGAGGCGGCCGCGGACGCTGGCGTCGAGGAGCGTGTCGCCGACGCGGACCGTGAGGCCGCCGATGAGCGATTCGTCCACGGTGGCGGCGAGGTTCACGGTCTTGCCGGTCGTCCGGGCGACCCAGGCCTGCACGGCCTTGGTCTCGTCGGCCGTGAGGGCTGCGGCGCTCGTCACACGCGCCTCCACGACGCCGCGCTCGCGATCGAGCAGGCGCCGGTACTCGGCCTCGACCGCCGGCAGGCGATCGATCCGGCCGCGCTGGGCGAGCAGGCCGGCGAGCTTGATCAGGCCTTCGGGCACGCGGCCCTTCAGGAGCTTGCCGAGCGTGGCGAGCCGGTCACGGTACGGCCGCGCCGGGTTGTCGACGGCCGCGGCGACGCGCGGGTCCGCGACGATTCGCGCCGCGAGCGACAGGCCCGCTTCCCAGGCATCGAGGGCGTCGTCGCGCTGGGCGAGCTGGAACGCCGCCTCCGCGTATCGCCGCGCCGCGACCGTGGGTCGGGCCATCAGCTCGCCGAGCCCTTTCCGTTGCCGCCCTTGCCGGAGCCGTCGCCGGCCTTGCCGGCCTTGCCACCAGTGCCGGAGCCGGTGCCGACCTCCTCGAGGAACTCCTCGACGAGGCGCCGCTGGCGTTCGCCGGTCATCGTCTCGTGGACGACCTTGCCGGCTGCCGCGAGCGCGAGGTCGGCGACCTCGGTCCGCAGCTCGGCGAGGGCTCGGGTCTTCTCCGCCTCGATCTCCTCGGACGCCTTGCTCCGCAACCGCTCCAGCTCCTCGCGGGTCGCAGCGATGTCCGCGTCGCGCGTCTCCTGGGCGATCTTCTGGGCCCGGGTCAGGATGTCGTTCGCCTCGCGGCGCGCCTCGCTGAGGGCGGCCAGGCGCTCCTGCTCCGCGTTCTCGCGGTCGGCCCGGGCCTGCTCCGCGTCCTTGAGGCCCTGCTCGATGCGGGCCTTCCGGTCGTTGAGCATCTTGGCGACGGGCTTGAACGCGAAGGTCCACATGAGCGCGAGGAACACGACGAAGTTGGCCGCCGCGATGATCACCTGGAAGAGGTTGATCTGGAACAGCGGCTCGCCGGCTCCGAGGCGCACGCCGCCCCCGTGCCCGAGGACGGACACGACGGCTAGAAGGTCCACGATGGCGACTCCGTCCGGGGTTTCGCTACCTGCGGCTTACTTGATGAAGATGGCCAGCAGGCCGACGACGATCGCCAGGACGCCGAGGCCTTCGGCGAACGCCGCGAGGATGATCGCGATGCCGCGGATCTGGCCCGCCGCATCGGGATTGCGGCCGATCGCGCTGGCCGACAGGCCCGCGAGGATGCCGATGCCGATGCCGGGCCCGATGACCCCGAGCGCGGCGAGACCGGCGCCGATGTGCTCCATTCGAATGGTTCCTCCTACTCCGGTTGGATGCGACCCTGGTGGATCAGTGACTGGGCTGGAGGGCCGCGGGCGCCTTGCCCTCGACCTCGGCCACCACATCTTCGGCGATGTGGCCCTCCTCCTCGCCGTGGCTCTCGATCGCGAGGACGATGAACATCAGCGTCAGGACGCTGAAGATGAGCGCCTGGATCGCGTTGAGCATCAGCTCCAACGCGATCAGGAGCACGGGGATGAAGCCGATGGTGAGGGCGGTGATGACGCCGAGCGCCACCTCGCCGCCGTAGATGTTGCCAAACAACCGCATCGACAGCGTGACGGGCTTGACGAACTCGAGCATCAGCTCGATCAGGCCCACGAACATCGCGATGACCCCCGCGCCGACGCCCTTCTTGAACTCGTAGATCGGGAAGAACTTCCCGAGGTAGCCGCCGACGCCGAGGTGCCGGACGCCTTCGATGTGGAAGATCGAGAAGCTGACCAGGGCCATCCCGACCGTGACGTTCACGTCGCTCGACGGCGCCCGCAGGAAATCCACCTTGCCGACCGGGGGCACCAGGCCGATCCAGTTGTCGAACACGATCAGCAGGAACGCCCCGACGAAGATCGGGATGTACGGCTTGCCGGCCGGCCCCGCAAGGCCGACGCCGAAGTCACTGAGGAACTCGTAGACGAACTCGAAGACGTTCTGGCCGCGGCCCGGGATGAGCTTCGAGCGGCGCACGAGCAGGTACGACCCGACGATGACGACCGCCATGACGAGCCACATCGTCAGCAGGGTCGAGCTGATGCTCGGGTGGAACGTCACGAGATCCGCGGCGCTTGGCGCGCTGGCCGGAGCGAAGTCGATGACGGTGTTCGGCGCCGGGAACTCCAGCGTGCTCTCGATGAAGCAGACAGGAAAGTCACAGGCCTGGCCGGGCTGGCCGCCCTTGGGGAATGGCGGCACGGTGATGAAGGCGACGATGTCGAGGAGGACGACGGCCGCGACGAGGACGAGCCAGCGGGTGGCCGGCCGGCGACTCCGCTTCGCGGGTGGCGTCTCGCCCGCCGGTGCCTCGCCCGTCGGGGCCGAGGCCGCGGACGTCTCGGCCGTCGGCGGCGAGGCCGTCGGCGTCGCGCCTGACGACGGCGAGGCCGCGGGCGAGCCCGTGGGCTCCGCGACCGCGTCGGCCGCGACGTTCTCGCTCGACACGCATCCTCCACACAACGTGAGCGCGGCACGGGCCGCGCTCGGTCCTGGTCAGCGACCCCGGGGGGCCGCGTCGTCGATCGTCTTCAGGAACCTGGTCACGAGCCGGTAGATCATCACCGTTCCGGCGCCCGCGCCGGCGAGAAAGCCGACGATGACGAAGAGCGGCAGGCTCCCCAGCTGCTCATCGACCCAGCGGCCCGCGAGCACGCCGACGAGGGTCGTCACCAGGAGCGAGAGACCGATCTCCGAGAAGAGCGCGGCATATGCCATGCCCCGACCGGGTTCGATCATGCGCGCCCTGGCAAAGCCCCGGGAGTATACCAGCGCCCTCCGGCCCGGCCGGGGTCAGACGAGGATGGCGAAGCAGTCCAGGTCAACGCGGCCGGTGCCCCGGACGACGATCTTGATCGTGTGGGTCCCGATGGTCGAGAAGTGGAACTGCCAGATGACCTGGCGGTAGGCGGTGGTCGTGGCCTTCAGGGTTGCCCCACCCAGCTGCTTCACGCCATCGACGTAGATGTCGACCGACCCGCGGGTGCTGCTCCGTGGAGCCACGAACGCGACGTCGCGCATCACGTGGGTGAAGCTCACCGTGCGGCCGGCGTTGTAGGTGTACCTCGCGGCGCCGCCGGAATCGTTGCTGTTCAACGTGAGGGCCCAGGTGCCGCCGTAGTGGACGTAGCCGCTTGATTCCTGGTAGCGCCCCTCGGCGAACACCGGGCCGGTCCTCCAGGCGCTCACGTTGCCGTTCTTGTCGACCGCTCGAACGCGATACTGGTAGGACGTGCCGAACGTGTAGGCCACCCGGATCGAGGTCGAGGTCGGGCTGACCAGCGTGAGCGTGGCGAACGCGCCGCCGCTTGTGGAACGCTGAACATCGAAGCGACTGATGCCCACGCCCGCGTCGGAGGCGGTCCAGGTGATCCGACCCAGGAGGGTCGTGGCGGTCATGGTGGTCAACTGCACGATGTGCTGGGCCGGGAGGCTGACCGTCGGTGCCGTCGTGTCCTTGGCAATCGTCAACACGACGGTCGCCGTATCGGTGAGCAGGCCGGGGTCGGTGATCGTGTACGTGAAGAAGTCGGAGCCGTAGTAACCGGCGACCGGTTTGTACGTGACCGAACCGCCGCCCGCCGGGATCGTGACGGTGCCGTGAACACCCTGCGTCACTGCCGTGACGGTCAACGTCTCGGGGGCGTCCGGCAGCGAGGTGTCATTCGCCAGGACATTGAGGCTCTGCCCCGGAGAGTTCTCGGGGACCACGAACGTTGTGTCGTTCACCGCGTTCGGCGGGTCGTTGACCGGGTTGACGGTGATCGTCAGCGTTTGCCCCGGCGACGTGTCGGACCCGCCATTGGCCGTGCCGCCGTTGTCCTTGGCCACGACCGTGAGATTCGCGACGCCATTGCGATTTGCGCCCGGGGTGAAGGTAAGCGTGCCGCTCGACGAAACCGCCGGAGCGGCCGAGAACAGGCTGGGGTTGTCGTTCGACGTCACCTGGAACGATACGGTCTGGCTCGACTCGTTGTCAGGACCGGGCGAGATCGAGGTCGCCCAATTCGCGATCGACGCCGCGCCACTGTCCTCGTTGACGGTCTGGTCGCTGCCGGCCGTGAAGCTCGGCGCCTGATTCACCGCGTTGACGGCGATGTCGAAGACGACGTCGTCGCTCGTGTCATCGGGAACCGGCAGCCCGGGATAGGTGACGCCATAGTCCTCGAGTCCGCCGTTGTCCTGGGCATGCACGGTCACGTGGGCCAGCCCAACCTGATCGGTGCCGGGAGTGAACGTCAGGGTGCCATCGTCGGCGATGGCCGGGGCGACCGAGAACAGGTTCGGGACGCCGGTGAGGTCCACGTTCGTGATCACGAAGTGGACGGTCTGGTCGGATTCGTTCGCCGGGCCCGGAGAGATGTTCGTGGCCCATCCGGCGCTGTAGGCCCCCGAGTTCTCGCCGACGCCCACGTCGGAGCCAGCGGTGAAGGTCGGCGGATCGTTGATGGGCGCGACCCAGAACCGCATCGTCCCCGTGTTCGACTGCAGGACGCCGTCGGAGGCCTTGTAGGTGAAGGAGTCGGAGTTCCAGGTCCCGCCCGTCTGGTCCCCCGCGATGGTGCTGAAGTTCGGAGCGGGCTGGTAGGAGAACGAGGTCTCGTCGAGCTTCGTCACGGTGCCATGGCTCGCGTCGGTGGCGATCGACCAGGTGAGCGCGTCGCCATCTGCATCGGTGTCGTTCGCGAGAACCCCGCAGGAGCCGCTAAAGGAAAAGGGTACGGGCCAGTCCTCGATGATCGGGAAGGCCCCGCCCGTGCTGGACGTGTCGCCGCACGCGACGCCCGGATCATCAACGGCCACCGGTGCGGAGCCAACCGTGATCGAGACGGTCGCATCGCCCGACGTGCCGTCGGTCGCGTTGTTGACGTTGAACGTGAAGCTGTCCGGGCCTTCGTAATTGGAGTCCGGCGTGTAGAGGACGTCGGCGGAACAGTTCGCGGGGGTGGCCCCGTCGCAGGTCATGGTTCCGGTCGTGTTGTCGAGATTGCCGTGGCTTGGGCCACCGGTGACCGTGAAGTCGGCGACGGCAGCATCGGCCGTGCCGGTCAACGTGATCGTCTTCGCAACACCATGGTCCGTGCTGACGGACTGGGCGTCCGCGGTCGGCAGGCCAGCGAGCGCGGTCCCAGCAAACGCAAACAGCCCGAGGACGAGTGCCCCGGCCACGACGCTTTGGCGACGAATCAAGCGGTTCATGTCACGAAGTCACCGAGCAGGTTTGATGGGCTGTGTCCGTCCCCCCCGGGCCGGTGACGGTCAGCGTAACCGTGTAGTCGCCGATTCCGGAGCTATAGGAATACGTCGGATTCTGGAGGGTGGAGGTGCCTCCGGACAGATCGCCGAAGTTCCACTGCCATTGGGTGGGATTACCCGAAGACGTGTCCGTGAAGCTCATCTGGTTGCTGCCGAGATAGGTGCAGGTGAACGAGGCGAGCACGATCGGGGGCGGCGTTGGGGTGGGCTTGGGAGTGGGCTTGGGAGTGGGGGTGGGCGTCGGCTTGACCGTTGGCTTGGGCGTCGCCTTGATGCTGGCCGTCGGGCCGACGCTCGGCTCGATCGAGGGTGTGGGCGTGGGCGGCCCGAGGGTGATGATCGGGATAGGCGTGGGTGTCGCGGCCAGCCCGGCGCTCGCGTTCACGACCGGTCCCAACGTCGCGAGGGGCGGCACGGTGACCTCAGGGCCGTCCGACTGCATGCCGACGACGACCGCCGAACCGCCGGGCGGCTCGGCGCTGGGAGCCGTCGCGCCCAGGTCGGGCACGGCCAGGCGCCCGACCAGGATCGCCAGGACAGCGGCGCCCAGGATGACCAGCGTGTCCCGCGCCACGTTCTGGCGCGCGGTCAGACCTGTGCGCGGAACCCGCTCGTTCTGGATCATGGCTGATCGTTACGACACCCGCTCCGGATCACGGCGCCGGCGAGGGACGATCCAGAAGGTCGCGAGCAGGAAGAGGCCGCCCAGACCGGAGCTACCGGTCGTCGGCGCGCCGGTGAATGTGAGATCGATCGTGCACACGGCCAGCAGGCCGGAGCCCAGCCCGGTCGCGTCGTCGCAGGCACTGCTGTACGTCGGGCTGTAGCCGCTAGGCCCGTCCGAGATCACCGCCTGATAGGCGGCGTGGGCGTCGAACGAGTAGTACGCGCCGCCGGCGGACCCTGGGGCGCTCCCGGGTGTCACATTGGCCGCGGTCACGGTGACCGTGAAGTCGCCCGGCACGTTCGAGCCGGACAGCACCTGCGTCACGACTTCCAGGCGGGCCGGCTTGTCGTTCTCGGTGATCGTGCACTGGCCCGTGACGCCGCCGGCCAGCTTCCCGCTGCAGTCACCGCTGTGGGTCGCCGTGTAGCCGGACCTGAACGTGGCGGAGACGCTGTAGGACGTGTTGGCCTTGACGGTCACCGTCACGAAGGAACCGTTGTTCGGCGCCGTGAAGGAGGACGGCGTGGCGTTCGCGCCGCTGACGGTCATGGTCCAGTCGGCGTTGACGCGCGTCCCGCCATCGTCATTGACCAGGTTGAGGTAGACCTTGAGCTTCGCCGTGGTGGGCGGCGTCGCGGTTGGCGCGGCGGTCGGCTTGGGTGTGGGCTTCGGCGTCGCACCAGGGGTGGGCGTCGGGGTCGGCGTCGGCGTGGGCGCCCGCGTGGGCGTGGGCACGGGGGTCGGGGTGATCTCCGGCGTCAGGCTGCCGATCACGTCCGACGGGAGCGGAATCTGCGTCGCGGTCGGGAGGGTCGGCGACGGCGATGGCGCCGTGGAGGCGGTTGGAGACACCAGCGCGACCTCGCTCGTGCCAGGCGTCGCCGTGGCCGTGGCGGCCGTCGGTCGCTGGAGCACGAACTGCGCGCCGGCTCCGAGGAACCCGAGGAGCACGAGCACCAGGAGGACGTCCCGCCACAGGACCGTGCCGCCGCGGGACCGGCGCGATTGGGGCGACGGGACCGCCGCCGGCACCGGAGCCTCGACGATGGCCCGCTCCGGAACCGGACCACCCAACCCCGCGCCGCCACCGAGGCGCCGCTCGACGTCCTCCTCGGAAAGGTGCGAGAGGTCGTCGTTCGGGTCCGGGGGCTGGCCGCGCCGGTTGGTCATGCGTCTCCGTTGTCGTAGGTGGTCGACTCGAGGGCCTCACGCGGCTCACCGGGCGATGATGAATATCACGAGCCCGAACCCGACGACTGCTGCGAGGAATGCATAGAGCACAGCTTCCGCCGAGGCCACGAGGGACACGAGGCCCAGTGAGGCACAGATTGCATAGATCAGGAGGACTGTGGAACGGTGCGAAAGTCCCAGGTCCAGTAGCCGATGGTGGATATGGCCCCGGTCGGGCGTGAATGGTGATCGGCCCCGCGAGACCCGCCGGACGATCACCCAGAACGTGTCGATGATCGGGACGCCCAGGACCAGCAGGGCCACGATGACCTTGGCCGTGCCCAGGATCGAGAGCACGGCGAGGGTGAAGCCGAGGAACATCACCCCGGAGGTGCCCTGGAAGATCACCGCCGGGTGGAAGTTCCAGCGCAGGAAGCCGAACAGCGCGCCTGCCAGGACGAAACACAGGACCGCGACGAACGGCTGACCCAGGCCGTTCCCGACTGCCACGGTCAGGCTCAGCAGGCCGAGCGTGACGGCCGCGATGAGCGCGATGCCCGAGGACAGGCCATCGAGGCCGTCGATGAAGTTGATGCTGTTGATCATCCCCACGATCCACACGACCGTGAAGCCGATGGCCAGTGGGGTCGGGAAGACGATGTTGTCGGTCGCGAAGGGGTTGTCGATGAACCTCACGGTGATGCCGAAGACGACCGCGATGATGGCGACCGCGATCTGACCGAGGAGCTGCCACCGCGCGCGAAGGTCGAGCAGGTCGTCGATCGCACCGATCGCCGCCGCCACGAGGCCGCCCAGGAACAGCCCGAGGCCCTCGTTCACCGAGATCGGCTTGGCGCCGGACATGCCCGGGACCGCGCTGCCGAGCAGGGCCATCGTGCCCGCGACCAGCGTGAACGCCAGGACGACCGCTACGCCGCCGCCGCGCGGGAGCGGCTGGCGATGGGTCCGCCGCGCATCCGGCCGGTCGATGATCCCCCGCCTTCGCACGTAGCTCCCGACTTTCGGCGTCAGCCCGAACGCGATCGCTGCGGCGAGCAGAAACCCGACGATGATCGATGGCAGGGCGGCCGCCGCTCCCGGGGCGGGGCTCACGCGCGATCCCGTGGCAGGCCGGGCACGGGGAAGCGGGCGACGATCGAGGCGACCTCGGCGGTGAGCGGCTGCCGCGTCGCGGGATCTTCGCGGCCGGCGATCGCGGCGGTGATCAGGCGCCCGATCGCGCGCATCTCCTCCGGCCCGAAGCCGCGGGTCGTGGTCGCGGGCGTCCCGAGCCGGATCCCCGAGGCCGTGTTCGGCGGCAATGAATCAAACGGGATCGCGTTCTTGTTCACGGTGATCCCGATCTCGTCGAGGAGCGCCTCGGCCTCCTTGCCGTTCACGCCGAGCGGCGTGACGTCGACGAGCATCAGGTGGTTGTCGGTCCCGCCCGAGACCACGCGCGCGCCGTGCTCGGCCATCGAGGCGGCCAGGACCGCGGCGTTCTCGATCGTCCGGTGCTGGTCGACCCGGAACGACTCGGTATCGGCCAGCTTCAGCGCCACCGCCTTCGCCGCGACGACGTGCATCAGCGGGCCGCCCTGCACGCCCGGAAACACGGTCTTGTCGACCTGGGCGCCGAGGGTCGTCTTGACCATCGGGAAATCGGCCGGGTTCACCCCGTCCGGCAGCGCGTCGCGGCTGAAGATCAGGCCGCCCCGCGGACCGCGGAGGGTCTTGTGGGTCGTCGTGGTCACGAGATCGGCGTGCGGGAACGGGCTCGGATGGAGCCCGGCCGCGACGAGGCCGGCGATGTGGGCCATGTCCACGAAGAGCAGGGCTCCGACTGCGTGCGCGATCTCCGCCATCCGCTCGAAGTCGATGATCCGCGGGTATGCCGAGGCTCCCGCGACGATGAGCTTCGGTCGGACCTCCTCGGCAGCCGCCGCCAGGGATTCGTAGTCGATCCGCTCGCTCGTTCGATCCACGCCGTAGGCGTGGACCTCGTACATCCGGCCCGAGAAGTTGACAGGCGACCCGTGGGTGAGATGCCCGCCGTGGGCGAGGTTCATGCCCAGGATCCGATCGCCCGGTTGCAGGACGCTGAAATACGCGGCCATGTTGGCCTGGGCGCCGGAGTGGGGCTGGACGTTGACGTGCTCGGATCCCGGGAACAGGGCCAGCGCGCGATCCTGGGCCAGCCGCTCGGCGACGTCGACGTACTCGCAGCCGCCGTAGTAACGCTTGCCCGGCAGGCCTTCGGCGTACTTGTTCGTCAGCCACGAGCCCTGGGCTTCCATGACGGCGGCGAAGGTGTAGTTCTCGCTGGCGATCAGCTCGATCTTGTCGTGCTGGCGGCGACGTTCGCCTTCCATCGCGACCCACAGATCGGGATCGACCTCGGCGATCGAGGCCCAGGCAGGCTCGACCTCATGAGGCGATCCAACCGCAGGTCGCCTGGCGGCGTCAGTCACGGATCCACCACTCCCTGCCCCCGCCCTCCTCCGCCATGCGCCTATCTTCCCATGTCCCGGAGGCGTGACTCGACAGCTTCGGCGGGAACCGCGCCCTCGCGCAGGACCCGTGGCAGGTCCGAGGACACATCCACGACGGTCGATGGCCGGCCGCCGGGCGCGGGCCCGCCGTCGAGGATGAGATCGATCCGATCACCGAAGCGGGCCTCGATCTCGGCCGCGTCGCGCAGCTCCGGCTCGCCCGACAGGTTCGCCGATGTCGTCGGCAATGGGCCGAGGGCCGCTGCGATCGCCCGAGGCGCCGGATGATCGGGCACCCGGATCCCTATCGTGGCGCGACCGCCGGTCAGCTCCGCCGGCAGGGGCCGTTCGGCCCGCTGGGCCACGACGAGCGTCAGGCCACCGGGCCAGAACGCGGCGCCCAGGGTTCGTGCCGCCGGCGAGAGGGCGCCGAGGGACTCCGCCTGCTCGAGATCGGCGAGGAGGACGGCGATCGCCCGATCCGGCGGGCGGCCCTTCGCGTCGAACAGGCGATCGATCGCGCCCGGCACGTCCAGCGCCGCGGCAAGGCCGTAGACCGTATCGGTGGGGATCGCCACGATCCCGCCGCGGCGAAGGACGTCGATCGCCTCGGCTCGCCCGCGATCGTCGTCCGCGATCCGGCGCGTCATGCCCGAGGCGGCGCCGCTGGTCCGGCGCGCTCCACGCGGGCGACCCGCGGGAGCCGGCCGAGGTCCAGCTCGACGCGGCAACTCCATCCGGGCAACCGTCGCTCCACCTCGGCCACGATCTCGGCGCCCTGGTCGCCCCCGATCTCCAGGAGCGCGACGCCATCCCGGCCGAGGACGCCAGGCAGGCGCTCAAGGAGTCGCCCGATGACGGCCAGGCCGTCGGCGCCGCCATCGAGGGCGAGTGCCGGCTCGAAGCTCGTGGCCCGCGGCAGCGTCGGGATCACGTCGGTCCGGACGTACGGCAGGTTCGCCAGGATCAGGTCGAACGGGCCCGTGGCGCCCGGCAGGAGATCCGCAACCGCGACGTCGATCCGATCCGCTATCGCGTGCGCGACCGCGTTCTCGCGGGCGAGAGCCGCGGCATCCGGCGAGACGTCGGTGGCGAGCAGCCGGACCTCGTCGAGCATGCCTTGCCGCCGGAGCGCGACCGCGAGCGCCACCACGACGGCCCCGGATCCCGTCCCGATGTCGGCCACCTCGATCGGCAGTGCGTCCGGAGCTCGCGGCGAGCCCGTCAGACGAACGAGGATCTCGGCCTGGGCGAAATCCACCAGGCGCTCCGACTCCGGCCGCGGGATGAGCGCCCGCGAATCCACCGCGAACGCCAGGCCGTAGAACTCCTTCAGGCCGCGGATGTAGGCGACCGGCTCGCCCGCCTCGCGCCGCGCGATCGCTTCCCAAAACTGGCCCGCCGCTCCGTCGCCGACGGGCGCGGTCGGATGGGCGATGAGCGCCGTTCGCTCGAGCCCGATGACGTGGCCCAGCAGGAGCTCCGTGTCCAATCTCGCGCTCTCGGAGCCGGCGGCACGCAAGCGGGCCTGGCCCTCGAGGAGCAGCTCGGCGACCGTGGCCACCCGGCTAGGGAGCTTCCGTGAGCGCGGAGAGCCGCTCGGCCTGATCGGTCGTGATGAGGGCGTCGATGAGCCGGTCGAGGTCACCGTCGAGGACCCGCGGCAGGTTCGAGAGGTCCATGTGGACCCGGTGGTCGGTCACGCGGTCCTGCGGGAAGTTGTAGGTCCGGATCTTGTCCGCCCGATCGCCCGCTCCCACCATCGACCGGCGCGCGATCGAGTCCGCTTCGCGCTGCCGGCGCCGCTCCGCGTCCTGGAGGCGGGCGCGCAGCACCGCCATCGCCTTGGCCTTGTTCTTGTGCTGGCTCTTCTCGTCCTGGATCTCGACCACCGTCCCGGTCGGAAGGTGGGTAATCCGAACGGCGGAATCGGTGGTGTTGACCGACTGGCCACCCGGTCCGGACGAGCGCTTGACGTCGATCCGGAGGTCCCGCTCCTCGTCGATCTCGATCTCGGTCTCCTCGACCTCGGGCATGACCACGACCGTAGCCGTCGAGGTGTGGATCCGACCCGACGACTCGGTCTCCGGGACGCGCTGGACCCGATGCGTCCCGCTCTCGAACTTGAGGCGGGAATACGCGCCGTCGCCGGCGATCTCGACAATCGCCTCCTTGACGCCGCCGATGCCGGTCTCGTGCAGGCTCATGACCTCGGCCTTGTAGCGATGCGTCTGGGCGTAGCGGACGTACATCCGGAGGAGCTGGCTCGCGAACAGGGCCGCCTCCTCGCCACCCGCGCCGGCCCGGATCTCGAGGATGACGTTGCCGTCGTCCGCGGGGTCTCGCGGGAGCAGGAGCAGCTTCAGCTCCTCGATTTGCCGGGTCTCGTCGGCCTCCAGCCGATCGACCTCCTCGCGGGCCATGGCCTGCATCTCGTCGTCGGCATCGTTGTCGCGCATCTCGCGGGCGCCGGCGAGCTCGCGCCGCGTCTCGGTCAGGGCGCGATGGGCCTCGACGACCGGCTCCAGGCGCGAGAGCTCCTGCCCCAGGCGCCGGATCGCGTCCGGGTCGGAGGTCACCACAGGATCCGCGAGCTGGGCCTGGACCTGGTCGTACTGGGTCGCCAGCTCCACCAGTCGATCGTCGAGATCGGCCATCGTCAGGCTCCTCGCCCGCTCGGTAGCCCGCTCGCCATCACGCGTCTCCGCCGTTGCCGCTGCGCGCGCGGACCGCGCTCAGGCAGCCGCTTCGGCCGCGCCGAGCTGGAGCGGTGAACGATCCGGCGACTCGGAGCCGCTCGGGACGGCCTCGCCGTCTGCCAGCAAGGCCTGTTCCATCGACACGATCGCGACCTCGATCTGGTCGTCCGATGGCTGCTTCGTCGTGATCATCTGGACGAGGATCCCGGGCGCCATGAGGACTTTCACGACCGGATTGGCGCGGAAGCGGGCGCCGAGGCGCAGCAGCTCGTAGCCGAGCGCCGCGATGACCGGGATCAGGATGATCCGGCTGCCGACCATGATCGCGGCGTCCTGCCGGCCGACGAGGCTGAACAGCAGGATCGACAGGATGATCACCACGACGAGGAACTCCGTGCCGCAACGGGGGTGGGCCGTCGGGTACTTCCTGACCTCATCGACCGTGAGGGGATCGCCCTTCTCGAGGGCGTGGATGGTCATGTGCTCGGCGCCGTGGTACTCGAAGACCCGCCGGATGTCGGGCGTCCTCGAGACGAGGAACAGGTAGCCGATGAAGATCGCCACCCGCACGAGGCCCTCGAGGAGCTGCTGGACCCAGCCCTGCGGGACGTTCGACGTGGCGACGCTCGCGACCCACAGCGGGAACAGGAAGAACACCCCGACCCCGAGTCCGAGTGTGATCAGGAGCATCAGGGCCACCGAGCCCTTGCCCAGCTCCACCCCGTCGCCGCTGGCCTGGAGGTTGGCGCTCCGGATGAGCCAGCGCGTCCCGACGATGAGCGTCTCGTAGAGCACGATCAGGCCGCGGACGAGCGGCGCCCGCGCGAGGCGCCAGCCGTGGGGTCCGCTGTTCAGCGGCTCGGACGCCCAGACGATGCGACCGTCGGGGTGCCGAAACGCGACCGCGATCGCATCGCGGCCACGCATGAGGACGCCCTCGATGAGGGCCTGTCCGCCGTAGTTGAACCGGGCCATCGTCGAAGTCTAGGCGGCCGGGAAACCGGCAACCTCCGGTGCGCCGTGGCGTTCGCCCTCCGAGGACCGAGGCGACGCTCCGCGAGCCATCGGTCCGAGGATGTCAGCCGGCCCGGACCTGGCGGTCGAGTCGCTTCTGGAACCGCTCGACCTGGCCGGCCGTGTCGATGATCGTCTGCTTGCCCGTGTAGAACGGGTGGCAGTTGCCGCAGACGTCGACGCGGAGCTCCTCGCGAGTCGAGCCGACGATCCACTCGGTCCCGCAGGACCCGCAGTGGACCTTCGCCTGGAAGTACTTGGGATGCGCGTCGGGCTTCATGCCGTGGCCTCCGTGGCGGTGGCGGTCTCGGCAGGCGCCTCGGCGATGACGCTCACGCGCTTCTTGTTCTTCGCAGCGTGATCGAACTTCACGCGGCCGGTGGTCTTCGCGAACACCGTGTAGTCGTGGCCCAGGCCCGCACCGGCGCCGGCGAGGAACGTCATGCCCCGCTGGCGAACGATGATCGAGCCGGCCGGCACCAACTGGCCGTCACCGGCCTTGATGCCGAGTCGCTGGCCGACGCTGTCGCGCCCGTTCTTCGAGCTCGAGCCGGCCTTCTTGTGTGCCATTTCCTCAGGATTCCTTCTTCGTCGTGCGCTTCGCGGGCGCCTTTGCCGTCGTGGTCTTCGTTGTCGTGGTCTTCGCGGCCGGCTTCTTGGCTGGGGCGGCCTTCGCCGCCGGCTTCTTGGCCGGGGCGGCTGTCTTTGCCGCCGGTTTGGCGGCGGGCTTCTTGGCGGTCGTGGTCTTGGTCTTGGCCGCCGTGGCGGGCGCGGCCTTCGTCGACTTGGCCGCAGTGGCCTTGGCGGCGGGCTTCGCCGGCGCCTTGGCGGCGCTCGCCTTCGCGGCGGGCTTCGCCGGGGCCGGCTTCACCGGCTTCTCGGCCGCCAGCTTGGCCGCGAGCTCGGCATCGGCCGCGGCCTGGCGGCGGGCGGCTTCCTCGAGCTTGGAGCGATCGCGCTTGCGCGTGGCCTCCTCTTGCGCGACGTCGGCGGCAGCACTGTGGCCGTCGAGGACGATGTCGCTGATCCGCAGAAGCGTCAGCTCCTGGCGGTGGCCCTTCTTGACCCGGCGGCGCGCCTTCGGCCGGTACTTGAACGAGATCGTCTTCACGCCGCGGTCCCGGCCGAGCACGGTCGCCTCGACCTCGGCGTTGGCCACGACCGGGCGCCCGATGGCCGCCGTCTCGCCGTCGGCGACGAGCAGGACGCGCTCGAACTTCATGGATTCGCCGGCCTCGACGTCGAGGAGCTCGACCTCGAGCTCCGTGCCGACCTCGACGCGGTATTGCTTTCCGCCCGTCTCGATGACTGCGTACATGGATCCCCTGGGCATGGCTTGCGGTCGCGCGGCGATCGACCGCGGCCTGACTCTGAGAAAACGCGACCTCAGCCGGGCCGAGGCGCGAAGGAAGAGTTTACGGCGAGCTTGATCGGAGCGTCAATCGCGTGACACCCCCAGGTAGTGTCTCAGTTTGAGTCGGGGAACTCTTTCGGGCGCTAGCAACCCGGCGCGGGCTGCTGACCGTAGGTGTACACGCCGCAGTTCTTCTGATCGGTCGTGTTGACCAGCTGGTAGTAGGCGATCCCGTAGGCGACGGCAACGAGCAGGACTACGGCAACGATCAGGAGCAACACGCGGCGGCGGTCCACGGCGGCAAGGGTAGTCCCGACTTCCCTGTGGTCTGGATCTGCCCGGAAGATGAGTGGCAAGAGCCAAGCGGGAAGACCGAATTCCTCATGCCGTCCCGTGGCCCGCGACCGCAGTCAGTCCTTACCCGACTGAGGACCCCACCGCGCCGCCGCCGCCTTCCGCGCGATCTCAGCCCGTCGCTCAGGACTGAGTTTCGCCGCCCGAAGCTTCCCGCCCTTCGCTCCCCCGAGCTTCCCGCGCGCGACCCGTTCCGGGTCCTTCGCTGGCGGGGTGCCGTCGAGGATGGCGTCGATGATGTCCACCGTCGCTTTGGCGCGGCGATTCGGATCGGCGGGCATCTTCTGTTGCTTCATGAGAGCCGGGTGGCCAATTGCCCGAGGGTCCAGAAGACGACGATCAGCACGATCAGAAACAGAGCCGCACGCTTGGCGTCCATTGGGTATCGCACTCCCTAAGCATGGCCCGATGCTTAGGGAGCGTCAACGGTCGGCGGATTCAAACTGAGACACTGCCCACCCCCAGTCGGGTCTCTCAGCTCATAGGTCACCGTGAACCAGGCCATGCCGAACGCCGGGAACCCTCGTTCCTCTGAGGTGACAACGCGATAGCCCTGGCGAGCCATCTCGGTGGCGTCCCGCTCCATGTCCCGGAACGCCGAGGTCTCCCAACCGTTCAACCCGCGCGCCGCCATGACGTAGGCGAGCAACGGACTCAGGAACCCGAGGATGCTGCCACGGCCATACGTCTTCACAACTCGGCGAGCCGGTACCACCGGGTGCGTGGCTAGGAACCTACCACTCAGCCCGGCCCTGCCGGATCCGGATGCTCTCCATGATCCCGAGGCCGCCCGCGAGGCTAATCAGCGACGCCCCGCCATGGGTCACGAACGGCAGCGGGATGCCAGTGATGGGCATGATCCCGATGACCATCCCGACGTTGACCACCAGCTGGAACAGGATCATGGCGGCGAGGCCACAGCCGAACATCGTCCCGAACGGATCACGTGAGCCCCATGCGGCAACGAGGACCCGCCATAGCAGGGCAACGAACAGCCCGACGACCACGATGGCGCCGATGAACCCGAGCTCCTCGGCCAGGATCGCGAACACGAAATCGGTGTTCTGGACGGGCAGGAAATCGAGCGCATTCTGGGTGCCGTTTGTCAGGCCCTTCCCGAACCAGCCCCCGGAGCCGACCGCGATCTGGGCCTGGTAGAGCTGGTAGCCGGCGCCCTGGAGATCGCCCAGCGGATCGAGGAACGCCGTCAGGCGACCCCGCTGGTAGTCGCGCAGGACGTAGGTCCATATGAATGGCATCGAGGCGATGGCCGCGCCCGCGAGGATGCCGAGCCAGCGCAGGCTGGCGCCGGACATGAACAGCATGCCGGCGAGGATCGCCGCGAAGACGAGCGATGTTCCGAGGTCGGGTTGCAGCAGGACCAGCAGCAGCGGTGGGCCGACGAGGACGCAGGCTCCCAGGATCGACCGTAGGGAATCCAGCCGCCCCTTGCGAGCCCCGAGGTAGTTCGCGAGAACCACGATCATCAGGATCTTGGCGATCTCGCTGAACTGGAACTGCAGCCCCAGGATCGTCACCCAGCGCGACGAGCCGCCGACCCCGGTGCCGACGCCGAGCGTGACCAGGAGCAGCCCGAGCTGCGCCAGGTACAGCGGCCAGGCGAACGTCTTGAGCCAGTGGTAGTCGAAGCTCGTGGCGAACACGAACACGACGAGCGCGATCGCGGCCCACAGGAGCCCGCGAAGGAACACGGAGCCCGCGGCGAACGCGTCGTTGCCGCCCGACGCCGAGTTGCTGTAGGCCATGACGAGCCCGAGACCGGCGAGCAGCGCCGCGTACGTGGCCAGCTGCAGGTCGAACGCGCGCCAGACGGCGCCAACCTTGCTGTTGGCCCAGTCCCCGACCGTGGCGGCCCGAGCGCTCGCGAGTCCCATCGATCAGTCGTGGTAGAAGTTGCCCTTGTTGAGCAACTCCGGCTTGCGGTAATCGACCTTGGTGCCGAGATAGAGCTGGAGGAAGTACTTCGAGATCTCGGTCGAGACGTTGCCGACCGTGTTGGCATCGAACGAGAATGCGATGAACGCCAGCTGCGAGTCCGTTCGGGCCATCGCCTTGAGGCCGAGCGGATCGGACTTGGTCGGCCACGGATCCTTCGGGATGTAGCCGACGAACCACTCGTGATACGGCAGGCGGCCCTTGGAGTCCGGAATCCCGTATTCCGCGGTGCCGGTCTTGCCGCCGACGATGAACGGCTCCTTGCGGAAATTCCAGGTGTGCCCGGAGAGCACGACCTGGCGGGTATTCACTCGCATGATCCGCAGGATGTTGGGGTCGATGTTGATCTTCCGGATGACCTGCGGCACGAACGGCTGCACGACCTGGCCGTCGGGGCCGATGATGTCGTGGACCAGGCGCGGCTCAAACAGGGTGCCGCCGTTGATGACCGCCGCGTAGGCGTTGAGCAGCTCGAGCGGCGTGACCGCGTCGAAACCCTGGCCGATGCCGGCGTGGTAGACGTCGCCGGGATAGATCGGCTCGCCGAGGGTCTGGAGCTTCCACTGGTTCGAGGGAATGATCCCGGTGGCCTCGGTCGGGAGGTCGATACCGGTCGGCGCAGCGAGCCCGAACTGGTGGGCCCAGTAGGAGAGGCGGTCGATCCCCACGAGGGCGGCCGCCTGGTAGAAGAACGTATCGCTCGAGTGCTCGAAACCGCACGTCAGGTTGCACATCCCGAACCCGGCGTGATTCCAGTCGACGAACCGCATCCCGCCGAGGGTCAGGTAGCCGGCCGTGTGAATGCGCGTCTGCGGGGTGATCCGCTTGTCCGCCAGGGCGGCGACCGCCGTGATCATCTTGAACGTCGATCCCGGCGGGTACACGTTGCCGGTCAGGTGGTTGAGGAGCGGCTTGTCCGGGTTGTTCAGGAGCGCCTGGTAGTCCTTGGTGCTGATGCCCTGGGCGAACTGGTTGTCGTCGTAGGTGGGGAGGCTGACCATCGCGAGGATCTCGCCCGTCGAGGGGTTCATGACGATGAACCCGCCCCGCTTCAGGCCGGCGCGTTGCATGCCCCAGACGAGGGCCTTCTGCGCCAGCTCCTGGACGTGGGTATCGATGGACAGGCGGAGGGAGTCGCCCGGCACCGGTTGGCGGTTCGTGGTGAGGACCTGCAGCTTCTGGCCCGAGGCGTCCCGCTCGACGGTCTCGAGGCCGTACTGGCCGCGCAGTTGGGTCTCATAGACCTGTTCGACCCCGGCTCGACCGATGAGATCGTCCGGCAGGTAGCCCTGGTCGGCCAGCGTCGTGAGCTCGGTCCCGCTGATCGGACCCGTGTAGCCGAGGATCTGCGAGAACAGCGGCCCGAGGGTGTACTGCCGCTGCGTTTCGATATCGACCTCGACGCCCGGCAGCTCCTGGCCCGACTCGGCGATGAAGTCGGCAACCGACGAGTCGACGTCCTGGGCCACGCGCACGAGGTCGTAGCGCGAGCCCGGGTTCGAGTCGATGGCGATGTTGATGTCGGCCGGATCCTTGCCGAGCAGGGCGGCGAGCGTGGTCACGACCTGCTCGCGCTGGGAGTCGGGCAGGTCGGCCGGCCGGATCTTCACGCTGTAGGAAGCGACGTTGGTCACGAGCGGGTTGCCGCTTCGGTCGTAGATCAGGCCTCGCGTCGACGGGATCGCCTGGAGCACCGTGCGATTGGCATCCGCGAGCGCGGCGTACTGGGCAGTCGCGGTCACCTGGAGCGCGAACAGCCGGACGAGCAGCAGGCTCGACGCCAGGACGACGACGATGCCAAACGCAATGAAGCGGACGATGGGGCGGGTGTCCTTCGCCGGCGTCCCGCCCACTCCCGTGAGGGTCGTCACCAGTCGACTCGCTCGACGGCGACCTGGCGATCGTGGGCATTCACGATCAGCGGCCCGAGAAACAGTCCGAGCACGCCGTCATAGATCGCTCCGGGCAGGAACAGTCCGAGGGGATCTGCGACCGTTCCTGCGCCCTGACCGGTTGAACCGAGCACGAGGATCAGCATCGAGTACACCAGGCTGAAGACCGGGACCGCGAGAACGGGCGCGAGAAGTCGGAGGCGGGCCATCGGCTGGGCCACGAGCTGGGCGCCACCGACGGCAACGAGGAGCGCGAAGGCCGAGGCGCCGAGCGGCCGACCGAGGAGCGCATCGAGGACGAGCCCGCCGACGAACGCCCAGATGACCCCGCGCTCAATTCCGGCCGCGATGGACCAGATGACGCCGACGACGAGGGTGAGATGTGGAGTCGCATTGCCAATCGTGAGATACCGACCGCCGAGCGTGACATCGAGCACGGCCACGAGGGTCGCCCCGATCGCGGAGAGGAGGAGGCTCATCGGCGGCGTCGGTCCTCGGCGGAGTGAGAGGTGCCGCGCGAACTCGGACTCCCTCGCGGCGACGATCGGACGGCTTGGCCGCGTCGTTCACGGAGTATCCCACGGCGCCCTCGGAGGCGGCAATCCCGACGATTGACCTATACCGAAAATAACCCCGAGCGTCGGGGTGGCGGGCCGGCGATCCGGCCGCAGAGTTGGGTGAGCTCCCTGAGGCCGGTGTTTCACGTGAAACGAGGGCCGGGCGCCGAGCTGTTCCGAGATGCCACGCGTGGTCGATCTGCGCTACCGGCTGGTAAGCCGCGACGAAGCGGAACACGGCACCCTCTCAGCATCGTCGTGACGGCCTCGCGAACGGCGCGAGGGAGAGGCCGAGGCGGTCCGGATGGTAGAATTAGCGAACGTGAACGACCGCCGGAAAGGCAGCTGATTGGGCCAGACCATCGCCTGTGCCAACCAGAAAGGCGGCGTCGGCAAGACCACGACGGTCGTCAATCTCGCGAGCTACCTCGCGCTGGCCGGCGACCGGGTCCTCGTCATCGACCTCGACCCGCAGGGCAATGCCACGAGCGGGCTCGGGATTGATCGCACGCGCGACAGGTCGGTCTACGACGCAGTTATCGACGCCGTGAGCCTCGAAGAGCTCACGGTGGAAGGTGGCGTCCCGAACCTGTCCGTGGTGCCGTCTTCGATCGCCCTCGCGGGTGCGGAGGTCGAGCTCGCCCCCTTGGAGCAGCGCGAGCGGCGGCTCGCCAGGCTCGTCGCCCCCGTGAGCGACCGCTACGACTACATCTTCATCGACTGTCCGCCGTCCCTCGGCCTGCTGACCGTGAACGCGCTGACCGCCGCGGATGCCACGCTCATCCCGATCCAGTGCGAGTACTACGCCCTCGAGGGCCTCGGGCAGCTCCTGGCGACGATCAACCTCGTTCGCGACCACCTCAACCCGAGCCTCGCGATCAAGGGCGCGGTCCTCACGATGTTCGACGCGCGCACGAACCTGAGCAGCCAGGTGGCCGCGGAGGTCCGGGCGCACCTCGACGGTCGCGTCTACGACACGGTCATCCCGCGGAGCGTTCGCCTCTCCGAAGCGCCGAGCCACGGGCTCCCGATCCATGCCTACGCACCGACCTCTCGCGGCGCGGAGGCGTACGCGGCCCTCGCCGTCGAGGTACGCAAGCGCGACGGCCGCGACTCGCCAGCCTCGACCACTGCACCAACGGCATCGACCACGGCCGGCCGCTCCGCGACGGCCGCGGGCGTGCCCGAGCTCGCCGGGAGCGCTCGATGACCGTGCATAACGAGCGACCACACGGTCTCGGGCGGGGCTTGGCCGCCCTGATCCCGCAGCGCAGCTCTCAGGGCCCCGGCACGATCGAGATCGCTCTGGATCGCATTCGCGAAAATCCCCGCCAGCCGCGCCAGCGGATGGCCGACGATGCACTTGAGACCCTCGCGAACAGCATCCGCGAGCACGGGGTCATCCAGCCGATCCTCGTGACCGAGACGATCGACGGCTATCAGCTGGTCGCCGGAGAGCGCCGCGTTCTGGCATCCCGGATGGCTGGCCTGGAGCGAATCCCTGCCGTGGTGCGGCAGCTCGCCGACCGCGAGCAGCTCGAGCTGGCCCTCGTCGAGAACCTCCAGCGCGAGGATCTCGACCCGATGGAGGCCGCCCAGGCCTATCGCCAGCTCATCGACGAGTTCTCGTTCAGCCAGGAGGACCTGGCCTCGCGCGTCGGGCGCGCGCGCTCCACCGTCGCAAACACGCTGCGGCTGCTCGATCTCCACCCGACGGTCCAGGCGGCGGTTGCTGCCGGCCAGGTGTCCGAGGGCCATGCCCGCGCGCTGGGCGGCCTGCCGTCCGAGGCCCAGGGCCGCGTCCTCGACCTCGTGACGGCGAGTGACCTGTCCGTGCGGCAGACGGAGGAGCTTGTCCGGCGGGTTCGGGAGCCGCGCGTCGCGGCTTCGCCCACCCCGGAACCATCACGCGACCCGGATCTCGATCGGGTGGAGGAAGACCTCCGTCGGGCGCTCGGCACCAAGGTTCGCCTCGCCCGATCGCGCCGCGGTGGCCGAATCGTCATCGAGTACTACAGCGACGAGGAGCTCAGCCGGCTCTACGACCGCCTGATCGGGGCCACCCCGTGAGCGAACCGCAGAAGATCCTTCGCGGCGCCGACTCGGTCGCGCCGGTCGCGCCGCAGCGAGCCCGCCGAACGGCCACGGCGAAGGCCGGCAAGCCCGGATCCGACTACACCGCCGCGAGCATCCAGGTCCTGGAGGGCCTCGAGGCCGTGCGCCGCCGGCCCGGGATGTACATCGGCTCGACGGACCTCCGCGGACTCCACCACCTCGTCTGGGAGGTCGTCGACAACTCGATCGACGAGGCGATGGCCGGCTTCGCGAAGACCATCAGGGTCACGATCACCAAGGACGGGCTCGTCGAGGTCATCGATGACGGCCGCGGGGTTCCGGTCGGCAAGCATTCGACCGGGAAGGACGCACTCGAGGTCGTGCATACCGTTCTCCACGCAGGCGGCAAGTTCGGCGGCGGCGGCTACAAGGTCTCGGGCGGCCTCCACGGCGTCGGCGTGAGCGTGGTGAACGCCCTGTCGGAGTGGCTTCGCGTCGAAACGGCCCGCGACGGCAGCGTCTGGACGCAGGAATACAAGCGCGGCAAACCCACCGGCCCGGTCAAGAAGATGGGTCCGCAAGGCGACCGGCGAGGCACCCGAACGGTCTTCCGGGCCGATCCGGAGATGTTCGAGACGACCGAGTTCTCCTTCGAGACGATCGCCCAGCGGATGCGCGAGTCGGCGTACCTGACGAAGGGCGTGTGGATCACGCTGATCGACGAGCGTGCCGATCGGGAGCGGTCGTTCTATTTCGAAGGCGGCCTCCAGTCCTTCGTGCGGCACCTCAACCGGAACAAGGAGGTCCTCCACCGCCCGATCTACGTCGAGCGGCGCGAGGGCTCGACCGCGGTCGAGGTCGCGCTCCAGTACAACGACACCTACACCGAGAACGTCCTCGCGTTCGCGAACAACATCAATACCGTCGACGGCGGGACCCACGTGACCGGCTTCCGCGCCGCGCTCACGAGCTCCCTGAACGACTGGGCCCACAAGGCCGGCGTGCTCAAGCCAGCGGACGGCAACCTCTCGGGCGACGACGTCCGCGAGGGCCTGACCGCGGTCATCAGCGTGAAGCTCACCGACCCTCAGTTCGAGGGCCAGACGAAAGCCAAGCTCGGCAATGCCGAGGTCAAGGGCCAGGTCCAGACCGCGGTCACCGACAGCCTGGTCCAGCATCTCGAGGAAAACCCGGGCGACGGTCGCCGGATCATCGAGAAGTGCCTGACCGCGGCGCGCGCGCGTGAGGCGGCGCGCAAGGCCCGTGATCTCGTGATCCGGAAGGGCGCGCTCGACGGCCTCTCCCTGCCCGGCAAGCTCGCCGACTGCCAGGAGCGCGATCCGGCTCGCAGCGAGCTCTACATCGTCGAGGGCGATTCCGCCGGTGGCTCTGCAAAGCAGGGCCGGGACCGACGGTTCCAGGCCGTCCTGCCGCTGCGCGGCAAGGTCCTGAACGTCGAGAAGGCCCGCCTGGACAAAATCGTGGCCAGCGAGAACGTCCGGCCGCTGATCATCGCGCTCGGTGCCGGCATCGAGGGCATCGGCGACAGCTTCGACCTCTCGAAGCTCCGATATCACCGGGTCATCATCATGACCGACGCGGACGTCGACGGGGCCCACATCCGGACCCTCCTGCTGACCCTGTTCTACCGCCACATGCCCCAGATCATCGAGGCCGGCTACCTCTACATCGCCCAGCCGCCGCTGTACCGGATCTCGACCGGGAAGGTCACCAAGTACGCCCAGTCCGAGAAGGACCGCGAGAAGATCCTCAAGGAGTTCAACTCCAAGAACGTCTCCGTCCAGCGGTTCAAGGGCCTCGGCGAGATGAACGCCGACCAGCTCTGGGAGACGACGATGAACCCCGAGACCCGGGTCCTCCTGCGCGCCGAGATCGAGGACGCGGTCGAGGCCGATGCGATCTTCACGATGCTGATGGGCGAGAAGGTCGGGCCACGCAAGGACTTCATCAAGGCCGAGGCCCGGAAGGTCCAGAACCTTGACATCTGAGGTCCGGAACGCTGGCGAGAAGCTCACCGGGGTCGCGCTGCGGGACTCTCCGAAAGCGGAGGCGGAGCTCCGTCGACGCCGTCCCCTTGAGGATTTCGATTTCGAGCCGCACCGCTGCTTCGCCTGCGGCGAGCTGAACGAGCACGGCCTGCAGCTGCAGCTCCACGCGACCCGCGAGGGCTGCTGGACCGAGCTGGAGCTCGATCCCCGATTCCAGGGCTGGGAGTCGGTCGCCCACGGCGGGATCGTCACGACGTTGCTCGACGAGGTCATGGCCTGGTCGGTCATTGGCCGCGACACCTGGGGCGTGACGGCCCGATTGAACATCTCGTTCCGCAAGCCGGTCCCCGTCGGCGTGCCGATCCGGGCCGAGGGCTGGGTCACGGAGGATCGGCGACGGACCTTCCGGACCGCCGGACGCGTCATCGAGGTCGCCACGGGGACCGTGCTCGCCGAGGGCGAGGGGACCTTCGTGGCCGCGCCGCCGGAGCAGCTGGCCCTGATGAAGTCGCGCTACCGCCTCCGTCGATCACCCGACGGCGAACTCCAGCGGGAGACGGCAACCGATACCACCGGTGACGTGGACGCCCAGGCGGTGGATCCTCGCGCGATCGATCCCGACGCCACGGACCCTGGAGTCTTCTCGTGACCGCGCCCGCCCTCGCGGCGCCCCAGGCCACCCCGGGCCGGCCCACCTCCCTGGCCACCGAGCGGGCGACGGCGTTCGTCGCCGAGATGCTGCCCCTCGCCACGGGCCTCGGGCGCGCGCTGGCCGACGATGTCGGCGATCCCGAGGCGTTCACCAAGGCCCTCGCAACGGCCTTCGACCTGCTCGCGGACCCGGCCTATCGCTCAGAGCAGTCGCGCGTGGCCCCCGGCATCGGCGCGGTGCATGGCGTCCGGCTGCCGCTCCTGACCGCGGTCCGCAAGAGCTTCGAACGGGCGACGCGGCGCGAGTCGAGCACGACCCTCCTGTTCCTCGCCGACCGGCTGCTCCGCAATCCGTCGATGGAGCCGCGCTGGTTCGCGATCGGGATCCTGGATCGGACGCTGCGCAGTGAGCCCGAACGCACGTGGCAGCTCCTGCGCCGAGCCGGGCGTGAAGCCGCTGACTGGATCACGATCGACACGCTGGCCCATCCCGTCGGTCGGGGCATCCTGCGCGAGCCATACCGTTGGGCCGAGCTGGAGCAGCTCGTCATCTCGCCGTCGCGCTGGGAGCGGCGGCTCGTCGGCTCGACGATCGCCACGCTGCCGTTCGTCGATCGCAAGGCCGGCCGAGCCCACGACATCGCCACGCGCGGCCTCGAGATCCTCGCGACGCTCATCGGCGACGCGGAGCCGGACGTCCAGAAAGCGCTGGCGTGGGCGTACCGCTCGATGGCCATCGTCGATCTCCAGGCCACCACGACCGCGCTGGAGACCGAGGCGAGAATCGCCGGCAGGTCCCACGACGGCCTTCGCGCCTGGGTCATCCGCGATGCCGCGCCGAAGCTCGCGCCGGCGGACGCGGCGCGGCTGAAGGCCTCGGTCGAGGGCCTGCGTCGCAAGCCGGGCCGCCTCGAGCCGACCTCCCGGGCAGCACAGCTGTCGCATCGGTTCGCGGGCATGGGTCTCGGCCGCCCGGTGCCGGAGCCGCCGCTATGACCGCCCGGCGCGGCCCTGGCGCCGGTCAAGTTGAGGCACTGGCGTGACCGACAACAACCTCGGCGACATCCGGGCCGTCCGCGTCGAGGACGAGATGCGGACCTCGTACCTCGATTACGCGATGAGCGTGATCGTGGCTCGGGCCCTGCCCG
>Ga0193751_1000373_pt1 | contig 36307 bp, 27 predicted proteins | sample L1c2metaG_FD_143050 | JGI IMG/M metagenome (GOLD analysis project Ga0193751, IMG submission 143050) | Soil microbial communities from a riparian zone of the East river system, Colorado, United States - L1c2 | ecosystem: Environmental > Terrestrial > Soil > Riparian zone | place: USA: East River...
CCATTATGGCGAGTGATTGTACTAGCGGCGGCCCATCGTCGATCAAAGCGGGAAGCAGCATGGCCGAGTTGGCCTTTCGATATTCCGGCGAAGCCTGTGCGGATCTTAACAGATCGACATAGATCATTTCGGTTTGTAGGCCTTTCAGGCCTAATACAATCCGCACGCGAAATGCCGCTTGCGATCTCCAAAAAGTATAGAGCTGCATGTCGGCCCCGCAGGTCTCTGCGACACCCGCATATCATATCACGACAAGCGGGCAATGTCGCTTATTGGCACGAAACCGACATGCCGATGCAGTCGCCCCATGTCGGCTGTTGGGGGATCAACGGACCTGGCTGGGGACGCGGCTCGAAGTCTGATCCCGACCGTGTTCACCAGTGTGTCCGATCCGATCACCGTGGCGCGCCATAAAAAGTACTTCTTGAATTTAAAAAGGGTCACCCGTCCTGACTTCGGAGACGCTATAGTAGTTCTTCGAAGAGCTGCCATCCGGATGGTGCCGAAGTCCGGGTTTTTAATGGCAGCGCGAGTGCTGTCGGCAGGCATATAATTCAGACCATTCATTTTCTGGTCGATCTCTCAAAATGATCTGAGGAACGTTGAAGGAGAGCCAACATGCCGACATTCATTACGTACGCCTCATATTCCCAAGCTGGTATCAAAGGAATCGTCGACAAGCCCACAGATCGCACTGAAGCGATCAAGACGCTGGTCGAGAAGGCCGGCGGCAAACTCGTCACGGCCTATATGACGACAGGCACGAACGACGTCGTGCTCGTCACTGAACTGCCCGATGGGTCAGACGCGGTTGCCGTCGGAATGGCGGCGGCCGCAAGCGGAGCAGTCTCGAAGATAGAGACGGTCCGCGCCTGGACACTTGGCGAGTTCAAGGGCATCGCCGAGAAGGCGGCCCGGGTCGCTACGAGCTATGTGCCGCCGGGACGATGACCGGCCCGTCGCCATTCTGACCAAACGTGAAGCCCGCTCCGCCAGCGACCAGGTGGAGCGGGCGGCTTCCCTTTTTTGTCGCCGCGACTAGCTTGAAGTTTACTGACAACATCGTGCGCGTCGGGCTGAACTATCAATTCCGCCGGGGCATAGCGGACATGGTCGGCTTGCAGCTGGCTCGACCCGGTCGCGAATGACCCGAAACGGCACTTTGCGACTTTGTGCTATCTCCATTCCATCAGTTACGCTGCAAACCGATCCGCCAGCACCTGCGAATAGTCCACCCGTGAACTTCGCCACTTTACCGCGAGTTGGGGCAAATCACTTGGATTTTTGACCACGGTGCGCTCGCTGAGGTGCAAAAATCCCGCCAAGTCGCGTGCGCCAAAAACACGATTTCATGAAGCATTTCAACGTGATTTGGGTTGTTCAGTCCCCAGCTCAAAAATATTTCTCTTTCGTTTTTTCCGAAATCGGTGATTCCTTGCCCTCGTCCCGCCCTCACAAGAGGGGCGTACGCGTCGTCACGAACGTGGAGAGCGGGATGCGGTGGACGCAAGTGGTGTCGCAAGACGAGCGATGCGGCTGGCGGACGGAGAAGTCGTGTGGTCCTGGCACCCCGACGCTGGTGTCAAGTTGGCGACGATGCTTCGCATCGCGCCGGCGACGGTGGCAAGAAAGCCCGGTCACCGGGGAGAGCCCGAAGTAAACCGTAAACCATCGCGCAGGGAGTGTCGGACTGTTTCGGCGTACCTGTAGTGACTAAGCTCATGTGCTTACTTCACTTCGCACGTGAGGCTATGGGTGCATCGGCACCCGGCATTCCCTGCGCCCTCTTATTCTCGAGGGCAACGTTCAATGCATAGCTCGGGCAAGACCCTGCCGCGGGAATGCGGAGTTGTGTCTTCTCCCTCGCCCCGCTCTTGCGGGGAGAGGGTTGGGGTGAGAGGCTGGCTCCTCGAACACCGAGTACGCGGTGAGTCCCCCTCACCCGAAGCCTTCGGCTTCGACCTCTCCCCGCAAGCGGGGCGAGGTGACTCGGAAGAACCGGCTGTTTGAAAAGTTAAACTATGCACCTCGCCACGTTCACTCCGCGGCCTTAGCGGTCTTGCCAAACATCCGCGTCGGCGTCGCAAAGCCGCACGACGTGCCGTCGGTGACCTTGACCTGGTCCTCCCAGGGCAGGCGGAATGTGCCGGCCACCATGTCCTGCATGAAGGTGTACGGACAATCCATCGCGCCGCCCTTCACCGCGACGTAACCGCGGTGCCAGAGCTGATAGATGTTGTTCTCGACGCCCCAGTGGATCCGCGCCTCGCGCACCAGATCAGGGCGGACTTCCGCGGTGATGATCTCGTCGGCCCGTCCCGTCGTGCCATGGGCGATGATGCTGCCGTCGAAATTCACGATCATGCCTTCACCCATCGAATCGAACGAGCCATCCGATCCGCACATGCAGACATTCGCCGTCACCATCAGGTTCTGGAAGGCGTTGGCCTGATTGGTGAAACGCCAGCTCTCGCGGATCGGCGCGGTATAGCCAGCGGTGCGGATCATGATTTCCGCACCCTTGTAGGCGCACTCCCGCGCCATTTCCGGGAACATGCCGTCATGGCAGATGATGAGCGCGATCTTGGCGCCCTTGGGCCCTTCGATCACGGGAATTCCGATGTCGCCGGGCTCCCACGGTTCGACCGGAATCCAGGGATGGAATTTCCGATAGTACAATTTGGTGTCTCCGTGGTCGTCGATGATCAGGCCGGAATTGTAGGGATTGCCGTCGGGGTTGTATTCCATGATGGAAAAGCAGCCCCAGATATTGTTGTCGATGCAGGCCTTCTTGAAGGCCGCAACTTCCGGACCGTCGAGCCGGCACATGATGGCCGGATTGGTGTCCATCGACAGCCCGTGCAGCGAGTATTCCGGGAACACCACGAGGTCCATGGTGCCCAGATTGCGGCGCGCCTTGCCGACCATATAGACGATACGATCGGTCTGGCGGGCGAGGTCGGCCTTGGTCGCGACAACGGGCAATTGCAGCTGCACCAGCCCGATCACGACGCCTTCGGGCGATTTGTTAAGTCCACCAAGTCCGTTCATGTACCACTCCTTGCCGAGGGCGATTTCAGTTATGCGAAAAATGCCAAGGGGAAACAAACCCGATTTTTGCAAGCAGCAAAAGATCATTTTTCAGGCGATCGGTGGTTTGCCCAAGGCAGTACTTCGGCGGCCCGGCGCCGGGGATGGGCCGGCCTGCAATTGCGAGGGCTTTCACCGAAAATGGGGGGACGCTCCATATGGTTCCCGCGAAAATTGTGGCACAAAGCGCCGTGGCGATACGGCCGTTGAAACGCAGAGAAGCTCACGAATGGCAAGTTTATCGAAAAACCCGGGAGCCAAATTGCGCGTCGCCATTGCTGGGCTGGGACCGATCGGCAGGAAGGTCGCGGAGGCGCTGGACCGGGGCATCGACGGACTGGTCCTTACGGCGGTGTCGGCGCAACACCCCGAGAAGCATCGAGGCTGGCTTGACAGTTTGGCGGCGACGCCGGCCGTCCTGCCGATCGAAGAGCTCTCCGATGTCGCCGACCTCGTGATCGAGTGCGCGCCGGCGAGGCTGGTGAGATCGATCGTGGCGCCCTTCGTCACCAGCGGCAAGACCGCGATCGTGCTCAGCGTCGGCGCGCTTCTCGACAACGAAGATCTCGTCGAACTTGCGAGACAGAATGGTGGGCAGATCATGGTGCCTACCGGCGCGCTGATCGGCCTTGACGCCATGACGGCGGCGGCGGTGGGCGAAATTCACTCGGTCCGGATGGTGACCCGGAAGCCGGTCCAGGGCCTCGCCGGCGCGCCCTATCTGGTCGAAAACAACATCGACATCGGGCAAATCACGCAACCGCTCAAGATATTCGACGGCACGGCGCGCGAGGCCGCGAAGGGTTTTCCGGCCAATCTGAACGTGGCTGTGGCGCTGTCGCTGGCCGGGATCGGTCCTGACCGGACCAAACTGGAAATCTGGGCCGATCCTGCGCTAACGCGCAACGTGCACCGTGTAGAGGTCGAATCCGACTCCGCCCGATTTTCGATGTCGATCGAGAATATCCCGTCGGAAAATCCAAAGACCGGGCGCATCACCGCGCTTTCCGTCATCGCGCTTCTTCGAAAGCAGTTCGCGCCGCTGCGCGTCGGGACCTGACAAGGACGCCAACGGGGTCAACGGCTTTGACCGCGTGCGGCACTGTCTATTTGGTGCCATAGGCGCGGTCGCCGGCGTCGCCGAGGCCCGGTAGAATAAAGGCGTTTTCGTTCAACCCCTCGTCGACCGCGGCAAGCCAGATCGGGACGTCCGGGTGAATACCGCGCATCCGCTCGATGCCTTCGGGCACGCCGATCAGGCTCACCAGTCGAATGTCGTTCGCGCCGCGTTCCTTCAGCCGGTCGACCGCCGCGACCGCGGTGTTGGCCGTCGCCAGAACCGGCGAAATGACAATCACCAGCCGTTCGTGCAGGTCGCTCGGCGCCTTGAAGAAATACTCAACCGCCACGAACGTCTCCGGCTCGCGGTAGAGACCGATATGGGCGACCCGCGCATTTGGCACCAGATCGAGCATGCCTTCCGCGAAACTGACGCCGGCCCGCAGCACCGGCGCGAACACCAGTTTCTTGCCCGCGATGCGCGGCGACTTCATGCGGGCAAGCGGGGTTTCGATATCGACGTCGGTCAGCGGCAGATCGCGGGTGATCTCGTAACACAGAAGCATCCCGATCTCCTTGAGGAGCTCGCGAAACGACTTGGTCGAAATATCCTTTTTCCGCAACAGCGTCAGCTTGTGCTGCACCAGCGGGTGATTGACGACCGTGACCCCATCCATTTTTCTATCCTAGAATACAGTGCCGTCGCTGATGACCTTCACCGGAGGTGAAGCATCGTCGCGGCGTTCGCGCGCCAGCCGCCGGCCCGCGGCCCAGGTTCCACCTTCAAGGATCTTCGCCAATGGCAGCGAGGTGGCATCGAGCCCGAGCCGCCGCCGCACCCCGTCAGCGATGCGATCGAGCAGCGCCACCGTCAGCGCGCGCCACTCCACGACCAGCGGTGAAGCAATCTCATGCTCGCGTGAAGCGTCTTCCGCGTCGCGGAACGCCAGCACGCCGACATCGACGAACAGCCCGCCGTTGCGGTATTCCGCAAGGCCGGTAAGGCCATCGATATCGGTCACGCGGATGCCCGCCGTTTGCAGCGGCTCGATCAGCGAATAGGCCAGCCATTGCGAGAGCTTGTGCAGCGGCATCAACCCGCTGGTCGCATCATGGCTCGTCAGCGCCGGATGTTTCCAGCAGTCGCCGAGCGCAACGCCGCCCAACGTCAGCCTCGATGGCCAGATCGGTCCGAGCCGTTGCAACAGTTCAGAGAGAATTGTTGGAGCGGGCAGACGTCGATTTTCCGCCAGCATCGCCAATCGATCGAACAGGCCACCGGGTCGCGGTCGGTCGACATGGCCGAACACGTCCGGGATGGATGCGACATGCGCGCCGAGGCGGCGCAACAGGTCAACGCGGCCCTCGATGCCGACCAGCGGATTGGTGTCGGAAACCTGAAAGCCGCGTTTCAGATCGGCCAGGGAAAGATTCGCAAGGATATCGGCATCGACCCTTAAAGGATCACGCGGATGGGCCGAGAAGGTGCCGCTTACGAACATCGCGAGACTCGCCAGTCCCAATCCCTCAGAGCGGCCGATGGCCGACCCGGTCTTTGGATCGTGGTAGCGCCATGTCGGGCCGGCGCCGGCGTCAAGGAAGACGCTGACGATGGCGAGATCGAATTCCGCTCGCGCCCGGGCGGCGCGATCGGGCCATTTGGTCTGCTCGGCGATATCAGCCCAGCGGTTATCACCGTTGGTGACGAAGTGCCGCCAACGCGAATGAAACGGCACATCGAGCGAAGGGTAGGCCTGGCGCGTCGTTTTCAGCACCAGTTCGACGGCGCTTTCCATGCGATCGAGATGGATGCGGAAATTTGGCAGCTTGTCATCCAGGCCGATGGCGAGCATGCGATGCGCCCGCTCGCGAACTGCCTTGGCGTTCAACAATGACAGCGCGGCCGATGTCTCGGGATTTACCAGCGACACGGCCGTCCTCTCTCAATATTTTTCAAGCGGGCGACCGACCGAATTGACCGGGTCCTGCGGCTGAGGCGGCTCGGGGCTGTAGTAGCCGGCGGCCTTCTTCGCGGCGATTTCCACATGCGCGTCGGTCGGAACAAGATCGTCGGGAATCGGAATGCGTTCAACAATCTCGATACCCTGGCTGGTCAGCGCATCATGCTTCATGTCGCTCATGGAAACGAAGCGGTCGATACGCTTCAGGCCAAGCCAGTGGATCACATCGGGCATCAATTGCTGGAATCGCGCGTCCTGCACGCCGGCGACACATTCGGTGCGCTCGAAATACTGCGCGGCGGCATCGCCGCCTTCCTGGCGTTTGCGCGCGTTATAGACGAGGAACTTTGTGACTTCGCCGAGTGCCCGGCCTTCCTTGCGGTTGTAGACGATGATGCCGAGGCCGCCGGTTTGTCCGGCGCGCGCGCATTCTTCGATCCCGTGAAGCAGGTATGGACGGCAGGTGCAGATGTCGGAGCCAAACACGTCGGACCCGTTGCACTCGTCATGGACGCGGCAGGTTATCCTGGTGCGATGATCCGGCAGCTTGCTGACGTCGCCGAACAGATAGGCCGTCATGCCGCCGATCGGCGGCAGGAAGACCTGCAGGTCGGGCCGCGTCACCAGCTCTGGAAACATGCCGGCGGTCTGTTCGAACAATTGCCGGCGCAGATTGTTTTCGGTGGTCGCAAAGCGCTGCGCCAGGCCGGGCAGGTACCAGACCGGGTCGATCGCGATCTTGACCACGGAGACGCTGCCGCTCTTGTGTACGACCTCGCCATCATGATTGAGCCGACCGGCTTCGATCGCCGACTTCAACTCGGGCAGGTCGAGACGGGCGCGGGTAATCGCGATGCTCGGGCGGATATCGACACCTTCGGCGATCTCGGTTGCGAAGTTTTCCGCCACGAGATGTCCGAAAGGATCGAGCGATACGATCCGCTGCGGATCGGTCCATTGCGGGAACGGCCCGATGGTCTCGGCGGGATGAGTGTTGGTGAGATCCGGGCGTCGGATCGGATCGAGGGCTCCTGATGAGACTGCAAGCGCGCGATAGACCGAATAGGAGCCGCCATGGGTGCCGATGACATTGCGATCCTGCGGCCGGGAAACCGTGCCAATCACCGGCCCACGCTCGCGCGCACTGGCTGCGCCCCAGTGGATCGGAAAGCTGTGCTTGGCGCCCGGTGCCGGGTGCGAGGTAATCCGGATATGGTCAACCCGGTTGGAACGAGTCATCGCCATGCATCCCTTAGATCGTGGATCCTTAAACGGCGACGGCCCGCCTAAGCAGACGGGCCTGGTCACCTACACCTAAAAATTAACTGCACGGCCGTAGCCGAACGCCGAAGTATAGCGATATCGCCACCGAACACAACGGCCATTCAAGTGCCGCTCTGGTTAGGACGCCTCGGTTGTTAACCCCTTCAGTGCGCCGCCGGACCGAGGTTGGCAGAAAATCCCTACGTATCGCTTAAATTTCATCGATGGATTACATTGTGCAGTGCGCTCGGGGCGAGGTTCTGTCGATGGCATTGGATATTCTGGTCAGGAATGTTGCTTTGTGGGGCACCGAGGGGCTGTGCGATATTGGTATCGCCAATGGCCGTTTTGTCAGCGTGAACCAGAGCGACTCATCTTCGGTTGCGGTTCTGGTGCTTGACGCGGAGGGCCGAATGGCCGTCCCGGGCTTTGTCGAGCCGCATATTCACCTCGACAAGGCCCTGATCTCCGAGCGCGCGCCGGTCAATCATTCGGGAACACTCAACGAAGCCATCGAGATATTGTGGGAGCTCAAGCGCAACTACACGGTGGACGAAATCGCGGATCGCGCTTCGCGCGTCCTTGCCCAAGCGCTTGCAAATGGCGTCTCCAAATTGCGGACCCATGTCGATGTGGACCCGATCGGAGGCACGCGTCCGGCCGAAGGCCTGATCCGCGCCCGCGCCCGCTTTCACGACCTGATCGATATCCAGATCGTGGCGTCTCCGCAGGAGGGCATCGTCAAATCGCCCGGCACCGAAGAGCTGATGCGAGAGGTCATGAAATTGGGCGGCAATGTCGTCGGCGGGATGCCCTTCAATGAGGCATCGCCAGAGGACAGCCGACGCCATATCGAAATTGTGTTCGATATAGCCCGGCAATTCGACGCCGACATCGACATGCATGTCGACGAGACCGACGACCCGGCGGCGCGGACATTGGAGGTGGTCGCCGAATTGACCATCGCCAATGGCTGGCAGGGCCGCGTTACCGCGGGACATACCTGCGCGCTGGCAAGTTACCCGCGCGCTTATGCAGATCATGTGATCGGCCGCCTCCGCCAGGCCAATGTCAACATGATCGCAAATCCCGCCACCAATCTGATGCTGCAGGGCCGGCTCGACGATTATCCCAAGCGCCGCGGGGTGACGCTGGTTAAGGAACTGCTGGCGGCCGGCGTCAATGTCGCCTGCGGGCAGGATTGCGTGCACGACACCTTCTATCCTTTCGGCCAGAGCGATCCGCTCGAAATTGCTTTCCTGCTATGCCACGCCTCGCACATGAGCCAACCGGATGAAATTTTGACCGTGATGGATATGGTGACCAACAATGGTGCGAAAGCCCTGCGGGTACCGGAATTTCGCGTCGCGGTCGGTGCTGTGGCGGATCTGGTGGTGCTGGATGCGCGCGACGCTCGCTCGGCTTTCGCCACGCGGCTGCCGCGCCGTTGGGTGATCCGAAAGGGAAAGTTGATCGCCGAAACCCGGGTGCAGACGCAACGCTATTTCGAACTGCCGGCAGCGCCGGATACATAAAGGATTTTCGACTTGGATTTCCGCCAATTGCGCTATGCGCTGTCGGTCTACAAGGAGCGCAGCTTTACCAAGGCGGCGCGGCGGCTCAATATTTCGCAATCAGCCGTCAGCGAGCAGGTAAAGCTGCTTGAAGAAGAGATCGGCTTTGAGCTGTTCCTGCGGACCTCCGGCGGCGTCGAAGCCACCGACCGCGGCCGCACATTTTTGTACGAATCCGAGCGGGTGATGGGCGATCTGCTCAGTCTCTCCGATACCGCGCGCAGGTTACGCGGCGTGCTTTCCGACACGCTCACGATCGGCATGGGCTCGGGCATGGCCCAGATATTCATTCCGCGCATATTTGCCGATCTCAAATCCGATCTTCCAGGGGTGCGGCTCGACATCCTGACGGCGCCGACCAAAAATATCTTCAACGAACTTCACGAGGAGCGGATCGACGCCGGCATTGCGATCGAATCTGATCCCGATCGGTTGCCGGCTGGACTGATTTTTGACCGGCTCATCGACGTCGAGATGGCGCTGATCACCCATCCGAAGCATGCGTTGGCGCGATCGAAACAGCCCGTCGACATCGGGCGGCTGCTCGCCGAGCCCTTTGTCATGAGTGAACTGACGGTGGGATATGGCCAAGTGGTCTTCTCGCTGTTCACCGATCTCGGAATCCGGCCCAATATTCTCGCCGTGGTGGACAACATCGAGACCATCAAGATCATCGTGCAGTCGGGCGGCGGGATCGCCATCGTGCCGCGCGCCAGCGCGGAAAACGAGGTCGCTCTCGGATTGCTGAAAGCACTCTCGATCGCGCCGGCGCGCAATGTCGTGCTCAGCCTGTTTCGTCGCCGCGAGCCGCTGGCGCGCCGAAAAGAGGCGGCCCTGCTGAAATTGCGCGAGATGCTCAAGGGCTAAAGTCTGTTGCTTCGACGCGTTCTTGGCGCAAAGCGGAATCCCACCCCGCTTGAAGACGCCCGGCCTGATCGGATTTTCCGATAATGCCATCGATATTCGGCCTTTGACTTAGGCCAAGCCTCCAACCCATGCTACCGCAGTGCGGCAGCGCTGGCTGACACGCGCACGCTCCGTTTTTTGATGGTACAAAGCATGTCATCTCGATCCGTGGCCGCGCGCTATCGTATTGGCATCGATACCGGCGGAACATTCACCGACATCGTGTCGGTCGACACGCAGTCCGGCGCCACGCAAGTGACCAAGGTTGCCAGCACGCCGGCAAACCCGGCGATCGGTTTGCTGCGCGGGGTCAACGAAATTCTCGCTAGCGCCGGCGCGACCACCGAAGACGTCGCGGGCCTCGCCCATGGCACCACGGTCGCGACCAATGCGCTGCTGCAGGGCGAAATCAATTCGCTCGGCCTGATCGTCACAGCCGGCTTCCGGCACATCCTCGAAATCGCCCGGCAATCGGTGCCGGAGGGCTATGGAAATTCCTACTTCTGGGTCAAGCCCGACCGCATCGTTCCCTTGCAATTCGTCTGCGAGGTCGGTGGCCGGCTTGACTTTCGCGGCGACGAATTGCGCCCGCTCGATGAGGAGAGCGTGCGACAGGCGGCACGGTATTTCCGGACCAACGGCATTCGCGCCATCGGCATCTGTCTGTTGCATTCCTACGCGGACAATGCGCACGAGCGCCGCGTTGCCGAAATCATGGCCGAGGAATATCCGGACGCGACGTTGTCGTTGTCTTGCGTGGTGTTGCCCGAATACCGCGAATATGAGCGCGCGGTGACGACGCTGGTGGACGCCTTCGTCAAGCCGCATATGGAGCGCTATCTCAAACGCGTGCATCAGGAACTCGGCGCCGGTCTTCGGTACAAGCCGTTTCTGGTGATGCAGTCGAGCGGTGGTGTTGCCAGCGCCGATCAGGTGGTGCGCAAGCCGATCACCACGGCACTGTCGGGCCCGGCGGCCGGCGCGCTCGGCTGCGCCGTCATCGCCGAGATCGCGGGCTTTCCTGATCTGGTGACGCTGGACGCCGGCGGCACCTCGACGGACCTCTGCCTGATCGAGGGCGGCAAGCCAGCCGTCACCAATGGCGGATCGGTCGGTCCGTTTCCGGTGCGTATCCCGATGATCGACATCGAAACCATCGGCACTGGCGGCGGCTCGATCGCCTGGATCAGCCGCGAGGGCCATCTCAAGGTTGGTCCGCGCAGCGCCGGCGCCGAACCCGGGCCGATGTGCTACCCGAATGGCGGCAGCGAGCCGACCATCACCGACGCCAATCTCGTGCTGGGGCGGATTCCGCCGGCGCTGATCGGCGGCGGCATTGCGCTCAATCCTCGGCGTGCGCGGGAGGGCATTGCCGCACTCGCAGCGAGGCTGCCCGGTAATATGAGCGTCGAGCAGCTTGCCAGCGGCATCATCGAGATCGCGAACTGGAACCAGGCCAACGCGATCAGGCAAATGACGATCCAGCGCGGCATCGACCCGCGCGCTTTCGCATTGCTGTCGTTTGGCGGCGCGGGTCCAGCTCAATCCGCGGCGGTGATGGACCTGCTGGCGATGAAAGCCTGCATCGTGCCGCCGAATCCCGGCAATCTCTCGGCCTTCGGCTTGCTTGCGGTGGACTGGCGAACCGATCACATCATCACCAAGGTGATGCATGAGGATGCGATCGATCTTGCCGATGTCGCAGCGCGTTATGCAGCGCTAGAGCGCGATGCCGTGACGACACTTGAGCGCGACGGCATCGAGGCATCGCGCATCAGGCTGGTCCGCGAGGCCGATATTCGCTATGCCGGCCAGTCGATGGAGGTGCGCGTTACCGCGCCAGGCGGCGCGGTGGATGCGTCATTCCTTTCCGGACTGATCGGCGCCTTCCATGCGGCGCATCGCAGGACTTTCGGCTACGATTACGCCGGCCAGCAGAAGATCGAATTGGTCAATCTCTGTGTTTCCGGCTTCGGTCTGATTGAACGGCCGCAGATGCCCAGGCTTGCCGAGCGCCCGGGCCAGCCCGCTTCCAAGGCCCGCCGGCCAGTTTACTTCGGCAGTGAATTTCGGGACACCCCCGTATTCGATCGCGTCTCGCTGCCGCCGGCGAGCCGAATCCACGGACCGGCCGTGATCGAGGAATTCGGTTCGACGACGGTGGTGTTTCCCGGTCAATCGGTCGAGGTCGATCCGCACGGAATTCTGGTCATTCGCTCCGTATCACCGCAGGAGACGCCACGATGAACATCCATCGCGCGTCGCATCCGTGGCCGACCGCGCCGTCGCGCGAAACGGTGTCGGTCGACCCGATCGTGCTGCAGATCGTGGAGGGCACGCTGAACTCGATCGAAGCCGAAATCGAATTCGCCATCGAGCGTACGGCGCGCAGTCCGATGATCCGCGAAGCCCATGATTTCCGGGTCGGACTGTTTGACCGCTACTGCCGCAAGCTGACGGGGCGCTCATATTCGGCGATGCCGAACGCCGTGGTGCGGGATTTTCCGCCGCACGCCATGAAGCCGGGCGACGTCTTTCTGATGAACGATACTTATTTGACGGAAGGCTCGATCGGGCACTTGCCCGATCTGTGCAGCACCGTGCCGGTATTTCACGAAGGCGAGGTCGTCGCCTATATCCAGGCCTTCGGCCATCACGACGATGTCGGCGGCCGGGTGCCCGGCTCGATGCCGGGTACCGCGGCGACCGTGTTCGAGGAAGGCATCGCGATTCCGCCGGTAAAGATCTACAGCGAAGGCGTGCGAAATGATGCGGTCTTCACCATTGTTCGCCGCAATACAAGGGTGCCCGAGATGCTGTCGGCCGATCTCGACAGCGAGATCCAGGCTTGCCTAATGGGCGCGCGCCGGTTGAGCGGATTGTTCGAGCGCTTCGGCCGCGAGCAGGTCGAAGTCTGCTTTCAGGCGATCCTCGATAAATGCCGCGATATCTATCGCAACGAGCTGCTCGCCAAGATCGCCGACGGCGAATATTCCTGGGAAGATTACGTCGAACACGACGGCATGACCGATCCGAAGCTGCACAAGCTCGCGTTGAAGATGACCAAGGCGGGCGGCAGCATCACGCTCGACTTCAACGGCACCGATCCGCAATCGAGCGGGCCGATCAATTGGCCGGCGGACTATGCCGATGGGGCGTTTCTGATCAAATGGATTGCGCCGATCCTGCGTAACCTTGCCGACACGCCTGAACGCGCCGCTGAAATCCACGTCAACGAAGGCGTGTGCGACGTATTCGAGGTGATTTTTCCTCCGAAGGGCACGCTGATCACGCCGGAATGGCCGGCGGCGACCAATGCGCGCTCATTCGTGCTGCTGCGCTGTCTCGGATTGCTCGCCGGGGTGGTCGCGCAGGCGGTTGACGGCCGCATGCCGGCCGATCAGGAGACCATCCGCTATACCGGCTTTTTCGGTACCGATCTCGAAGGCAAGCCGTTCCTGTCGCGCGAGGTGCTCGGCGGCGGCTCCGGCGGGCGCTATTATGCCGACGGCAACGACGCGATCCATATCGTGCCGGATTCGCGCAATCAGCCGGCGGAATTCACCGAGACGCGGTTTCCGTTGTTGGTGGAAAAACTTGCGCTGCGAACCGATTCCGGAGGCGCCGGCTTGCGCCGTGGCGGCTTGGGGTATGAAAAGCATTACCGCGCCCTGGTCGATTGCCGGACCATCGTCACCGCCGACCGGGTTCGGCTCGGCTGTTACGGCTTGAACGGCGGCAAGGCCGGCCAGCCATTTTGCGTGACGGTGGACGCGGAAGGCGAGGGTTTTGACCTCGGCGGTCTCGTCGACGGTGAACCCGTCCTGAAAGGACAGGTGGTTCGCGTGGTGACAACCGGCGGCGGCGGATGGGGCGATCCGCTAAGGCGTGAATCGGAACTGGTACTGCGCGACATCATCGAGGGTATGGTTTCGCTTGCAAGCGCCGAGGTCGATTATGGCGTGGTCTTCAAGAAAACCGGTGATGCCAGCCGGCCCGAGATTGATGAGGCGGCTACGAAGCAGCGCCGGGCCGAAATGGCCAAGGCAAGAAAGGTCCCGACCGACATGATTGACCGCGGGGAGGGTTATGAAAAGATGCTGCGCGGCGAGCACAAGCCGCGGATGCGATAAGCGAAGATAGACAAGGCAGCACGGAGTTTCCGCGAATGGCGATTGAAGTTGCGAAGGTCGAACTGAAAACCGTTCAGGATGCCAGCGGCCTTGAGGGATTGATCGCGGCCGGCAAGTTCCGCGCCGACGAGGTCATCGCGGTGATCGGCAAGACCGAAGGCAATGGTGGGGTCAACGATTTCACCCGCATTCTGGCCGACCAGGCATTTCGACGCGTCTTGCGCAAGCTCGGCACGCGCTCCGAAAGCGAAATCCACGACGTGCCGATGGTGTGGTCGGGCGGTTGCGATGGTGTCATTACCCCTCATGCCACGGTCTTCGCGCGCAACAACAAGACCGGCCCGGCCGACAAGTCGCGGCTGGTGATCGGTACGGCGTTGAGCGCGGAATTGCTGCCCGAGGACATCGGCCGGCCAGCGATGGTTCAGAAGGTCGCCGACGCCGTCAAGGCGGCGATGAAGGATGCAGGGATTACCGATCCGAAAGATGTGCATTACGTCCAGACCAAGACGCCGCTTTTGACCATCGATTCGTTTCGCGACGCGGAATCCCGCCATCAGACGCTGGCCTGCGAGGTCCACGACTCCATGGGCGTCTCCAACGGCACCACAGCGCTCGGCATTGCCGTGGCGCTTGGCGAGGTGCCGATGCCCAAGGCCGAGCAAATTTGCAAAGACCTCGATCTGTACTCCTCGGTGGCCTCGTGCTCCTCAGGCGTGGAACTGACGCAGGCGCAGATCGTGCTGCTCGGCAACAAGGCTGGCGCCGGCGGCCGCTACCGCATCGGCCATTCGGTCATGCGCGACGCGCTCGATATCGACGGCATCTATGATTCAATTCGCAATGCCGGGATCGAATTGCCGGAGCGGCCGCGGGCGGCGGACCTCAAAGGGCGCGTCGTCAATTGCTTCATGAAATGCGAGGCTGACCGCAGCGGGATGTTGCGCGGACGGCGTCAGATCATGCTCGACGATTCCGACGTTCATCATCACCGGCATTCCAAGGCCGCGGTCGGCGGCGTCGCGGCGACGGCGATCGGCGATCCCGCCGTGTTCGTCTCGGTGGATGCCATGCATCAGGGCCCGCATGGCGGCGGGCCGGTGATCGCGATTGTCGAATTGGACGAATAAAGAGCGATATGACAGAGAGCCTGAGCCGCAAGACGGCCGTCGAACTGGCGTCGAGGATTGCTTCCAGGGCGGTCAGCCCGGTCGAGGTGCTTGATGCGCATCTCGCCACCATCGCGCGCGTCAATCCGAAGCTCAACGCCATTGTAACGCTGGCCGCTGATGCCGCGCGTGCAACGGCGAAGGACGCCGAAGCAGCCGTGATGCGCGGTGACAGGCTCGGCGCGCTGCATGGTCTGCCCGTTGTCATCAAGGACATCACGCCGACCGCGGGCATTCGCACCACCTACGGCTCGCCGCGGTTCAAGGACAACGTGCCGGCCGAGGATGCCGAAGTGGTGCGGCGCCTGAAGGCGGCCGGCGCCATCGTGCTCGGCAAGACCAACACGCCCGAATTTGCCGCCGGCGCCAATACTTTCAACGACGTGTTCGGCGTTACCCGGAATCCCTGGAATCCGGCGCTCAGTCCCGCGGGCTCGTCAGGCGGATCGGCGGTCGCGGTGGCGACCGGGATGGTGCCCTTGGCGCAAGGCACGGATTTCGGTTGCTCGATCCGCATGCCGGCGTCGTTCTGCGGTATCGTCGGCATCCGGCCGACCCCGGGACTGACGCCGAACTGGCCGATGCCGCTCGCCTGGGACCCCGGCCAGGTTCACGGGCCCCTGGCGCGCACGGCCGAGGATGCCGCGCTGATGCTGGATGCCATGGTTGGTTTCAGCCGCGCCTCGCCGATTTCGGTTGCGCCGCCATGGGCCAGCGCCCGCGCGATTGTGGCCAAGGCCAACGATCTGAAGGGCCTGCGCATCGCTTACGTGTCCGATATCGCCGGCATCGGCGTCGAGCCGGAAATCGATGACATCTGCCGGAAAACCGCGATGTCGTTGCGCGATGCGGGGTCTATCGTTGAGGAGATCGCGTTCGACATCTCCGACGGCAAGTCGCCTTATCAGGCGTGGCGCGGGCTTTGGATGGTCGGACAGCAATTTGCCAATCTCGACCACCTTGAGGAATTCGGGGTCAATCTCAAAGGCAACGTCAAGGCGGGCCTCAAGGTGACGCCGCTTGATTTCGGCGCGTCCGAGCAAAAGCGCGCGCAATTGTTTCAGCGTTTCGCAAGATTCTTCGAGCAATACGATCTGCTGATCACGCCCCAGTCGCCGGTGAAGCAGTTTCCGGTGGAGATGAACTTCCCGACGCTGATCAACGGCAAGAAGCTCGACAATTACACCGACTGGATCGCGGGTTCGTTCCTGATCACGCTGATGAGCCTGCCCGGCGGAAGCGTGCCGGCAGGCCAAACCAGTGACGGATTGCCGGTCGGAATCCAGATCGTCGGCCCACGCTTCGAGGAACCTTTGATTCTATCCGTCATGAGGATCGTGCAGCAGGCTCACCCCATTGGCTGGCCGCCTCACGCCTGAGGAGAAACAATGCGCGCGGCAAAGCGCGCAAGCGAGGTCGGTGGACGCCCGAGCAGCCAGCCCAGCACGTTGCGGTTACCCCTTAGGCCATTGTGCGCATAGGCGCGAAACATTTTGGTCAGGGTCTCGCGCGAATAGTCGTCCAAGCCGGCGGCGCGGGCGCGGCGGTCCCAATCTTCGATTGTCTCGGCTTCGGCGCGAATAGGCTTGTTGAGAGCCTCGCCGAACGTCGCGGCGATCTCGATCTGGCTGAGCGGCGGCGTGCCGACCAACTCGTAGGTGGCGTCCGAATGACCGGCGTTGGTCAGCACGATGGCCGCAGCTTCAGCAACATCTTCGAGGTCGACGAGACTAAGCTGCGTTTTGACCGGATAGGGCACGCGATAAACGCCGGAACCGGGCATGCGGTCCCACTCGGTCAGAATGTTTTGCATGTAGGCTGTGGGTTGCAGGACGGTGACGTCGAGCGGGGAGCTGAACAGCATCTCCTCGACCCGCAGCTTGTTCCAGTGGTGCGGCATCGCCTCGATCTGCGGATGCAGCACGGAATGATAGACCAGTCGCGAAACACTGGCGCTGGTCGCGGCATCGACCAGCGCTTTTGCAAAAGCCATTTCATGCGGACTGACGTTCGGGCAGATGTGATAGATCGTGTCCGCTCCCCGTACCGCCTGGGACAGCGCATCCGGATCGCCCATCTCGCCGGTAACGATCTCGCGGACACCCATCGCCTTCAAAGCGGTCTCATGCGCTGGGCTTCGGACCAAGGCGCGCACCGGCGCGCCGCGCGCGACGAGCGCCTTGGCCATGGCCTTGCCGGTCTTGCCGCCCGCACCGGTGATGAGGATCATGCGCGTGGCACTCCCAAACTATGCTACGGCGCGTTGCGGGAAAGTTCGAACAGCCGGCTCGGACTGAGCGGAATCTCCAGCAATTCGACGCCGCGGGCTTTCAGATCGAGCGCGTCCTCGATCGCCTGGGCGAACAGCGCTCCGACAGGGATGGCGCCGGCTTCGCCGGCTCCCTTGGTGCCCATGGGATTGATCGGCGATTTTGTCACGGTGTGGCCGAGTTCAACCCGGGGCACTTCGAGGGCGGTCGGCAGCAGGTAATCCGCCAGCGAAGCGTTGAGAAGCTGTCCCTGATCGTCGAAGGCGAGTTTCTCGTAAAAGGCGTTGCCAATACCCTGCGCGACGCCGCCGTGAATCTGGCCCGCCAGGATCATCGGATTGATCACGGTGCCGCAGTCGTGAACGACGACGTATTTCAGGATTTTCAGATCGAAGGTTCGCGGGTCCAGTTCGACGATCATGGCGTGCACGCCATTCGCCGTCGCGCCCATCCGGGGGCCGAAATACTGGGTCGATTCCAGTCCAGGCTCGGTGCCCGGCTGGACTGCTCCGCGCATCGGGTTGGCTTGCCTCGCAAGGTCGCCCAGCATGACGAATTTTTCAGGGATTCCCACGATCGAGACTTTGCCGTCCTCGAGCACGAGGTCTTCCTCGGCGCATTCGAACAGGTCGCTTGCGAGCTTCAGCGCCTTGTTGCGAACCACTTTCGAAGCCTCATTGACGGCGTTGCCCGCGACCACCGCGCCACGGCTGGCAAAGGTGCCGGCGCCCCAATAGAATTGGTCGGTATCGCCGGTGACGACATCGACATCGGTAACGGCGACGCCCAAATGGTCCGCGGCGATTTGGGCAAGGGAAGTGAAATGTCCTTGCCCCTGGGTGCCAATCCCGGTTGCGACGCTGACCTTGCCGTTCGATTGGACATGGACCTTGGCCCCTTCATACGGGCCGATCCCGGTTCCTTCGACATAGCAGGCCACGCCGATGCCAAGATGGCGGCCTTCAAGACGCGCCGCGGCTTGCTCCGCTTTGAACGCCTGGTAGCCGATTGCTTCCAGCGCCATGTCGAGCACCGGCTCATAATTGCCGCTGTCATATTCGAGCGGCTGGAAGTCCTGGTAGATGATTTCTTGCTTGTAAGGAAACGCGCCGGGCGGAATCAAATTCCGCCGTCGAATTTCCGTACGATCGATGTTGAGTTCATGCGCGGCGAGGTCGAGCAGGCGCTCCATGACGAATACGCCGTGCTGGCGCCCGGCACCACGATACGGTGTGACCAGCGTCAGATTGGTGAAAACTTGCGTAAAGGTGCTGTCATAGTTCGGCACCACATAAGGACCGAGCAGGGTGCACTGGCTGTTGATCGGTACCGTCAAGCCGTAAGGATCATACGCCCCGCCATCGTGCAGGAACACATCCTTGACGCCGAGAATTTTACCATCGCGCGTGAGCGCCATCTCGGCATCGTGGATTTGTCCGCGCTCATGGGTGGTGGCGAAGAAGTGCTCGAGCCGATCCTCGATCCATTTGATCGGCCGGTTCAGCTTCATCGACACCCAGGGCAGCAGCACCTCCTCGGGATAGAACATCATGATCTTCGGCCCAAAGCCGCCGCCGACGAATGGCGCGATCACGCGAACCTGTCGTTCGTTGAGGCCGAGGATGCCGGCAAGGCCGTTGCGGACGAATACCGGCGCTTGCGTCGTATCCCAGATCGTCATCTGGTTGGCGCGTCCATCCCACTGCGCGACGACGCCGCGGGTTTCGATCGGCGACGAAATGCCGTGCTCGTAGCGAAATCGGCGTTTGAGAATGTGATCGGCCTTCGCGGCCGCCGCCGCGTAATTGCCCTTGGTTTGCCGGACATGGGCCGAGACGTTGGAGCCGAGATCGTCGTGGACCAGCGCCGATCCGGCGCGCAAGCCCTTTTCCAGATCGACCACGGCCGGCAGCTGATCGAGCTCGATGTCGATATCGTCGAGCGCGTCCTCGGCGATATAGCGGCTTTCTGCGATCACGATGGCGAGCGGCTCGCCGACATGGCGGACCTTGTCCCTGGCGAGCGGAACCTGGGTGCGCTGATTGAAGACGATGCCGGCAATCGGGGGAGGGGGTACCAATAGCGGGCCGGGTTTCCAGTAATCGCCGAGGTCATCGGCCGCATAGGCGGCCACCACGCCGGGCCGCTGCAGGGCTCGCGACACATCGATCTTGAGAATTCGCGCATGCGCCACCTGGCTGCGCAGAAACGCCGCGTGCAACATCCCCGGCAACTCGACGTCATCGATGAAAAGCGCCTGGCCGGTGAGAAGCCGGCGGTCTTCGTTGCGTTTGATCGGTTCTCCGAACGTGCGGGTGGACATCGGGCTATCCCCGCATCCGGTTGGCCGCCGACATCACGGCATCGACGATGTTCTGATAGCCGGTGCAGCGGCAGAGATTTCCCGAAAGCGCCTCCCGGACCTCCACTTCGGTGGGTGAGCGGGTTTCTTCGAGAAATGCCGCCATGGTCATGAGAATGCCGGGCGTGCAGTAGCCGCATTGCAGGCCGTGATGATCGTGCATCGCCTGTTGCAGCGGGTGAAATTCACTATCCTTTCCCGCAAGGCTTTCGACGGTCGAAATTTCGCGCTTCTCCGCTTGCACGGCAAGCATCAGGCATGAGCGGACCGGCTCGCCGTCGAGCAGGACGGTGCAGGCGCCGCACACGCCGTGCTCGCAGCCGACATGGGTGCCGGCAAGTCCCAGATCGTGGCGGAGGAAATCGCTCAGCAACAAGCGCGATTCGACGCGACGCTGGTAACGCACCCCGTTCACGGAGACCGTGATGTCATGGTCGTCAGTGTCCATCGCGCGCCCGCTGGTAAGCCGTCTGCAGGGCCCGCTCGGTGAGCACGCCCGCAACATGGCGCTGATAATCGGCCGTGGCATGAACGCTGCCGCTCGGATCAATCATGTTTTGCACGCACGCCGCGACGTCGCGGACCGCGTCTTCGGTCAGCGCGCGCCCCAAGAGAACCCCGGCCGCCGAACTGGCGTCGATGGGCGTTTCGCCAACTCCGCAAAGGGCTAGTCGCACGCCCGCGCAATCATCAAGCCGACCCAGGGTGATCGTGACGGCGATGCCGACGATGGCGAAATCGCCGCGCCGGCGCGCAATCTCCATGAAGCAGGCGCCGGTGCGCGGTTCCGGCGAGGGCAGCTCGACTTCTACCAGCATTTCATCGGGTTGAAGGTCGGTCGTGAGCCCGCCTACGAAAAAGTCCGCCGCATCGCACCAACGCTGGCGTTTCGCCGCACGAATGTGGAACCTGGCACCGAGCGCGACCGCGATTGCTGGAAGCTCAGAAGCGGGATCGGCATGCGAGAGATTTCCCCCGATCGTGCCGCGGTTGCGGATTTGCGGATGCGCGATGTGTGGCAGCGCCTCGGCGATCAAGGGAAACATGCCGGCGAAGCCGGGATCGCGCTCCAGCGTACGATAGCGCGTCAATGCGCCGACGCGCGCGCCGCCGCCATCGTGCAGCCGGATAGTTCCGAGACCGTCGATTCGATTGATGTCGATCAGGATCGCCGGCTGCGCCAGGCGAAAATTCATCGCCGGCATCAGACTTTGTCCGCCGGCCAGAAACTTGGCCTCATCGCCATATTCCGCCTTCAGCGCGAGCGCGTGCTCGAGCGAGGTAGCGGCGATATATTTGAAGGGAGCCGGCTTCATGGCGCTCGCATGCAAGCATAATGCGGGTCCCTGCGCGATTGGCGCGACGCCGCCCTCAAAGTATGAGGCGGCCCCCTGCGCAAGTCAAAAACCGAGCGTTCTGCGCCTATCTGAAAATCCGATAGGGGCATGTTTGGGTCCGATGGTAGTTCTTGCCCATTAATATCTCCGCCTGCGTAAACATTGAGCGCGCCATTTGCAGCGGCGTTTGCCAGTATTTGCCGATGGGGCGGCAACTGCCGAAAGCATTGAAGCTGGACGATCCGGACGTTACGCTATCGCGGCACGGGCGTAAGGCGCCCGCTGCGCCGATCGAGCCGGTAGTGATGAACAGCACCGCGGATGCCAGGGCCGAATTGACCTCTTCGCCGCAGCGTTTGGCGGTGGACATTCGCAATGTCTCGCTGACGTTCGAGACGGCCGATGGCAAGGTCGATGCGTTGTCGAATGTCAGTCTGCAAGTCGCGGAGGGAGAATTTGTCTCCTTCATCGGTCCTTCCGGCTGCGGCAAGACCACGATGCTGCGGGTGATCGCCGATCTTCAGCAACCGACCTCGGGCACGCTTCTCGTCAACGGCATGAGCGCGGAACAGGCCAGGCTCGCGCGCAGGTACGGCTACGTGTTTCAGGCGCCCGCGCTGTTTCCATGGCGCACGATCGAAAAAAACCTCAAGTTGCCGCTCGAGATCATGGGTTTTTCCGATAGCGAGCAGCGGCGGCGCGCGGCGCGGTATCTGGCGCTGGTCAACCTCACCGGCTTCGAGCGCAAGTTTCCGTGGCAATTGTCGGGCGGGATGCAGCAACGGGTGTCGATCGCCCGCGCGCTCTCGTTCGATCCGGAGCTGTTGCTGATGGATGAACCGTTCGGCGCGTTGGACGAGATCGTCCGCGACCATCTCAATGAGCAGTTGCTGCAATTGTGGGACAAGACCGGAAAAACCGTGCTGTTCGTGACCCATTCGATTCCCGAGGCGGTGTTCCTGTCCACCAAGATCGTGGTGATGTCGCCACGACCCGGACGCATCATCGATATCATCGACTGCAATTTTCCGCGCAACCGCACCCTGGAAATTCGCGAAACTCCGGAATTCGTGAAAATCGCACAGCGCGTGCGCGTCGGCCTCAGGGCGGGACATTCCTATGACGAGTAGCGCGCTCGCTTTCCCCGTTTCGCGCGTCGGCACCTTGCGGCAGCATCCGCTGGTCGAGCGCTATGCGCCGATCATAACGATCGTATTAGTGCTGATTGCAATCTGGTACGTCGCGGCCGTCCTCATGAACCTTTCGCTGGTGCGCGACGGATTCGAGCGGGAGGAAACCCCCTACACGGTGTCGGACCTGATCGAGGGTACCATGAGCGCGGAGCGGCCATTGCTGCCGGCGCCACACCAGGTGATGGCGGCCTTCGCCGATTCGGTGTTTGGCTACGCGCCGTCGGCGCCACGCAGCCTGGTCTATCATTCGGTGGTGACGTTGTCGGCGACCCTGCTTGGCTTCGTGCTGGGTGCGCTATTGGGCATCGCGCTGGCGCTGATGATCGTGCATAGCCGCGTGCTGGAAAAGAGCCTGTTGCCCTGGATCATCTGCTCGCAGATGGTTCCGATCCTGGCGCTGGCGCCGATCTTCGTCGTGGTGCTTGGCGCGATGGGTTTGCAAGGGCTGCTGCCAAAATCGATCATCTCGGCGTATCTGAGTTTCTTTCCGGTCACGATCGGAATGGTGAAGGGTTTTACCTCGCCCGATCCGATGCAACTCGATCTGATGCGGACATGGTCGGCAAATCACCGGCAGGTGCTGGCGAAACTGCGCTGGCCGTCGGCCGTGCCCTATCTGTTCGCCAGCCTCAAGGTCGCGGTTACGATTTCGCTGATCGGTGCGATTGTCGCCGAATTGCCGACGGGCGGCGAAGCCGGTATCGGCGCGCGGCTGCTCGCCGGTTCCTACTACGGCCAGACCATCCAGATATGGGCGGCGCTGCTGGCGGCGGCGATCCTCGCCTCCGGTTTGATCGGTTTGGTCGATCTGACGGAGCGCGGCGTCGCCCGACAAATGGGGACGAGGCCGTGAACGCACGCAGGCGCCGGTTGGGCTTTCTCCTTTCAGCGGCAGGGATGTTCGCGGCGCTGCTTTTGCCGTTGTCGAGCGAGGCTGCATTGGCGTTGCCGGAGCGGCCGGTGCTGATGGCGCTCGCTGTTGCCGCAGCGCTCATGTTCGCCATGGCCGCCTTTATCGGTGGATCACTCGCCGTATGGCCTGGTTTCGTCGGCGTTGTCTGCGGAGCGGTGACCACGCTGGCGTTGCTGCGCGATCCAGCCGTCGCCGGCTCGGCCGCGGCCGGCTTTTGGGCGATAGTGCTCGCGGTCTGGCTCAGCGCCGCGCTGTGCGTGATCCAGCTGGCGTCGATACGTTCGCGCAACGATCTATTACGTCGAGCTCTCGGTCTCGCCATTCCGCTATTGTTCGGCGCGGTGGTTTTTTATCTCTGGGAAGTATTGGTGCGCGGCTTTGGCGTCTCGCCGGTGATCATGCCGGCGCCAAGCGCGGCTGCGACGAGGTTTTCCGCGTCATTGCCAACGCTCGGTCAGGATTTCGTGCAGACCTTTATTCGGGGCGTGTTGATCGGCTACGCCATCGGCTGCGGCGCCGGCCTCTTGGTCGCGATTGTCGCGCAGCGCTTTGCCTTTCTCGGGCGCGGACTGCTTCCGCTCGGTAACTTCTTTTCGGCATTGCCGCTCGTGGGTGTCGCGCCTATCATGGTGATGTGGTTTGGCTTCGACTGGCCGTCAAAGGCCGCCGTCGTCGCGCTGGTGACGTTCTTTCCGATGCTGGTCAATACGCTTGCGGGATTATCCGCCTCTGGGCACATGGAGCGCGACCTGATGCGATCCTACGGAGCTGATCATCGGCAGATGTTGAGAAAGCTCTATCTGCCGGCGGCGCTGCCGTTCATTTTCAACGCCTTGAAGATCAATGCCACGCTGGCGCTGATCGGCGCGATCGTGGCCGAATTCTTTGGCACGCCGACGCAAGGCATCGGTTTTCGCATCTCGACGGAGGCGGGGCGAATGGCGATCGACATGGTGTGGGCGGAAATCGCTCTCGCGGCGGTCGCGGGAATGGCTTTTTACGGACTTGTCGCGCTCGCCGAGCGCGCGACCACTTTTTGGCATCCATCCTATCGAACCTGACTCGGCGGGTTCTTCAGATTCGGAGTATCGCATGAAAAAAATATTGGCACTTGCGGCAGGCGTGACCATGGGCCTGTCGTTGACGACCGCGCAAGCGGCGGACGCGGTCACCATCCAGCTGAAATGGGTCGCGCAGGCCCAGTTCGCCGGTTACTTTGTGGCCAAGGAAAAGGGCTTCTACAAGGAAGCCGGGCTCGACGTCACGATCAAGCCCGGTGGTCCGGATGTGGCCCCGCCACAGGTGATCGCCGGAGGCGGCGCCGACGTCGTGGTTGACTGGATGCCTTCGGCCTTGGCGTCGCGCGAAAAGGGCGTGCCGCTGGTCAACGTCTCGCAGACCTTCAAGAGGTCCGGGCTTGAGCTGACCTGCCGCGCCGAAACCGGCATCAAGAAGCCCACCGATTTCAAGGGCAAGACCATCGGAGTCTGGTACGGCGGCAACGAATATCCCTTCCTGTCCTGGATGTCGAAGCTTGCGATGAAGACCGACGGTTCGGCCGGCGGCATCAAGATCATCAAGCAGGGCTTCAACGTCGATCCGCTTCTGCAGAAGCAGGCCGACTGCGTCTCGACGATGACTTACAACGAGTATTGGCAGGTGATCGACGGCGGCTATAAGCCGAGCCAGCTGGTGGTCTTCAAATATGAGGATGAGGGTGTCGCAACCCTGGAAGACGGTCTCTGGGTGCTGGAGAAAAATCTCAAGGACCCGGCGTTCGTGGCCAAGATGGCTAAGTTCGTCAAGGCCTCGATGAAGGGTTGGGACTACGCCAAGAACCATGTTGACGAGGCGGTGAAGATCATTCTGGCCGGCGACACCACCGGTACCAAGACCGCAAAAGACCAGACGCGGATGATGTCGGAAGTCGGCAAGCTGCTTGGCGCCGCCGACGGCAAGCTCGACGTCAAGGATTACGACCGAACGGTTGCGACGCTGATGTCGGGCGGATCGGATCCCGTCATCACCAAGAAGCCGGAAGGCGCCTATTCCTTCGCAGTCTATGATGCGATGAAATAGTCGGACGCATGGTTTGCGCGGGCGGCCGGGTTCAAGTTCGGCCGCCCGCCGGTTGGCAGAACCGCCGCGGCCATTGGGTAGACTCTGAGTCCGAAATGACCCGCTAGAGCGTTTTCAAGCGAAGTGGAGACCGGTTCGCGTCAAGAAAACGCGTCAAATCAAGAATCTAGAGCCCCGTTTCGATTCAATCGAAACGGAAAAGGCTCTAGCGCCGCCGGGCGCCGGCGTGATTGTGACCGTGCTAGTTTGTCGGCCGTGGCGATGCCGGATTGTCCTGCGGTTGCAACGAAGACAGCTCGCCGGTCGGGGTCCATCCGCCCCCCAATGCCTGAAACAGGCTGCTTGCCGCCAGCAACTTGGTCAAGCGCACCTGTGCCAAGGTGTTCTCGGCGATGAGGAGCGTTTGCTGGGTCTGCAACACGGTGATGAGGTTGACCGTGCCGGCGCGCAGTTGGGTTTCGGAAACCTCAAAGGCCCTGCGGGAATTGGTCACGGCTTCGCTCTGCAGGCGTTCCTGCAAGGTGGATTGCGAGAGCGCAACGAGAGCCTTCTCGACATCGGCGAAGGCCGACAGCACCGCCTTGCGATAGGCTTGCAGGTTCTGCAGTTGCACGCCCTTGGCTTGCTTCAATTGGCTCTCCAGCAGGAAGCCGTCGAAGATCGGCTGGGTCAGCCCCGCGGTCAAGGTGTAGAACCAGGCGCCGGGTCCGAACAGCGAGGCAAGCGCCGCGCTTTGGACGCCGGTTTGAGCGGTCAGCTGTATTTGCGGAAAGAACGCGGCGCGCGCCGCTTCGACGCTGAAATTGGAAGCCACAAGCTGCGCTTCGGCCTGTCGGATGTCGGGCCTCTGATTGAGCAGTTCGGATGGCATGCCGGGCGTGACGCGCGGAACCGCGATCTGGGTCAACATTCCGCCGTTCACCGTGAAATTTGCCGGCGCGCGCCCGACCAGCACCGCAAGCGCCGCAATATTCTGCCTCAACGTGATCTCAAGCGGAGGAATGGCCGCGCGCTCGGTCGAGACCAGTGCTTCCTGTTGTGACACTTCAAGTTGCGATGCGGTGCCTCCGGCGTATTGATCCTTGATCAGGGAAAGAATGCGCTGGGCCGCCGCGAGATTGCGGCGTGCGACCCGCAATTGATCTTGCGCGGCGAGAACCTGGAAATAGGTGTTGGCGACGGTCACGATCGCCGTAAGCGTCACAACCTCGCGATTATACCTCGACGCCGTCGCGCTCTCCTCGGCCGCAAAAAGTGTGGCGCGGTTCTTGCCCCAAACGTCGATCATGTAACTGGCAGTAAGCCCGAGACTGTATTGCGAGAAGGTTCTCGAGAAGACGGTGCCTCCGCTAACGGCTGAGCCAGCGGCGGTGCGCGCCTGCTCGGCCGTTGCGGTCCCGGTCGCGGACGGCAGCAAAGGCGCGCCCGCTACGCCGACCTGGGCGTCGGCCTGGACGATCTGGGCAATGGCAACCGCTATATCGAGATTGTAGATCTGCGCCGTGTCCATCAGCGCGGTCAGTTCGCGGGAGCGGAAGCCGCGCCACCAATCGAGCGCCGGAACATGAGCGTCGGGCGCGCGGCGGCCGCCCTCGCGATAGGCCGCGGGTACATCAAGGTTGAGGTCTGGCCGCTCTGTCCCAAGGATACAGCCGGATAGTCCCGGACCGAGCAATAAGGCAGAAACCGCGATGCCCGCCGGATGCCCAAGTCGCCTAGGCGAGGCGGTCGGCTGTCGCGCCGCCTGACGCACCGATCTTGCTTCGGACTGCCGCCATCCCAATGGCGCCATGGCGGCCCGCACCAAGGACAGCACTCCGAATCCCAGGCTACGCAAGGTTGGTACGGGCACTTTGCGAATCATTGGGTTCCCGACATCTACTCGCCCGGTTGCAGCCTCACGTCAGGCGCGCGCGGTGCTGTCACGCCGCCCCTCAGTCGTCGGCTCCAGGACCGGAACCGGTCCATATAAAGGTAGATGACCGGCGTTGAATAGAGCGTCAGCACCTGACTGAGAATGAGTCCCCCGACAATTGCAATTCCGAGCGGCTGTCGGAGCTCGCCGCCATCGCCCATGCCGATGGCAAGCGGCAGGGCGCCGAGCATGGCGGCCATGGTCGTCATCATGATCGGCCTGAAGCGGAGCAGGCAAGCCTCGTGGATGGCGTCAAGCGGGCTCAGCCCGCGCTTGCGTTCCGCGTCGAGCGCGAAATCGATCATCATGATCGCGTTCTTCTTCACGATGCCGATCAGCAGAATGACGCCGATCAGCGCCATGATGCTGAATTCGGTATTGAACGCCATCAGGGCGAGCAGGGCGCCGACGCCGGCGGACGGCAATGTGGATAAAATCGTCAGCGGATGGACGTAGCTTTCGTACAACACGCCGAGCACGATGTAGATCGTGACCAGGGCCGCCAGAATGAGATAGGGCTGATTGGCGAGCGAATCCTGAAATGCCTTTGCCGTTCCCTGGAACGATCCGCGAATGGTGGCGGGGACGCCGATCCGGTTCATGGTGGCTTCGATCGCGGCGACGGCCGTGCTGAGCGAACCGTTCGGCGGCAGGTTGAACGAAATGGTGTTGGCGACCAAAAGGCCCTGATGGTTGACCGCGAGCGGGGTCGCGCCTTGCGTGAAATGCGCCACCGCGGACAACGGAATCATGGTCTCCCGGTTCGTGCTGACGGCCGAGCCGGTGGAGGCCACGCCCTTGCCGGTGGCGCCAATCGAATTGGTCGCGAGATTTCGGGCAGCCTGGGCGTTGGCGGAGGTGGCCGAAGACGCCTTTCCGGCAGCGATAGTTCCCGCCACCGCGTTCGTCGCCTGCGACCCGCCGACCGAGCCGCCGGATGTAGAGATATAGACGTCTTTCAGCGTCTCCGGATTCTGCCAGTATTGCGGCGCGACCTCCATGATCACGTGATATTGGTTGCGGGCGACGTAGATCGTGGATACCTGGCGCTGGCCGAACGCGTCATAGAGCGTGTTGTCGATCTGGCTGACGGTGATCCCGAGTTGCGCGGCAGCGTCGCGGTCGATGACGAGATTGGATTCGATCCCCTTGTTTTGCTGGTCGCTGTTGACGTCCGCGAGGTTCGGATCGCTTTGCAGAGCGGCCGCGATCTTTGGCGTCCATTCGTTGAGTTCTTCGAATGTGGGACCCTGCAGGGTGAATTGATATTGCGCATTGCTGGCGCGTCCGCCGACGCGGATATCCTGTACCGCCTGCAGAAACAGGGTTGCGCCCGGAACCACTGCCAGTTCACGCCGCAGTCGCCCGATTACCTGGTCGACCGACAATTTGCGTTCGCTAAGCGGCTTCAGCGACACGAACATGAAACCGGAATTGGTTTGGCCGCCGCCGGTGAAACCGACGGCGGTTTCGACTGCGGGATCGTTCTTGATGATGGTAACGAATTGCGTCAGCTTCTGCTGCATCAGCTGAAACGAAATGCTCTGATCGGCCTGGATCGAGCCGATCATGCGCCCGGTGTCCTGCTGCGGGAAAAAGCCCTTCGGAATGACGCTGTACAGATAGAAGTTGAGACCGAGCACTGTCGCGAGAATCAACATCATCGAGCCGGGATGCTGGAGCGCGACGGTCAGGGTGCGACGATAGGCGTTGAGCATTGCCTCGAAGAAGCGTTCACTCGCCCGATAAAATCTTCCGTGCCGCTCGTTGGAATTGCCGCGAAGCAGCACCGCGCACATCATCGGCGTGGTCGCCAGCGAGATCGCGAGCGAGATCATGATCGATATCGAGATCACCATCGCAAATTCGCGGAACAGGCGGCCGACAATGCCGCCCATCAGCAGGATCGGAATAAAAACGGCGATGAGCGAGATACTCATTGAAAGCACGGTGAAGCCGACCTCGTTGGCGCCCTTGAGCGCCGCTTCCAGCGGACTCATGCCGTCTTCCAAGTAGCGGGTGACGTTTTCGAGAACGACGATGGCGTCGTCGACGACGAATCCGGTCGCGACCGTGAGCGCCATGAGCGAGAGATTGTCGAGGCTGTAGCCGATCAAATACATGGCGGCGAACGTCGCGATCAGCGAAACCGATACCGCCACGACCGGTATCAGCGTCGCGCGCAGGTTTCGCAGGAAGGCGAAAACCACGACGATCACCAGCAGCACGGCGAGCACCAGGGTCCGCTCGACGTCGCGCAGGGACGTGCGAATCGTCGTCGAGCGGTCGACGGCCACTTCGACGTCGATGGCCGGCGAAATCGAGGCCCTGAGGACGGGCATCAGCGCCTTCACCAGATCAACGGTACTGATGATGTTGGCGCCCGGCTGTCTGTAGAGGATGATCAGGACCGCCGGCTTTCCGTTCGCGAGACCGGCGTTGCGGAGGTTCTCGACCGAGTCGGTGACGCTACCGACATCGGCTAGATGAACCGGCGCCCCATTTCGGTAGGCGACGATCAGCGATTTGTAGTCGTCGGCCTTGCGGACCTGGTCATTGGCATAAATCTGATAGCGCTGATCCTGGACGTCGATCCCGCCTTTCGGGCTGTGAGCATTGGCGCTGGCAAGCGCGGCCCGAACGTCTTCAAGCCCGATGCCGTATTGGTAAAGGGCGTGGGGAATAAGTTCCACTCTTACGGCGGGAAGCGAACTGCCGCTGACAATGACTTCGCCGATGCCCTCGACCTGGGACAGCTTCTGGGCCAGGACCGTCGATGCCGCGTCGTACAGGTCGCCGCGGGTCATGGTGTCGGAAGTCAAGGTCAGGACCAGGATCGGCGCGTCGGCGGGATTGACCTTGCGGTAGGTCGGATTGCTTCGCAGGCTGGTCGGAAGGTCGGCGCGCGCCGCATTGATGGCGGCCTGGACGTCGCGCGCCGCGCCGTTGATGTCGCGGTTGAGGCCGAACTGCAGGGTGATGCGGGCCGTTCCCACCGTGCTCGACGAGGTCATCTCGGTGACGTCGGCGATCTGCCCGAGATGACGCTCGAGCGGGCTGGCGACGGTGGTGGCGACGTCCTGGGGGCTCGCGCCCGGCAGGGTCGCCTGCACGGAAATGGTCGGAAAATCGACCTGCGGAAGCGGCGAGACCGGCAGCTTGAAAAACGCCAGGGCACCTGCCGCGGCAATGCCGAAGGTCAGCAACGTCGTTGCAACCGGCCGGCGAATGAAGGGTGTCGACGGTCCCATGGCTCAGCTCAATTCGTTCGCCGGGCCGGTTTGGCCGGAAGGTCCGGCAAATCGCGTCGCCAGGCGATCGAACCAGAGATAGATCACCGGTGTCGTAAACAGGGTCAGCAGTTGGCTGACCAGGAGGCCGCCGACGATCGAAAGGCCGAGGGGATGTCGTAGTTCGGAACCTGCCCCGGTCCCGAGCATCAGCGGTAACGCGCCGAGGACGGCCGCCATGGTCGTCATCAGGATCGGCCGGAACCGTAACAGACAGGCCTGATAAATCGCTTCCCGCGGCGGCTTGCCTTCCTGACGCTCGGCGTCCAGCGCGAAGTCGATCATCATGATCGCGTTCTTCTTCACGATGCCAATCAGGAGAATAATTCCAATGATGGCGACGATGGTGAGATCATCGCCGGCGGCCATCAACGCCAACAGCGCGCCGATACCGGCGGATGGCAACGTCGACAGAATCGTGACGGGATGGATGAAGCTCTCATAGAGCACACCCAGCACGATATAGACGGTGACGATTGCCGCCAGAATCAGGAAAAGCTGATTTGAAAGCGATGACTGAAATGCCAGCGCTGCGCCCTGAAAGCTGCTGATCACGCCGAGCGGCAAACCGATATCGGCCTGCGCCTTCTTGATCGCCGTCACCGCTTCGCCGAGGGAGGCGCCCGGCGCCAGGTTGAAGGATACGGTGGACGCGGGAAATTGCCCGAGATGGGAGATCAGCAGCGGCGCGGTCTCCTCGCGGAACTTGGCGAGCGCGGCGAGCGGAACGGGCGTACTGCCTACCGAGGACGGAAGATAGATGTCCGACAAGGATTGCAGCGAAGTTTGCAGGCTGGGATCGGCCTCGAGGATAACGCGGTACTGGTTCGAATTGGTGAAGATGGTGGACACGATGCGCTGGCCGTACGAGTCGTAAAGCGCGTTGTCGATCGTCGCAGGCGTAATGCCGAAACGGGCGGCTTGATCGCGATCAATTTCCACGAAGATCGAAAGCCCCTGATTGGAGATGTCGCTGGCGACGTCGCCAAGCTGCGGAAGTTGCCTCAGCTTGTCGACCAGTCGCGGCGTCCATTCGGCAAGCTGTACCGGATCGGCGTCCTGCAGGATGAACTGGTATTGCGTTTTGCTGACGGTGCCCTCGATGGTCAAATCCTGAACCGGCTGCATGTAGAGCGTGATTCCGGTCAAAGACGCGGCGCTGTTCTGGATGCGCCGCATCACCGTGGCGATGTCGGTGTTGCGTTTGTCGTGCGGTTTGAGGTTGATCAGGATTCGGCCACTGTTGAGCGTGGTGTTCGTTCCGTCCACGCCGATAAAGGAAGAAAGACTTTCGACGTCGGGATCCTTCAGGATCACGCTCGCAAGTTGCTGCTGGCGTTCCGCCATCGCGGCGTAGGAGACCGACTGCGGCGCCTCGGAGATCGCCTGAATGACGCTCGTGTCCTGAAGCGGAAAGAATCCCTTGGGAATGACGACGTAGAGCAGGCCGGTCAGGACGAACGTGCCGAGCGCGATCATCAGGACGAAGGTTTGACGGTCGAGCACCCAGTTGAGCATGCGGCCGTAATTTTCGATGATCCGGTCGAAGCCTTCGCGGCTGTAGCGCTGAAACGCGTTTTCGTGGACTTCCGACTTGGGCTTGAGCAGCTTGGCGCAGGCCATCGGCACCAATGTCAGCGAAACCACCGCCGAGATGAGGATGGTGACCGAAAGCGTGATGGCGAATTCCCTGAACAGCCGGCCGACCACGTCTCCCATGAACAACAGCGGAATCAACACCGCGATCAGCGACACCGTCAGCGAAATAATGGTGAAACCGATCTGTTCGGACCCCTTCAGCGCGGCCTGCAGTGGGGTGTCGCCCTCTTCGAGGTAGCGGGAGATGTTCTCGATCACGACGATGGCGTCGTCGACCACGAATCCGGTGGCGATGGTCAGCGCCATCAGCGATAGATTGTTGAGGCTGAAGCCGAACAGGTACATGGCGCCGAGCGTGCCTACCAGCGACAGCGGGACGGAGAGACTCGGGATCAAGGTCGCCCGCGCATTGCGCAGAAACACGAAGATCACCAGCACCACGAGCACCACCGCCAGCGACAGCTCAAATTCAACATCCCGCACCGAGGCGCGGATGGTGATGGTCCGGTCGGTCAGAATGTTGACATCGATCGCGGCCGGCAGCGAGGCCTGCAATTGCGGCAACAGCACCTTGATGCCCTCGACCACCGAGATGACATTGGCGCCGGGTTGCCGCTGAATATTCAGGATGATGGCCGCGGTTTCGTTCATCCAGGCGCCGAGCTTTTCGTTTTGGGCACCATCGACGACGTCCCCGACATCGCTGAGCCGGACCGGCGAGCCATTCTTGTAGGCGACGATCAGTGACTTGTAGTCGCTGGCATTCCGGATCTGATCATTGGCGTTGATGGTATAGGCGCGCATCCCGCCGTCGAAGTTTCCCTTGGGCGTGTTGACGTTGGCATTGGCAAGGGTGGTGCGCAGATCATCGATGTTTAATCCATAAGCGGCAAGTTTGCGGATGTCGGCGCGAATGCGCACCGCCGGCCGCTGACCGCCGCTGATGCTGACAAGTCCAACGCCGGGAAGCTGGGAGATCTTTTGCGCCAGGCGGGTGTCGACGAAATCCTCGACTTGTGTCAGCGGCATTGTCTTCGAGGTCAGCCCAAGCGTCAGGATCGGCGCATCGGCGGGGTTCACCTTGGCGTAAATCGGCGGCGCGGGAAGGTCGGCCGGAAGCAGGTTGCCGGCGGCGTTGATGGCGGCCTGCACCTCCTGTTCCGCAACGTCGAGAGAAATCGTCAGGCCGAATTGCAACGTAATGACCGATGCCCCGGCGGAGCTCACCGAACTCATCTGGTTGAGATTCGGCATCTGCCCGAACTGCACTTCCAGTGGAGCCGTGATCGACGATGTCATCACGTCCGGACTGGCGCCGGGATAAAAGGTCTGGACCTGGATGGTCGGGTAGTCCACCTCCGGCAGGGCCGCGACCGGCAGGAACCTGAACGCCAGCAGGCCCGACAACATGATCGCTATCATCAGCAAGGTCGTTGCCACCGGCCGCAGAATGAATGGCTGCGACGGGCTCATTGCTTTTGCCCGCTGTCCGAACGCTTCTTGCCACCGGACTTGTCCTGGTCCGGCGACTTGCCCGGTTCGGTCTCCGATCGGATGTTGACCTTCGCGCCATCCCGCAGCTTGTCGGCGCCATCGATCACGATGCGATCGCCCGGCGTCAGCCCGGAAGCAACCTCCACACGATTGCCATCGGTCACACCAAGCTTGACCGGGCGGACCGATACCGTGCTGTCAGCGTTGACAACGTAAACGAAGGTGCCTGGCACGCCGCGCTGGACGCCCGCTGTCGAGATCGTGGTCACGTCCTTGTGGGTGTCGAGCAGCAGGCGGATGTTGACGAACTGATTGGGGTAAAGAGCCCGCGTTTCGTTCGAAAACTGCGCCCGCAACTTGATGGTTCCGGTGGTCTGATCGATCTGGCTATCGAAGGTTTGCAGCGTCCCGTCCGCGATCTTGCTGGCGTTGCTGCGGTCATAGGCGGCCGCAGGCAACACCGCGCCTGCCTGGATCCGTTTCGCGATCGCCTGCAGATTATCCTCCGGCACCGTGAACAGAACGCTGATCGGTTGCAATTGCGTGATGACGACCAGACCGTTGGCATCGCCGGGCGTCACATAGTTGCCCTGGTCGACTAGGCGCAGCCCGACGCGGCCATCGAGCGGCGATATGATTCGGCAATATTGCAGGTTCACCTCAGCGGATTTGACCGTTGCCCGGTCGGCTTCCACCGTGCCCTGATCCTGCGCGACCAGGGCGATTTGCGTATCCAGCGTCTGGTGCGGCACGGCATTCTGGGCCGCCAATCCCTGGTAGCGGGTTAGATCGACCTGAGCACCCTTCAGCAGCGCTTCATCGCGGGCGAGTTGCCCTTTGGCTTGCGCCAAAGTCGCCTCATAGGGTCGCGAATCGATTTCCGCGATCAGGTCACCTTTTTTGACCTCGTCACCTTCCTTGAACGCGACGCGGACCAGTTGTCCGCTGATCTGGCTTCGGATCGTCACGGTCGCGAGCGAGCTCACCGTGCCGAGGGCATTGAGGGTGATCCCGATATCACCCTTGCCGACCACCTCGGGCACAATCGACATCGGCGCGGCATTGCGACCGCTATTGGCCTGCTGCGGCGCGCTTCCCTGCCTACTCCACCAGACGACGCCAACCAGCACCAGCAAAGCCAGGATGGATGTCAGAACCAACCGTCGGCGGGACCGGGGCGTGGCTGTCTGCGAAGGACCGATTGAGGGGGCTTCCTTGAGAGATTTTATCGGTTGGTTCATGAACCTGCCATCGGATGGGTGTTTTGTCGGGTCGCTGCGAGCGCCCGCCATATCACGCTTTGTCCGCCTCCGAGGTCCTTGCGCCGCATTTGAACGCCTCTGCCTGACGTTGTCGCATTAACAATCGGAAAGAATTGCACTTTTCGGCTCAGACGGAGACGGCCTACCGGGTCAACTCTTATCCGGCGTGCTTCCGCCGCCGGATGAAAAGGCGCATTTGGGCCAAAGCGGTATATTTTGGACCTATCCGTGGCCTACCACAAGGCCGCCCCAGAAAGCCGAATCCGGTACTTTTGGTGCCCAGGTTTTTTCACCTCGGACGGCGCGAGAGTTCGAGGTTTGCATGGCGCTCTCAAAGCGGGGTGTCAGCGAGGTCGGCGACGGAGCTCGCGGCATCTTTCGTGACGGCGCCGGGAACGGCCATGGCACGGCCGAGGCCGCCATCGATGGCCGAAAATCAGGCCGCGACGTCCCATAAACGGGACGAGCCCCTGATCAAAGCCTTGCGTCCCTTTGGCGTAATGGCCGGCCGATCGTCGCTCATCGTCGCAAGGCCAAGTGCGACGAGATCAGCAAGCACGAATTGGCCCAAGCGCGAGACTTTCAAAACCGGCACTCGAAGCGCTTTAAGCGTTTCCCACTGATCCGGTGTGAAGTCGTAGTCGATTTCATCGCTCATGCTGCCTCAAGACGTTGGCTTTGGCAGGTGTCCTACAAGGTCTGGATGAACGCAGCGCGACCACAATGCGTCTGGATTTCGATCAGGCACACAACTTTTCTTGAAACGTGGTGCGTTCGAAATATTCGGTAACGCAGCTGTCACATCAACGTGTCAATGGGCTTGATTGACCACGGCGAATCAGATGGCGCGACAGTGGATGTCGTTGCCCGATGGGACGGAGACTCTGAAAGTCACCATGCTGCCAAAGCCGCCGGGCGGCGGCGCCAGGCTCAAGGGCTTGGGTATCGTCATCAGCATTGCCATCGCTGCGGCAGCGATTTTCGCGCTGACGCACACTCTCAAGAACGTCGCTTACAACGAAGTACTCGAGGTTGTCCGGCACACGAATGCCGGGCTGATTGCGCTGGCAAGACCAAGCCGCCGCTGTTCTCACCGCCCGCCGGCTTCAAGCCATGCCGCGATCAGCGCCCGCTCTTCGCCGGTCATCTCGGTGACGTTGCCCGGCGGCATTGCGTTCGACCATGCCGCGTTGCGGCCGATCAGACGCGCATTGCGGCGGATATGATCGGATTGGTCCAGCAGAATGGCTTTCGGCGCGGTGATGATCTTTCCCCAGACCGGCTCGGCGCCGTGGCACATACTGCATCGCGACAGCACAATCTCTTCGACATTCGCGAAAGTGGGCGCCGATGACAGCGACCCGGATTTGATTTCCCTTGGGCCGGCCGCTGACAATAGCGCGATGGCGATCATGCCGGCGGCGGCGACCCCCCAGAC